>JADHED010001930.1_pt1 | contig 15728 bp, 15 predicted proteins | sample 8952041 | NCBI WGS metagenome assembly JADHED01 (sample SAMN16124423, study PRJNA663239) | bioreactor sludge metagenome | isolation source: sludge (control) | place: India:Bengaluru | collected 2018-09-08
ATCCGTTTTCCAGGGTCAGTGTTTCTTTTACAAATGGTCCTTTTGCAATAATAGTATAGCTGCCTTTATATTGTACCAAACCTTCCTGATTGGCAGGTGGGTCTATAGATACATCATACTTTATTGTCCCTTCAGCAAAAACTCGTTGTGCATTTGCATTTTTTGAAGCTGTAAGAAGTAATATGAAAAAGAAGTAAAAACGCATCAACAATAGTTTATTCCTCTCTCTAAGATACTAATAATTTTGACTGAGGATTTGATTGAACACAAATAAAAAAGGCTTACAATTATGTAAGCCTTTTGAAAATAATATTCGGTTAAATTATTGCTTATTAAACTTGCGCACTGCAACTACGTGTCCTTGTGCATCCATTAACCTAACCATATAAATGCCGGCTGGCATGTTTTCTACATTTACTGAAGCACTTGTACCGTTTACCTTGTAAGCACTTACTTGTTTACCTATAAGGTTGTAAATGCCTAAAGACTTAACATCATTCATACCTGTAAAGACAACATTCAAATCATCACGAACTGGGTTAGGATACAGCACTACATTATCAGAAGATTTTGTAGCAACTGCGCCAACGCCTGTAGTCCATTTATTAACAATCCAAGTTGCAGTATCTTTAGCACTACCTTGTGCTACTTCTACAGTTGCATAGAAAGGACCAAAACTCGTAACACTTGAAAGCGTAGAGCTATAAGTAATGTACATAGTCATTGTGCCACCTGCACTCACATCCAAACTGGTTTGAGTAGTACCAGACAAAACACCTTTATCATAGCATTGCTGATTGTCACAAAGACCGAAATCATTGTACCATGCCCCAGATCCACTATTAATATTTGTGCTTATTATCTTCCAGTCATATTTAGCAGTACCTGGAGAAGTATTGGTTACTGTATTGGTAACTTTAGCACCATAGTCAGATGCTACACCTTTGGCAGTATCTTTTGCTATTGTAAATTGAGCATTAGCTTCGTTGCCGGCAGCTAATCCAAGAATGATAGACAGGCTTAGTATAAATTTCTTCATTTCACGCTATTTAACTACTGCAATATATACATATTAATTCGGCTATCCAACTGTTTTTCTGTCACAAATCTGTTAAAATACCCTTGCAAATCTTGTAGCATACTATTTTTCGTACATTGCTGTTATATACATTGCTCATTGGCGTATGCAGAATATATTCAAAAAATACAGGGGTTTTTTGCTCGGTTTGTCGGTTTCGGGTGTTGCTTTATTATTTGTCAGGGCACAAGCACCAGACTCTTACTTTGAAATATCTAAAAATCTTGATATATACACCACTATATTCAAAGAGCTTAACTCGTTTTATGTAGACCCGATTGAGCCTGGAAAAATGATAAAAACCGGTATAGATGCTATGCTCGATGGTCTTGACCCTTATACCAACTACATTACAGAGTCTGATATTGAAGAATATGAGTTTCAAACAACAGGCAAGTTTGGTGGCATAGGTGCCAACCTTCGCAAGAAAGAAGAAAAGGTTTATATAGGTGATGTGTACGAGAATAGTCCTGCCGCCGCAGCGGGTTTAAAACCGGGTGATGAGGTAATATCTATAGATAACCAACTTGTAAAGGATAAAAATATGGATGCCATCAGCACATTACTAAAAGGTGCCTCTGGCACACAGGTGGCATTGCTGATAAAAGATGCACTGACAGGTACGGAGTCTGTTAAGAAATTGACACGCAGCGAGATAGAGCTATCCAGTGTTCCGTTTGCAGGTTTGGTAGGCCCAGATAAAAATATTGCTTATGTAACACTTACACAGTTTACACCAGCCTGTAGCCGAATACTACGCAGTTCGTTGGATAGTTTAAAGAAAGTACAGCCCAATCTTAAATCTGTAGTATTAGACCTCCGCAACAACCCGGGGGGCTTGCTGGACGAAGCAGTTTCTATTTGCAATCTGTTTGTAGATCGCGGACAATTAGTTGTGACTACAAAAGGAAAAATTCAGGAGTTCTACAAAGAATTTAAAACACAAGGCGCGGCTTGGGATGAAAAGATACCTGTGGCAGTACTTATCAATAGTTCATCTGCATCCGCATCAGAGGTTGTATCAGGTACACTGCAAGACCTTGACAGGGCAGTGGTGATAGGCGAGCGTTCTTATGGCAAGGGTTTGGTGCAGATAACAAAACCTGTGGGTTATAACGCACGTCTCAAACTCACAACTGCAAAATACTACACACCAAGCGGACGCTGCATACAGGCTATAGACTATGCCAGCCGCAATGCAGACGGTAGTGTTGGGCATATACCTGATTCGTTGAAGAAAGAGTACAAAACAAAAGGTGGCCGCAGGGTATTAAGTGGCGGCGGCGTAGACCCCGACATAACAGTACCTAACGAAGACATTGGCAAACTGGCAGTAACACTCTATGTAAAAAATATGTTTTTTGAATACGCTACTCAGTATGTAAAGACACATAAAACAATTGCACCTGCAGGTAGCTTTGCCATTACAGATGCAGAGTTTGCCGATTTTGCCAAATGGCTGGAAGGCAAAGACTATGCCTACAAGACAGATGCGGAAGTAGCGTTGGATTCTTTTAAACAAATAACAACACGCAACAAATCTTTTGATGTGTTGAAGACTGAATACAACGCACTCATGGCAAAAGCATCGCACGATAAAAAACAAGATTTGCAGAAGAATAAGAAAGAAATAACCCGCCTGTTACAGAGCGAAATCATAACACGCTACTACTACATACGCGGCAGGATAGAAAACGGCTTGAAAGATGATGAAGATTTCAATAAAGCTATTTCTATTCTTACACAACCTGCACAATACCAGGCGCTTTTAGCACCTAAAAAGTAGCAAGATTGCAGGAGGTTTATATCTTTGTCAATAACTATATAGTTGCGTATGGAACCACTAATAGATTTCAGTTATCTGCAGGAACTTTCAGGAGGAGATTCTAAATACCTTTACGAATTGCTCGATATCTTTCTGGGTACCACTCCCGAAGGCCTTGATAAGCTAGAACATCTGATACGCAAAACAAACGATTGGGAAGCTATCTATAAACAGGCACACTTCCTCAAGTCGAGCGTAGGAATAGTAAAGATACGCGACATGCACGCGCAACTGCTGCGAATAGAAGAACTGGGGCGCAAAGAAGAAGGGCGTCCTGAAATAGAAGAACTGATTGGTAAAATCATGGTTACCTTCAAAGAAGCACAAACAGTGCTGGAAGCAGAAAGAGCCAAACACAAAAAAGCCGCAGGTATAACAGAAGAATAATGCCATGGCATCGGCATACCATAATTGCATTGCATGGGTAGAACAGCATATGCTTTCTTGCCCATCTAAAAAGCTGATGCATTTAGATTGCCCCGGTTGCGGTTTGCAAAGAAGCACTATTGCTTTGCTGAAGGGAGATATACAAACCTCGTGGCATTTCTATCCGCCAACATTGTTTATTATAGCGACTGTAGTATTTCTTCTGCTACATCTGGTGTTTAAATTCAGGCATGGAGCAGCAGCTGTGAAATATTTATATATTGTAGCTACTATTGTAATCTTAATGAACTATATCTACAAAATTTTTACAAACCAACTGATATGACTGAAAACAACTACACTGAACAACAACAATATAATCAGCCACAGATAGCATTGCCAAATGCAACCGCTGTTTTGGTATTAGGTATTGTTTCTATTGCACTATGCTGCTGTTATGGTGGCGGGCTTATCACATCTATAATAGCATTGGTATTGGCTGGTAAAGATACTAACCGTTATGTTGCTAACCCCGCAATGTACACACCCGGTTCTTACAGCAATCTGAAAGCAGGTAAAATATGCGCTATTATAGCTATTGTATTTTCCTTGATGTACTTGGCATTGGTGGCATGGCTGATTGCAACATTCGGATGGGCGGCAATGCAAGATCCTAATGCAATGCGTGAAGCAATGCAGCAGTGGGCTCAATAAAATATCACTTCATAAGAAAAGCCCCTCGCAATGCGAGGGGCTTTTCTTATGTCTATAACTAAACCGTTTAAACTAAATACCACCAAAGCGCAGGCCTATTGTAAACGGACGCTGATCTAAACCTGAGCTGTGTAGCGGTGTCAGCTGATAGCTGGCAAACAGACGGAATATATTATCCAAACCAATTTCACCTGTTACACAAGCATTGAAATCGTTGAAGTTGAATTCATCTCTGTTCTTTTGCTTGCCACGTTCAGGAGATACCTGTTTGTTCCAAGATGCTATACGATATCCACCCGTAGCACCAACACCATATACCAGCCATGTTTTGTCTGCCAGCTTTGTTTTGAAGGTGAATTGCAATGGAATATTCAGGTAAGTGAGGCCTATTTTGTTTTTGCTGAAGCCGATAGTATCCATTACCACCATCGGTACCGTTTCATTTCTGTAGCTGATGTTTTTAGTGTAGCGGAAGTTGTACATCTGCAAACCAATGCCGGTTGAAAAATAGATTCTCTGTTTTTTACCATTGTGCAAACGCATCTTAACCATTAAAGGATATACATTCACATTCCATGATTTACCTGTACGCATGCTGAAAAGGTTTTCGTTTTGCAGGCTTTGTGGTACTTGCAGAAATGCTTTTGCTTCTGTACTGTTATAGTCTGTATTGTCGATGATAGAATTGATACCAATATCTACCATACCTACAGAAAGGTCTACTTTCTTCTCCGGCTTTTCTTCTATTTTTTTATCATTCACTTTGATGCCATCAGAGCCTAAAGTGATGGTAGTTGATTTTTTTTCTTTTTTGTCTCCGTCTTGTGCGTTGGCGCTAAGGCTTATCATTGTAGCCGCCATCAGGCAATATATCAGTTTCATCTTCAGTTCGTTTTTTAAAGTTTAACTACAAATATTTCTTTGTTACCGATTTTTAGTTTTATGTCTGTGTCTTTCAGATTTTCCGTTACGTTTTCTACTCTTTTACTTACTGCGCTGGCTATCATACTTGCACCTTCTTTTTTGTTTTTGCTGATGGGTAGCAAGTCCAGCAAGCGCCTTCTTTGTTTCGGTTGTTCGTTACTTGTTTCTTCTGTTGGTGTGCTTATCTCTTCTACTTTGTTTGGTTTTTCTGTTTGCTGTGCCAATACTTGTTGCACAGGTTCGTTTTCAGGTTTGTAAGCAGGTTGTTGCGGTGCCGGTGCTATTTTTTCTTCCTTAGCAATCTTTATTTCTTCTTTCGGCTGTTCTTCAACAATACTTTTTACTTTTTGCTTTTTACTTTTTGCGTTAGCAATATTGTTTTCATGGGTAACAGGACTTATCGGATTTGAATGGAGCTCTTCTTTGTTTGAGTCCTTTTCGGTTTTATTATCTGTTACTGGTGTTTGTGTTGGTGGTATTGAAACAGGTTGCTGTGTTGTTGGTGTATTGCTTGCTACCGCAGGGCTGTCTGCAGTATCGCCACCTTGCCTGATGATAGTAACGGTGAACAATAGTACCGCTGCTGCCGCCGCATACATCCACCATGTGCGCATACCTATGGTACGCCCGCCTGTAGGTGGGGCTTTCATCAGCTGTTCTTTGTTGGCATATACCATCGTGGTATCGGGTACCAGTTTGGTAGCTGAGTATGCCTCCAGCTCTTTGGCCAGCTCAGGGTTGGCAGCTACAAAGTCCATCAGGGCTTTGGTTTCTGCCTCGTTCAGCTCTCCGTCTGCGTACATCATCATGTACTCTTCATAATTCTCCAGGTTCACCATCGCTATTTATATTACGTTTTCAACACTTACTAAATATTCCTTCAGCACTTTGCGGGCGCGGTGCAGGTACACTTTTACCTGACTTTCGTTCAGTCCCGTTATTTGTCCTATCTCCTCGTAGCTGTAGCCCTCATAGTCCTTCAGCAGTACCAGTGCTCTTGACTGTTCGTCGAGTTTGGTCAGTGCACGTTCCAATACCCGTTTCAGGTCACTTTGCCCCGGTGTTACGCTGCGGTTATCATCTATTTCCTCTTTGTAGCTTACCCTGCTTTGTTTCCTGTAGTTGTCTATAGACTGGTTGTACGCTACCTGAAACAGAAAGGCTTTTGCCTTGGCGGGGGCCACATTTTCCCTTTTCTGCCACAATACTTCGAAGCTGTTCTGTACTACATCCCTGGCGTCTTCCTCGTTGCCTGTGCATTTACAGGCAAAGCGGAAAAGTGCATCAGCCCACTCCTTAACGCAGTTATTGTAATCTTTAAGCTCCATTCCTTAGTATATAGCTCTGGCAACAAAAATGTTACAGATTTTTCAAAAAAACTTTAGTCCCCCGTAAAGATTGTACCTTTGCAGCTTATCATATTGAATAAAACTGAATAATGAGGAATAATCCATCTTCCGGCAAAGGTAGAGACGGCGATAAGAAAGGCTTTGAAAAGAGAGGCACAGGCAAACCTGCGGGTGGCTTTAAAAAGCCTGCAGGCAGAGACAAGCGCGATGACGATTTCGGCTCTAAAAGGAATTTTGACCGTGATGACAGGAGCAAACGCTCATTTTCTAAAGACGGCGAAGACCGTCCGAAGCGTTCTTTCCCGAAAGATGGGGAAGACAGGCCTAAACGTAGCTTCAGCAGAGATGGAGACGACCGCCCGAAACGCAGCTTTAGCCGCGATGGGGAGGACAAACCAAAGCGTAGCTTCGACAAACCATTCAATAAAGACCGCAAATTTGATAACGACCGCCCTAAGCGCTCGTTTGATAAAGATGGCGACCGTCCTAAACGCTCATTTAGCAAGGATGGGGAAGACCGCCCGAAACGCAGTTTCAGCCGCGATGGGGAGGACAAACCAAAACGCAGCAGCTACGAAAAATCTCCATACAATAAAGACCGCAAGTTTGACAGCGACCGTCCTAAGCGCTCGTTTGATAAAGATGGCGACCGTCCTAAACGTTCATTCAACAAGGATGGCGAAGACCGTCCTAAACGTAGCTTCAGCCGCGATGGGGATGAGAGGCCGAAACGCAGCTTTGACAAGGATAAAAGCTTCGATAAGGATAAAAAAGGCGGCAAATTTGATAAAAAAGACAACCGCCCTGAAAGCAAAAAGAAGTTTTCTGAACGCAATATATTTAAAGAAGATAAGGCAGCCCGCCCTGTAGAGGACTACGAAAAGAACTTCGTAACCCCTAAGGAATTTGAAAAATCACTAGGCGAAGGTAAAAAGCTGACGCTGAAAAAAGGCGAGCGTTCTGAAGATTTCGATAAGCCATTCCCGTTGGGTTCTCGCAAGGTAAGTGGCCCGTTCCGCAAAAACGAGGCTGAAAAATACGAGAAAGCTAAGCAAGAGTACTATAGCAAGAAGGCGGAAGCTAGCAAAAAGCGTTTCCGCAAAGACGACGACGAGCAGGAAGAAGAGAACGAGATAAAAGAAATGACGCTGAACAAGTACATAGCACACAGCGGTACTTGCAGCAGAAGGGAAGCAGCAGAAATGGTGAAGAAAGGCAAGGTAAAAGTAAACGGAGAACTGGCACTGGACCCAGGCTACCGTGTACAGGAGTTTGACGAAGTAACCATTGCTGGCAAAAAACTGACACCACAGAAAAACCGTGTATACCTTTTGCTGAACAAACCTAAAGGATACATTACTACTACAGACGACCCTCAGGGCCGCGATACAGTGATGGACTTGGTAGCAGGCGCAGAGATAGACAGGCTGTACCCTGTGGGCAGGCTGGATAGGAACACAACAGGTTTGCTGCTCCTTACAAACGATGGCGACCTTGCACAGAAACTATCGCACCCAAGCTACGAAACCAAGAAAGTATACCAGGTAACGCTGGATAAGCCACTGACCAAGAAAGATTTTGAAGCCATACTGGCTGGTCTTGAACTGGAAGATGGACCTGTAACGGTAGATGCACTTTCTTACTTGGACGAGAAAAACGAACTGGGTATAGAGATACACAGCGGTCGCAACCGTATTGTGCGTCGCATATTCGAGAGTCTGGGCTATGCAGTAGAAAAGCTGGACCGTGTAATGTATGCGGGCCTTACCAAGAAAAACCTGCCACGCGGCGAATGGCGCTTGCTGGAAGAAAAAGAAGTAATACTGCTGAAACACTTTAAAATATAACAGCGTGCTGCTTACAGCATCCAAGATACACGACGGCATCAATTGGCTGCCCGAAGGTTCGGTAATAGAAACAGCCGCAGATGGCACGATAGTAGCCATACACGAGGCTGATAAACAAAAAGAAGCAACACACTACGAAGGCATATTGGCTCCGGGCTTTGTAAACGTACACTGCCATCTGGAGTTATCGCATATGAAAGGCATCATACCCGAGCATACGGGGCTGGTGCCTTTTCTGCAACAGGTAATGCAGCATCGTTTTGGCTTTTCTGATGAACAAAAGACAGAAGCGCGCCAACAGGCATTCTGCGAAATGCTGGATAACGGCATCGTAGCCGTGGGCGATATCTGCAATACCAACGATACGCTGCCTGAACGGGCAAGTGGCAAAATGCACTTTCACAGTTTTACAGAGGCTATCGGCTTTAATGAAATGCCCGTAAAGCAGTTTGAATATGCCGTAAAAACCTACGATGCTTTTGCCGCGCAGGAAAGCGATACGCATATACTGAACCAGAGCATAGTGCCACACGCACCCTACTCGGTATCGTATGCACTCTTTAAGCTGATAGACCGGCACAACCTTGATAGCATTATCTCCATCCACAATCAGGAAACACCTGCAGAGGATGAATTTTATACTAACAAAGAAGGTGCGGTACGCACATTATTGAGTGGCTTGGGTATAGATGATGCATTCTTTCACCCGAGTGGTAAGTCTTCCCTGCAAACCTATATGCGTTGGCTGAGCCCTACACACCGCATGGTGTTGATACACAATACCTATACCACTGCGGCAGACATAACTGCCGTGCAGCGCCTGCTGCCTGATGTATACTGGTGCCTGTGCCCCAATGCCAATATGTATATAGAAAACCGCCTGCCAGATATCAACCTGTTGCTGCGCGATGCCAATAATATATGCATAGGTACAGACAGCCTGTCGTCCAATCATCAGTTGAGCATCATGGCAGAGTTGCAAACCATCAAACAACAATACCCCAATATAGACTGGAGTACCCTGCTGCGCTGGGCTACATGGAATGGTGCACGCGCCCTGCAAATGCAACACCTGATAGGCAAGATAGAAGAAGGCAAAACACCCGGCATAGTTCAGATAACGGACATAGATGGTGCTGCAAGTGTGAAGCGGATTATCTAAAGCTTAAGTATATAAAACAAAAACAGCGCCACTCTAAAGCAACGCTGTTCTCATATCTGTAAGTACTTACTACTATTTAATAGGCTCCTCAGCAGCAAGGTTAAATTCCCTTGTTACTTCTGTATTGATGCCTTCTACTTTATTGCCGTCTTTGTCTGTCAGCGTCAGTGTAATACTTGGTTTGCCAAGTGGTACATTCTTCAGCATATAAGGCTTCCATGCTTTCAGTTCAAAAGTGGTATCTACACTGTTTGCTTTCAGTTGTGCTTTAATATGCAGTGTGCTATCGTTCAGTTGTCCATTCCATACATAGAAGTCAAGCAGCAGGTTGTCTGTGTTGTTCTTGCCTATATAGTCGCCTTTTGGCCTGCTGTAGAATACCATTGGTGCTGTAGGTGTATCCAGCTTTTGCATTTTGCCTTTATCATCTATTTTGAAGTGTAGCAAAGCAGATGCGCCTTTGGTTTTGATAGACTCATGGTAAGAGCGTGCAAGGAATACCAGCAAGTAGTGTTCAGTGTTTTTGGCAAGCACCACACTGTGCTTAGGTTCGTATAGTGCGGCATACGGCTTGTTGTCGAGTATGAAATGGATGTGCTGCCCTTTGTCAGAATTATTGCACATTTTACCGTTCGCATCACTTGTCTGGTTCATCAGTTCAAAGTTCTTAACTACGAAGCTGAAATCCAGTTTTACAGAGTCTGCACCCTGTGCTGTTGTTTTTATATCCCCGATGCTCAGTTGTGCATCCGGAAACTCAGGAGAAGCCGAAAAATCTGTCAATTCTACTGCAGGCTGTGTTGCAACTACCGCAGTATCATTTACCGCACTGCCTTCACCCTTATTTTCACCCCCGCACGATGCCATCAGCAGCGATGCGCCTGCCAGTATGGTAACCAACCCTTTTATATGTGCCATGTTCTTAATTTTTGGCAAAGCTAAGGGCTAATTTTTAGAAAAATTTTAAGTATTTGATATTTCTGAACGATTACATTTGTCATCTGAAAAAACGCACTGAAAAAGATGCTTACAACGGCAGAAATACTGAAACGTGTAAGACAGATAGAGATTAAAACCCGCGGGTTGAGTAATCACATCTTTGCAGGGGAATACCACTCCGCATTCAAGGGCAGGGGTATGTCCTTCAGCGAAGTGCGCGAATATGCACCGGGCGATGATGTGAAGTTTATAGACTGGAACGTAACAGCCCGTTTCTCTCACCCGTTTGTAAAAGTGTTTGAAGAAGAGCGCGAGCTGATAGTGATGCTGCTGGTGGATGTGAGTGGCAGTTCGCTGTTTGGTACCAGTAAGCGCCTGAAGCGCGAACTGATAACAGAAGTAAGTGCAGTGCTTTCTTTCTCTGCTGCTACCAATAATGATAAGGTAGGCGTTATCTTCTTCAGCGATAAGGTAGAGAAATTCATACCACCTAAGAAAGGACGCAGCCATATACTACGCATCATCCGCGAACTGATAGCACTGGAGCCTGAACAGAAAGCAGGTACCAATATCAAAGCAGCGTTGGAATACCTGAATCAGGTACAGAAGAAAAAGAGCATCACCTTCCTGATGAGCGATTTCATCAGCGAACCGTATGAACAGCAATTGCAACTGGCTGCCCGCAAGCACGACCTTGTAGGCATACAGATATATGATAAGCACGACCGCGAACTTCCACAGGTGGGACTTGTACAACTGATGGATGCAGAGAGTGGCATTATGCAATGGGTAGATACGGACGATAAAGCTGTACGTGCACAATATGCCAACAGCTTCGACCAGCATCAGAAATACTGCATACAGGCATTCCGCAAAAGCGGTGCACAGCTGCTGGATATACGGACAGATGCAGACTATGTAAAATCGCTGCAAACATTCTTTAAAGCAAGATAAGCATGAAGGCAAGGCTATATACATATCGCGTATTGCTGCTGCTGTTATTGGCAGGCTATACTTCTTTTGCACAGGAAGAAAAAGTAGGTGCGCGCATAGATGCCGCACAGATAACAGTAGGCGACCAGGCAAGGCTGTTTGTAGAAGCACAGCACAACCCTGCAACGAGCAAGCTGCAATGGGCTGCCATCCCCGATACATTCAACGGACTGGAAGTAGTAGAGAAAGGCAAGATAGATACTATCAAGAATGGCAATATTGTGACCGACAAGCAGCGTGTACTCATCACGGGTTTCGACTCAGGTATGCACGTAGTGCCGAGGTTCATATTCACCGTATTGCCAAATAGTGGTACACCGCAAACGCTCCAAACAGATTCTTTCCCGATACTGGTGCAGCCTGTAGCGGTAGATACTACAAAACCATTCAAGGGTATTAAAGATATAGTAGGTGTTGAGTCTTCGTGGAAGGACTATATTGGTTACATCATAGGCGGCATACTATTGGCTGTACTGATAGCAGTAATAATAGTTTACCTGCGCAAAAGGAAGCAACCGGCACCTGCGCCAATACCGGAAGGACCGAAAGAAACACCGAACGAAAAAGCAATCCGCCTGCTTGTTGAACTGGAACAACAAAAGCTATGGGAGAATAACAACCCGAAAGAATACCATACCCAATTGGTAGATATCCTACGCTTATACATGGAAGAGCGTTTTGGTGTAAACGTAATGGAGCTGACATCGGACGAGATACTGCAAAAAGTAGCATTGCATAAGGAGATGACATCGCACAGAATGTTGTTGACGAACATCTTCTACATAGCAGACCTTGCCAAGTTTGCAAAGGCACAGCCTACACCGCAAGAGCATATGGCAGCTATGGACTATGCTAAGCAATTCATTATGGCTACAAAGCCTGTAGTAGTTGTTGAACCTCAAAACCCACCAACTGCATCATGAGTGCTTTGTTAGATTTCAAACACCTGAGTTTTGCACAGCCGCTGTTCTTCAGTTTGCTACTGGTGATACCTTTCATCATCTGGTGGCAGCAACGCAGCAAGGCAAAGGACAATCCTGCTATCAGGCTTACAACATTGGCAGGCATAGCAAGGGTGCAGCCTACATGGCGTGTGCGTATGCGCCCGCTCTTGTTTGCACTGCGTATACTGGCGCTTGTTGCACTCATCACAGCCATAGCACGCCCGCAAACAAGTAATACCACAGAGAATATAGACAGTGAGGGTGTAGATATTGTATTGTCGATAGATGTATCGGGCAGTATGCTGGCAGAAGACCTGCAGCCTAACCGTATAGAAGCTGCTAAGAAAGTAGCCCTGAGTTTTGTAGACAGTCGACCTACAGACAGGCTTGGGTTGGTTATCTTTTCGGGCGAAAGCTTTACACAATGTCCTATCACCATAGACCACAACGTACTGAAAGAACAGTTGAGCAATATAAAGAGTGGTATGCTGCAAGATGGTACAGCCATTGGTATGGGCCTTGCAACTGGTGTGGACAGGCTGCGCTATGCAAAGGGCAAAAGCCGTGTACTGATACTGCTGACGGATGGTGTAAATAATACGGGCCTTATAGACCCTATGACGGCACTTGAAATTGCTAAGGCTTACAAAGTACGTGTATATACAATTGGCGTAGGTAGCATGGGGCAGGCGCCATACCCTGTGCAAACACCATTTGGCATACAAAAGCAAATGATGCCTGTGCAGATAGACGAACCGCTGATGCGCAAGATAGCCAATGAAACTGGTGGTAAGTACTACAGGGCTACTAATAATGCATCGCTGGCTAATATTTACAAAGACATAGACAAACTGGAGAAAACCAAGATTGAAATAAGCAGCTACAAGCAGTATACAGAGCTATTCTTTCCTTTTGCTCTTATAGCTATTGTGTGTTTGCTGTTGGAGGCTGTGCTCCGCTATACTGTGCTGAGGAGTGTAACCTGACAATTCGTTTTCGTAGTACTTGTGTTGAAAGCTGAGTGAATCGCTGAATGTATATTCGGGGTGCTTGCGGTGTATTACGTCTTTATCGTTTGCTGTATATACATCCCCTTCTACCAGTATATTTCTAAAGATGCGCTGATACCATTTTACAAGCTCTTCTTTATTGTGCAGGCGTTCCATAATGAAGCCAAATGCATAGTCATTCTTCGACTTAAAGCCCGAAATATCGTAACGAACGTCTTTTGATAAAGGGTAGAAATCTAAGTTGTTGTTATAGAGCGCCTCTCTGAATTGTGCAAAGCTCAGGAACGCTCCGGTATTCGTATCCTTCAGTCTGAAGATGGAGTTATTATCTATATCAGCCACTATCCATTTGTTGGTAGCGGGGTCAAATACTTCCATCATGGTGTGCTCATCATCAAAACCATTGCTGCTATCACCTGCTATGCCGCCTACCATGCGGGTTTTGTAGCCCTGCTGTGTAAGTTCTTTGCAGGCAAATGCCGCTATTCTGCTGCAGGTAAGGTATACTTTGTCGTGTATGGCTTTGGTTGCAAGCTCATCAGCGGTAGCATCATTATCTATATTGCCATGGGTATGTATCCAGGATATAGAGCTGAGTAGTGCCAGTAGGTTGTTTTTGTAAACTATCACCTGGTAGTTATTCTCATCCGGGAAGATGAGCCTGTACATACCTTCCCTGTTCATATCTACAATGCTGCTGCCTGCTTTGTAGATGCCCGGGGTTACTATCAGTGTATTTGGTAATAGCGGCGCATCTTTTATCTCGGGGCGTACTGTTATTTCGTTCAGTGTATCGCAATACAGATAGTAAGAATAGTGTTGGTGAAGCGCTTTGTTGCTATTGATGACATCAGTAGCAAGATTCAATGATAAGGGCTCTTTTACGTAGTATTTGTAAAACAAAACAAAGCCAATATTCATAACTATACTGGTGATAGTAATGAACAGCAGAAGCTTCTTTTTGCGAGGAGTAGGTGACATTGTACTCCAAAGCTAACATTAAAATTGAATTAAAAAATGACAAGAATCATTTCAAACGCAGTATTAATCCTTATATAAAAATCATTAATCTGTGGTTAGTTAAATTCCAACGATTGGTGGTTTTATTCTATGTTAGCTCCCTCTAATAAATCACTTCATCGCTTCTTTTTCTTTCTGTAATTGGAACATCTTATCCCTCAATCTGGCAGCTTCCATAAAGTCCAGCTCTTTGGCTGCTTTTTCCATATCCTTTTTGGTTTTGGCTATCAGCTTTTCAAGCTGCGCTATGTTCTTGTATTCCACTTCATCCTCTGCTGCTATTGGTGTCAGCTCTTCGTGTAGTGCATACTGGTTATTCTCGTCATAGCCCTTAATTTCCAGCACAGCTGTTTGCTTAAATACTTCTTCTTTTGATTTGGTAACTGTACGTGGTGTGATGCCGTGCTGCAGGTTGTAAGCAATCTGCTTATCGCGGCGGCGGTTGGTTTCGTCAATGGTCTTTTGCATGCTTTCAGTTACCTTATCTGCATAGAAGATAACAAGCCCGTCAGCATTACGTGCTGCACGCCCTGCCATCTGTGTAAGCGAACGTACATTCCGCAGGAAGCCTTCTTTGTCTGCATCCAGTATGGCCATTAACGATACTTCAGGAAGGTCAAGCCCTTCCCTCAGCAGGTTTACACCCACCAGCACATCTATATTACCCAATCGCAAATCGCGGAGTATCTCTACACGTTCCAGTGTATCTACCTCGCTATGTATATAGCGGCTGCTGATGTTGATGCGTTTCAGGTATTTGTCCATCTCCTCGGCCATGCGCTTGGTAAGTGTGGTTACCAATACACGGTCTCCTTTTTTGATGCGTTTGTCTATCTCGTCCAGCAGATCGTCTATCTGGTTGATGCTCGGGCGCACTTCTATCGGCGGGTCCAGCAAGCCAGTAGGGCGTACCACTTGCTCTGCTACCACACCACCTGTTTGTTCCAGTTCATAATCTCCAGGTGTGGCGCTTACAAACACTACCTGATTGAGCAATCCTTCAAACTCATGAAAGTTGAGTGGTCTGTTATCCAACGCACTGGGCAGGCGGAAGCCAAAGTCAACCAGATTCAGCTTACGGCTGCGGTCGCCGCCATACATGCCGCTTATCTGCGGAATGGTAACATGGCTCTCGTCTATCACCATCAAAAAATCATCAGGGAAATAATCGAGCAAACAGAACGGGCGCGTACCCGGCTTGCGTCGGTCAAGGAAACGAGAGTAGTTTTCAATACCGCTGCAGTAGCCGAGTTCCTGTATCATTTCAAGATCGTAATTGACGCGCTCTTTGATACGCTGCGCTTCTAAATGCTTGCCGATGCTTTTGAAATACTCATGCTGCTTATTCATCTCATCCTGTATCTCGTGGATGATTTGCACTATCTGGTCTTTCGGAGCTACATACAGGTTGGCAGGGAAGATGGCGGCATTGGTCATTGTGCCGATGCGCTTGCCGGTATCTGTTTCAAAGCTTTCTATTTCTTCTATCTCATCGCCAAAGAAGGTGATGCGATAGCCATAATCTACATAAGGCAGGTTGATATCTACCGTATCGCC
>JADHED010001931.1_pt1 | contig 15727 bp, 8 predicted proteins | sample 8952041 | NCBI WGS metagenome assembly JADHED01 (sample SAMN16124423, study PRJNA663239) | bioreactor sludge metagenome | isolation source: sludge (control) | place: India:Bengaluru | collected 2018-09-08
GATGGCTCGAGGCAGGCCACCCCCTCGTCGCCCACGGCCAGCTCCGGCGCGCCTGGCACGACGATGGCGCGTCCCGCGGCGCGCCCGCCGAGCTGCTCCACCTCGATCACGGCGTCGTCCACGCCCGTGAGGTCTTCGGTCACGTCCAGGCGGGCCACGGTCCGCACGACGCCCCGGCCGTCCACTTCCGTCCACCGCGCCACCACGCGCGCGTCCACGATGCGGCTGGCGCGCGCCGCGAGCTCCGCGTCCGACAGGTAGGCCACGGTGGCCGCGGGCGCACGTGGCGCCGTGACGGCCACGAGCGCGAGCGCCAGCGCGGCGAGCCCCGGGCGGGAGGAGGCGAGCATCGACGTGGGAACACGTTACCACCGACGCGAGGGGGCCGCGCGGCGGGGGAAACCGAATTTCTTCGAAGAATTTGACCGCGGTGCCCGCGGGGGCTACCCTGTAGGGCTGATTTCCCGGCTTCCGGCCCGCGCCGCCGCGTCACATCCGATGGCCCACCGAGTTCTCCCGCTGCTGCGGCGCACCACCTGGTCGCTGCTCGTGCTCTGCGTCGCCGGCCTGGCCCACGCCCAGCCGACGCCAGCGCCCCAGACCACCTGGTACCTCGCCGAGGGCGCCACCAGTGCGTTCTTCGAGGAGGACGTGCTGGTCGCCAACCCGAATGCCACGGCGGCCGACGTCGAGATCACGTTCCTGCGGGCCGACGGCAGCGCCCCGCTGAAGCACGCCTTCACGATGCCCGCGACCAGCCGCCGCACGGTGCGGGTGAACGCCATCGCCGGCCTCGAGAACTCCGGCGCCGTGTCCGCCATCGTCACGTGCACGAACGGCCTCGGCATCGTGGCCGAGCGGACCATGTACTGGGCGAACGGCGCGAAGCGCGGCGGGCACAACGCGCCCGCGGTGGCGGCGCCGGCCGCGAAGTGGTACCTGGCCGAGGGCGCGACGGGCACCTTCGACACGTTCGTCCTCATCGCCAACCCCGACGCCGTGAAGTCCGCCGACGTGCAGGTGACGTTCCTGAAGGAAGACGGGCAGACGGTGGCCTACCCCGCCTTCTCGCTGCCGCCGAACCAGCGGCAGACGATCTGGGTGAACTACCAGGTGCCGGGCCTCGAGGCCACCTCGTTCTCCACGGTCGTCGAGAGCACCAACGGCACCGACCTCTTCATCGAGCGGGCGATGTACTTCGGCGGCACCAGCAGCCTCACCAGGCCCTGGGAGGCCGGCCACGGCAGCGCCGCGGTCACGGCGCCGGCCGCCGAGTGGTTCTTCGGCGAGGGCTTCACGGTGGACACGCCGGCCATCGCCTTCGACACGTTCCTGCTGCTCGCCAACCCGAACGACGGCGCGGTGGAGGCCACCGTCGAGTTCCTGCTGGAGAACGACGCGCCCATCGTGAAGACGTACCGGCTGGAGAAGACGAGCCGGCAGACGGTGTGGGTGGACTTCGTGCCGGACCGCGACGGGGTGCTCGGCAAGAGCGCGTTCTCGATGCGCGTGTCGGCGACGGCGCCCATCATCGCGGAGCGCGCGATGTACTGGGGCCCGCAGGTGGCCGGGGTCACGAGCTGGCACGAGGCGCACAACTCGCCGGGCGTCACGTCGGCGGCGCTGGCCTGGGGCTTCGCGGAGGGCGTGCAGGGCGGCGTGGACGCGACGGGGCTGCCCTTCGAGACCTATTTCCTGCTGGCCAACCCGTCGGACACGGTCCTCTCGGTGCGGGCCACCTTCCTCCGCGAGGACGGCACCGGCATCGTCCGGAACTACGACATCGCGGCGAAGACGCGCTTCACGCTGCCGGCGACGTTGCTGCCGGAGTTGAGCAACCAGCGGTTCGGGGCGTTCTTCGAGAGCACCAACACGGTGCCGTTCGTGGCCGAGCGCGCGGTCTACTGGGGCGCGGGCTGGTTCGGCGGCACCGGCAGCACGGGCACGCCGTTCTCCGGCACGGTGGCGACTCCCCCGGCACCGCCGGAGCCGAAGGCCACCTCGGTGAGCCCGGCGCAGGGCTTCGTGCAGGGCGGCACGGCGATCACGATCACCGGCACCGACTTCCGAGCCGGGTCCACCGTGCGTGTCGGCGGGGCCGCGGCAACGGGCGTCGTGGTGGTGAACGCCACCACGATCCGCGCGGTGACCCCGGCACGGCCCGAGGGCGCCGCGGACGTGGTGGTCACCGCCGGCAGCACCAGCACCACGCTGCCCGCGGCGTTCACCTACGTCGCGCTGCCCCTGCCCGAGATCTTCGCGGTGACGCCAGCCACCGGGCCCACCGGCGGCGGCACCGACGTCACCATCGACGGCGCGAACCTCGGCAGCGTGGTCGAGGTGCGGTTCGGGACGGCCGTCGCCTCGTTCACCATCCTCAGCCCCACGCGCATCCGCGCCATCTCGCCGGCGCGGACGGTGGGCAAGGTGGACGTGAGCGTGCGGACGAGCCAGGACCTCACCACGACGGCCATCGGCGCCTTCGAGTACGTGAAGCTGCTGGCCACCGACAACCTCCTGGCGTTCGGCGACAGCAACACGCAGGGCTACCTGGCGGTCAACTGTCGATGGGAGGCGCTCTTGCCGCTGAGCGGCACGGCCGTCGTGCGGTGCGACGATGGCGGCGACGGCGGCTATCCCGTCAGGCTGGCGGCGCTTCTCCAGGCCAGCTATCCGCAGCAGACCATCACGGTCAACAACGGCGGCAAGGGTGGCGAAGTGACCGCCGACGGCAAGAACCGCCTGCCGACCGTGATGCGGGCCTCGAACGACCTGGTCGTGATCATGGAGGGCATCAACGATCTCAACGGCGGCTACGATCTCCGGACCATCCAGGAGAATCTGAGAACGATGGTGCGGACGGCGAAGAACGCCGGGAAGGCGGTGTTCCTGGGGACAGTGCTGCCGGTGGTGGCAGTCACGGTTGAGGGCTTGCCCATGTACAAGGGACCAGGCGAGAACGCCTCGCAGGGAGACGCCGCGATTCGTGCATTGAACGAGCGCATTCGCGGTGTTGCACAGGCCGAAGAGGTGACGCTCGTGGACTTCTACGAGAGCTTCACCGCAGCTGGCATCAACACGGCGTCGCTGTTCAGCGAGGACGGCCTGCACCCGAATGCCAATGGGTACAGCCGCATGGCGGGCCGCGTGCGCAGCCACGTCAGCGAGTTGTTCGACGGGAAGAACCCGATCGTACCGTAGGGGGAGGCTTGCGGCTTGGGGCTTGCGGCTTAAGGCCCCTGCGCCCTGCGGCTTGCGCCCTGCGCCTTGCGCCCTGCGGCTTGCGGCCTCGTCGACACTCTTCGCAGAGCACTGGGCGCGTGATACCGTTCCGCCCCCTATTTCTTCCGCCACGCCCACCACACCCGCGCGGCAAGCAGCACTCCTAGCACCGCGCCGTACATCGCCGGCTCGGTGACGTCCGCCTTCACCAGCCACCAGAAGTGCACGACGGCGGCCGCGGCCGCCACGTAGGCGAGCCGGTGCAGCCGCTGCCACGCGCGCCCGCCGAGGCGGCGAATCCAGCCCGCCGTCGAGGTGATCGCCAGCGGCAGCATCAGCGCGACCGACGTCGCGCCGGCCACGATGTAGGGGCGCTTCGTGAGGTCCCCGGCGATCGACGGCCAGTCGAAGAACTGGTCCAGCACCACGTAGGTGAGCAGGTGGAGCGTCGCGTAGAAGAACGCGAAGAGGCCCACCATCCGCCGCAGCCCGATGATCGCGTTCCAGCCGGTCACCCGCCGCAGCGGCGTGATGGCCAGCGACCCGATGAGGCACTGCAACGCGAGGCTGCCCGTCTCGTGCGTCACCTTCTCGATGGGGTTGGCGCCGAGTTCGCCCTGCGCCGCGCGGACGACCAGCCACGCGGCCGGGGCGAGCAGGGCGACGAACAGCAACGGCTTGGCGTAGCGCATGGTGCAGTGAGGCTCGGCGTTCGACTGGCGTGACGGCCTGCGCCCACGAGCCGTCGTCCGGCTCCGGTCGTCGCCAGCGAGGGACGCCAGCGAAGACCAGCGAAGAGGGGGCCCCAAGCCTCACGCCCCACGCCCCAAGCCTGGAGGCCCACGGCTCGAGCCCCGGGCCCCTCAGTAGTTCTTCTTCAGGTCCATTCCCGCGTAGAGCGACGCCACCTCGTCGTAGCCGTTGAACATCAACGTCTTCCGTCGGAAGAACTCGCCGATGCGGCGCTCGCGCGCCTGGCTCCAGCGGGGGTGGTCCACCTCGGGGTTCACGTTCGAGTAGAACCCGTACTCGCTCGGGTTCGACTCGCTCCACGACGTGCGCGGCTGCCCGTCCGTGAAGCGCACGCGGACGATCGACTTGATGCTCTTGAAGCCGTACTTCCACGGCACCACGAGGCGCAAGGGCGCGCCGTTCTGGTTGGGCAGGGCCTTGCCGTAGACCCCCACGGTGAACAGCGTGAGCGGGTGCAGCGCCTCGTCGAGGCGCAGGCCCTCCACGTAGGGCCAGTTCAGCACCGGCGAGCGCTGGCCGGGCATCTCGCTCGGCCGCAGCAGCGTGGTGAACTCCACGTACTTGGCCTTGCCGGTGGGCTCCATGCGCTTGACGAAGCTGGCCAGCGGGAAGCCCACCCAGGGAATCACCATCGACCACGCCTCCACGCAGCGGAAGCGGTAGACGCGCTCCTCGAGCGGAAACCAGCGCAGGATGTCGTCGATGTCGTAGTCGCCTGGCTTCGCGCAGTGGCCCTCCACGCGGATCACCCAGGGACGGGTCTTCAGCCGCCCGGCGTTGCGCGCGGGGTCCTCCTTGTCGAGGCCGAACTCGTAGAAGTTGTTGTAGCCGGTGATCTCGTCCCAGGAGTTCTGCTTCTCGCTGGTGCTGCCGGGCCACTTCTGCAGGTTGGGCAGGGCTGGCTGCGCCGCGACGGGCACCACCAGCGGGGACCCCGGGAGGATCGAACCCAGCGCCGCCGCCCCGCTGCCGACGGCGGCCGCCCGCAGCCAGTCGCGCCGCGACCAATACAGCTTCTCGTCGGTGATCTGGGAACTGGGGATGTCGGGTGTCTTCTTGATCAGCATCGGATCTCGCCGGGCGTGCCGTGCCCCTACTGCTTGGATGCCGGCCGGGCCCGCGGCGGTTCCTCCCGCCTTCGCGCGGAGCCTTCGGCGGGCGTGCCTTGGCGTGGCCAACTCCAGGCCGCCGGCCCCAGGCCTGAGGCCCCAAGCCTCGAGTTCCAAGCCCCAAGCCTTGCTGGAACAACCCCATTCTCCCACGCGGCATTCCCGCCGCGATGTATCCTGCCAGCCATGTCCGAGGCCGCGCCTCCCTGGACCGACCTGCTGTCGCTCGCCGTGCACGAACTGCGCTCGCCGGTGAACGTCGTGTCGGGCTACGTGAAGATGCTGCTCGGCGGCTACGGCGGGTCGCTGAGCCCGGCCCAGCGCCAGGCTCTCGAGGCGGCCGACCAGTCGAGCGTGAAGGTGGTGGCGCTGCTCGCCGAGATCAGCGAGCTGTCGCGGCTCGCGGGCGGCCGGCTGTCGCTCGCGCGCGACCGGGTGCCCCTCGGCGACCTGCTGGAGGACGCCGCCGCACGCTTCGTCCCGCCGCTCGATCACGGCGTGCGCTGCGTGGTCGAGGCCGGGGCGTCGCACGCCGCGACGGTGGAGGTCGATCGCACCCGTACCGCGCGGGCCCTCGCGACGATGGCTGCGGCGGTGGCGCGGCGCCAGCCGACGGCGTCGTCCGTCACGCTCGGCGTGTCGGCCCACGGCGACGCCGTCGCGATCGTGGTCGCCGCGGGTGAGGCCGCCACGCCGGTCGTCGGTCCCGACGATTTCGATCCGCTGCCGGAGACCGACGGCGGGCTCGGCGTCGGCCTGCCGCTGGCGCGCCTGGTCGTGGAGGGCGCCGGGGGGCGGGCGGTCGCCCTGCGCACCACCGGGGCGTTCACGCTGGCCGTGGTGCTTCCGCTGTCGCACACGACCGGCGCATGACCGCCCCCGCGACGGCCCCGCCGCCGGCAGCCGGCGCGGGCGTGTCGATCCTCATCGTGAACTGGAACGCGGGGCCGCTGCTCGCACCCTGCGTGGCGGCGGCGGCCGCCACCGGCGCCGAGGTCATCGTCGTCGACAATGCGTCCGCCGACGGCAGCGCCGACACGCTCACCGGGTTCGTCCCGTCGATCGTCCTCCTCCGCGAGGCCGGGAACCGGGGATTCGCCGGGGGCGTGAACCGGGCGGCGCGGCATGCGCGCGGCGACCACCTCCTGCTGCTCAACCCCGACACGCGGATCGACGCCGCCGCCGTCGCGGCGCTGCGCGGCGTGCTGGACACGCATCCCGGCGCGGCGGCCGCTGGTGCCTGCCTCGTCGACGAGGGCGGGCGGCCGCAGCGCGGGTTCAGCGTCCGGCGCTTCCCCACCCTGGCGTCGTTCGCCACGGACCTGCTCCTCGTGGACGAGGTGTGGCCGGGGAACCCCGCCCGGCGTCGCTACCTGGCCGCCGACGTCCCGCTCGACGGCGGGGACGTCCTCGAGGTGGAGCAACCGGCGGCCGCGTGCCTGATGGTGCGGCGCGCGGACTTCGAGGCGCTCGGCGGACTCGACGAGCGCTTCCACCCGGCGTGGTTCGAGGACGTGGACTTCTGCCGGCGGCTCCGCGCGGCCGGGCGCGCCATCCTCTTCGTCCCCGCCGCGCGCGTCGTCCATGCGGGCGGCGTGTCGCTGCGCAGCCTGGACGCGCCGGCCTTCGCCCGCGCGTGGTATCGCAACCTGCGGCGCTACGTCGCGAAGCACCACGGGCGCCTTGGGGCGCTCGCCGTGGGCGGGCTGATCGTCTGGGGGATGGCCCTGCGCGTCGTCGCCGGCGCCGTCACCGGCCATCGCGCACGCCGGGACGCCGCCCTCGCCGTGCTGCGCGACCTCCTGGGCCGTGGGGTCAGACCTTGAATTTCAACATCGCGATCGAGCCCATTCCGCCTGGCGATTTCGTGGCGTGGGCTGCCGCGAACGACGAATTTCTGCCTCGACGACCTCAGCGCGGACGGGCGTCAGGACGCCCTGGCGGACGCTCGGCAACCGGGGGCGTGGGGGTCAGACCTTGAATTTCAACATCGCGATCGAGCCCATTCTGCCTGGCGGTTTCGCGGCGTGGGCTGCCGGGAGCGACGAATTCCCGCCTCGACGACCTCAGCGGGGATGGGCGTCAGGACGCCCTGGCCCACGGGGGCGCGGGGGTCAGACCTTGAATTTCAACATCGCGATCGAGCCCATTCCGCCTGGTGATTTCCCGACGTGGGCTGCCGCGAACGACGAGTTTCCGCCTCGACGACCTCAGCGGGGATGGGCGTCAGGACGCCCTGGCGGACGCTCGGCGGATGTTGAAATGCAAGACCTGACCCCCGTACAGTACACTCCGCTCCGCCCGTGTCCACCGTCGCGCGCCGCTGCGCCAGCCTGCTGCTGATCTCCGTCCTCGCGGTGCCCGCGGTGCGCGCGCAGGTGCGCTTCCACGACGCCGCCGACCGCGACGCCTTCCGCCGCTGGTTCGTCGTCCTCGCCGACGCGCAGTTCTACCGCCCCACGCCGGACGTCGCGGACTGCGCGGCGCTGGTGCGCCACGCCGCGCGCGAGGCCCTCCGCTCGGCCACGCCCGACTGGCGCCGCCGCATCGCGCTGCCTGGCCCCATCGCCGCCCCCGCGCCGGTGAGGGCCGACGTGCCGGGCGAGGACGGCGCCGCCCGCATCTTCCGGACGACGGCGGGCCCCACGCCTGCCTACGCCGAGTTCGCCGACGCGAAGACCATCGTCTCGCGCAACGCGCGCCCCCTCGGACGCGACCTCGACGCCCTGCGCCCCGGCGACCTGCTCTACTTCCGCCAGGAGGGCCAATCGCTGCCCGACCACCTGATGGTGTTCGTGGGCCCGTCGCCGTTCGAAGCCGACGGTCGCGACTGGGTCGTCTACCACACCGGCCCCTCGTCACCAGGCGGCGAGCCGCGGGCCGCGCAGGAACCCGGCGCGGGCGAGGTCCGCAAGGTCCGCCTCGCCGACCTGTTGCGCCACCCGTCGCCGGCGTGGCGGCCGACACCGGCCAACCCGCGCTTCGTCGGGCTCTTCCGCCTCGTCCTCGACCAACGTTGACACCTCCCGAGATCACCATGTCGCGCACCGCTTCCCGAACGCCGCGCCGCCTCCCCCTCGCCGGGAGGCTCGCGGCCTGGCTCCTCGCCTGCCTGTGCGCCGCCGCGGCCCCGGCCGCGGCCCAGGAGAGCGACGCCCCGCCCGACGTGTCGCCCGCGTTCTCGCTCACCAGCGACCGCATCTTCGCGCCGGGCGCCGAGGAGCCGCCCGCGATCTCGGTGACCTTCCAGCGGCTCGGCCACCTCGACTTCCGCGTCTACCGCGTGCGCGACACCGCGGCCTTCTTCGCCGGGCTGCGCGACGCGCACAGCCTCGGCAGCGCCCAGTACGACGTGGCGCAGGAACCGACCGCCATCGAGCGCATCGCGCGATGGAAGGCCCGCTGGCGCGCGTGGATCACGGATCTCTTCCGCCAGCAGGTGTCGCACGACTACCGCCGCGCCCGACGCGCCTCCGCCCAGCAGGAGGCCATCGTCCAGCGTCGCACGGTGCAGTACGCGCAGTTCGCGCAGGTGCCGCTGCTGAATCCCGACCAGGTGGTGGCCACCTGGCGCGAGATGCTGCCGAACACGCGCGACATGGACGCCCGCACGCTCCCGCTCGACCTGCCGGGCGCCGGCGTCTACCTCGTCGAGGCCGTCCACGCCCACCTGCGCGCCTACACGATCGTCGTCGTCTCGTCGCTCGGCCTCGTCACCAAGGCCGCCCCGGGGCAACTGCTGTTGTTCACGGTGGACCGCCGCACGGGCGCCCCGAAGCCCGAGTGCGCCGCGAGCGTGATCGTGGACCAGCAGGTGCGCGCCGCGGGCGTCACCGACGCCGACGGCGTGTTCGTGGCCGAGCTGCCCCGCGTGGAGACCGAGGGCCTCATCGCGCTCGCCCGCTGCGGCGACGACACGGTGGTGAACGACCCCGGGGGCTACTTCCTGCGCGAGAGCGCCCGCGACCTCAAGGGCTACGTCTACACCGACCGCCCCGTGTACCGCCCCGGCCACACCGTGCACGTGAAGGCCGTGCTCCGCTGGATGGAGCGCGGCCTGCCACGGCCGTTCGACCGCCAGCAGGTGGAGATCGTCGTGTCCGACCCCGACGACAAGGTGATCCTGCGGCAACAGCGCCCGGTCGATCGGTTCGGTGCCGCCTTCACGTCGCTCGCCATCCCCGCGGCCGCCGCCCTCGGCGACTACACCGTCACCATCAACAGCGACGAGCAGCAGGCGATGGGCAGCTTCGCGGTGGAGGAGTACCGCAAGCCCGAGTTCGAGGTGGCCGTCTCGGCCCCGCAGCGCTTCTACCTGCAGGGCACGCAGGCCACGCTGCGCGTCCGCGCGCGCTACTACTTCGGCCAGCCCGTCGCGAACGGCCGCGTCAAGTACGTCACCTACTCCACCTCCTACTGGTCCCCCTGGCGTTCGCTGGGCGGCGACGAGGACGGCGAGGGCTACGTGCCGACGTACTACGGCGACCAGGAGTCTGAAGCCGAGACCACGCTCGACGCCAACGGCGAAGCCGCCATCACCGTGGACCTGCCGACCGCCAGCCCGGACGGCGACCTGTCGATCCGCGTGGAGGCCCGCGTCACCGACGCCACCGGGCGCGAGGTGAGCGGGCGCACGTCGGTGTTCGCCACCCAGGGCCCGATCGTCGTGGCGTCACAGGCCAACAAGTGGGTGTACTCGCCCGGCGCCCCCGCCCAGTTCCGCGTGCGCGTCGTGGACCACGAGGGGCGCCCCCAGGCCAGCGCCAGCGTCCGCCTGTCCCTCGGACGGCTGCGGCCCGACGATTACTCCCCGAACCCCGAACTCACCCCGGTGGCCTCTGCCACCATGTCCACGGGCCCCGACGGCCAGCTGCAGTGGTCCGTGACGCTGCCGCAGGAGCCGGGCCGGCTGCTCATGCAGGCGGAGGTCGCCGCCGGCGGGCGGACCATGCGCAGCCGCACCTACGTGTGGATGCCAGGCGCCGACGAGGGCAGCTTCGACGCCCAGGACCGGTCCGTGGAGCTCGTCCCCGACAAGAGCACCTACGCGCCCGGCGACACGGCCAGGGTGCTGGTGCGCGGCGCCGAGGGCGCCACCGCCATCCTCGTCACCAAGGAGTACACCGCCACCACGTGGCACGCCGTCCGCCGGATCGACGCGGGCCAGACGCTCGACGTGCCGGTCACCGCCGACGACGTCGGCGACGTGTGGGTGAACGTCGCCTTCATCAAGGACGACGGGCTGTTCATGGCGGAGAAGAAGCTGAAGGTGCCGCCGGCCGACCGTCGCCTGCAGGTGAGCGTCGAGCCCGCGCAGGCGGTGTCGCGGCCCCGCGAGCCCGGGCTCTTCACCGTGCGCACGCTCGACCACGCGGGCCAGCCCGTCGCGGCGCAGTTGAGCCTCGGCGTCGTGGACGAGGCGGTCTACGGCGTGCGGCCCGACACCACGCCCGATCCCACCGCGTTCTTCTATCGCCGGAACTACAGCAGCGTCTACACCGCCTACTCGCGCACGTACGCGTTCACGGGCTGGGCCGGCACGCAGGCGCTGCAGCTGGCGCAGCGGCGGCGGCCGCTGTCGCTCGCCGACTTCAAGACCGACCGGCCCGAGCGCGCGCCCGTCCGCAAGGAGTTCCCCGACGCCATCCACTGGGTGGCCGACCTCGTCACCGACGCCAGCGGCACGGCCACCGTGAAGGTCGCCTACCCCGACTCGCTCACCACCTGGCGGGTGACGGCGCGCGCGGTGACGGAGGACACGCGCCTCGGGGCAGCCGTCGCGCGCACCACCACGACCAAGGACGTCATCGTCCGGGCCGCGACGCCGCGGTTCCTGACCGAGGGCGACACGGTGCGGGTCCCGCTCGTCGCCCACAACTACCTCGACGCCGGCGGGCCGTTCGAGGTGGCGCTGACGGCCACGGGCGTGGCCGCGCTGCCCGAGACGCCGACCGCCGCGCTCGCCGTGGACATCCCCGCCCGCGGCGAGCACCGCAGCGAGTGGGCGTTCCGCGCGAACGCGGTGGGCACGGCGCGCTTCACGGGCGCCGCGCGGACCACCGCCGACAGCGACGCGGTCGAGATCCCGGTGCCCGTCCTGCCCTACGGACTGGTGCGCGAGGAAGGCACGTCGGGGACGCTCGCCGGCACGGCCGAGCACACGCTCGCGCTCACCGTGCCCGAGGCCTCGAACCCCGCCGCGCGTTCCATCGAGGTGACCCTCGCGCCGTCGATGGCGGGCTCGATGCTGGGCGCCCTCGACTACCTCACGGGCTATCCCTACGGCTGCACCGAGCAGACGCTGTCGAGCTTCCTGCCGAACCTCTCGGTGATGCGCGCGATGACCTCGCTGGGGCTCACCCCCGGCGAGCGCGTCGCGCTGGCCGACCGCTTCGCGGCCGCGGGCCTGAAGCGCCTCTACGACTACCAGCACGAGGACGGCGGCTTCGGCTGGTGGAAGACCGACGACGACGACCCGTTCATGACGGCCTACGCCCTGTATGGCCTGCTCGAGGCGTGGGAGGCCGGCATGGACGTGGACCAGGGCCGCGTCCGGAAGGCGGCGCTGTCCACGATCAAGCAATACCGGGAGTACCCGCGCATGGTGCCCGACCTCAAGGCCTACCTCGCGTGGGTCGTGGCCCGCACCGAGGCCAAGGCCGACTGGATGGTGCAGGGCGACGGCGACGCCTGGGACGGCGCCGCCGTGCGCGACGAGCTGTGGGGCCTGCGCGATCGCATGGGCACGCACGGGCGCGCCATGCTGCTGATGACGCTCGACCTGGCGAAGGACGCGCGCGGCGACGCGCTCGCCGCCACGCTCACCGCCGCCGCCCAGACGCGCGGCGACCTCGCCTGGTGGCCCGCCCAGGACGACCCGTGGCTGGCCGACTACGCCGACACGTCGGTGGAGGCGACGGCGCTCGCCGTGCAGGCGCTCGTGGCGCGCGACGCCGACAACCCGCTGCTCGAGCGCGCCGTGCGCTGGATGCTCGCCAGCCGCGGCACCGGCAGCTACTGGTACTCGACCAAGCAGACGGCGCTCGCCCTCTACGGGCTCGTGGCGTTCATGAAGGCCCGGCAGGAGGCGCCGGCCGCCTTCGGCGTGGACCTCCTCGTGAACGGCGAGAAGGTGGCCAGCCACGAGTTCACGCCGGCCGACTTCACCAACGCCACGCCCGTGCGATTGACGGCGCCCGCGCGCGCCGGCGGCAACGACGTGCGGCTGGTGAAGCGCGGCGGCGGCACGCTCTACTGGACGGCCGCGGCGCGCTACTTCGACACGCGCGAGTCGTTCTCGCCGCAGGGCTCGCGCCAGCTCGCCATCAGCCGCCGCTACTTCTCGCTCACGCCCGTCGAGGTGAAGGGCCGCATCGTCTACCGCGAGGCCCCGTTCACGGGCACCGCGCGGCCGGGCGACCTGCTGCTCGTGCGCGTCACCGTCGCGGGCGCCGACGACTGGCGCTACCTCGTGATCGAGGATCCGCTGCCCGCCGGCGCCGAGGCCATCGCCGAGCAGGACGCCTACGAGCTCGAGAAACCCGAGCCGTGGTGGCGCTTCGGGCGCGGGCGCCGCGAGTACCGCGACGCGCGAGTGGTGCAGTTCCAGGACCGGCTGCCCGGCGGGCGCGCCGACTACGGCTACGTCATCAAGGTGGTGACGCCGGGCGAGTTCCGCGCGATGCCCGCGCAGGTGCTGCCGATGTACGTGCCGGGCGTCGCGGCGTCCACCACCCTGCAGGCCGTCACGGTGACGGGCCCGGGGCAGGCCGCCGCGCCGTCCACCGAAGGAGGCACGCGATGACCCGCAAGGCACTGGCACTGCTCGTGTGGCTCGTCGCGGGCCACGCGGCGATGGCTGGCCTCTTCTGGGGGCTGATCAACGTCCCCGAGTCCAACGTGGCGATGCTCGCCCTCTCCGGCTTCGCGGTGTTCACGCTGCTCATCGCCGGCGCGCTCGTCGAGGGGACGGCGGGCGCCTGGCTGCTGCCCGGGCGCACCTTCCGCGAGGCGCTGCACGCCGGGCTGCTGTCGGCGCCGGCGCTCGTGGCGGCGCTCGTGCTGTTCGGCGCGTTCTGGTCGCTCGGCAGCCTCGTGGACGGCTGGCACGAGGCCCGGCGCGGACAGGTCGACGCGTGGCTGATCGCCACGTTCGACACGCCCGACGCCACATGGCCGCACCGGCTGCTCGACGTGGTGGTGTTCCTGCTGCGAGCGGTCGTGGGCCTCTCGCTGGCGCTCGCGCTGTTCTTCGCGCGGCTCGAGGGCGGCTGGAAGGCGATGCTGCGCCCCACCTGGCTGCGGGCCGGGCTGTCACGGGACCAGGTGATGCTGGTGGCCATCGCCATGACGCTGTTCGTGGCGCTGCCCTGGCAGTTCGCCTACTGGCGGCCCGCCGACCTGCCGCTGACGTGGGTGCAGCCGGCGTTCGCCGCCGCGAAGCTCGGCCTGATCTTCGTGGCGATGAACGTGGGCTGGCTGCTGTGCCTGCTGGCGGGCGCGCGCAACGCCGCGGCCCGGTGAGATGAGATTGGGGTCGGGTCTGCTTGTCGCGCGGAGGCCTGGCGAAAGATAGACCCAACCCCGACTTTCGACCCCAGCTTGCGTCGCGCCAGTTTTCGTCGTCAGCGAATCGTCCGCCAGTCCGCACCCGCCGCGACCGCGCGCTCCACGCACGTCAGCGCCCGCGCATACAGGCCGGCGAGATCCCCGGCCGACCCCGCCGCGGCGAACTCCCCGTCGGACGGGCACGGGGCGTCGCTGGGCGGCGCACGGCGCGTCCGCTCGCCGGCCGCGTACTGCGCCACGCCTTCCTGCACCCACCGCGCGCGCCCCGCCAGCGCCGCGCCCGTCGCCACGTGCGCCAGCTCGTGCCGCACGGTCCGCTCGAGCAGCCCGCGGCGCCGCAGCACGTCGAGCGGCAGCAGGTCCACCTCGTGGCCGCGCGTGGCCCCGGCCGTCCACCAGGGCTGCCCGCTCGCCCGCTGGTACGCCTCCACCGAGTCGTGGAAGCGGACGACGACCTCCTCCGGCCACGACGCACCAGTCGCCCGCCGCACCGCCGCGACGTGGCGCGCGACGAGCCCCTCGACGGCCCCACGTTCGCCCTCGCTCGTCGCCGGCAGCACCACGCGCACCGGCCGTGGTTCCGGGCCGAACGGCGCGACACGCGCCTGCGGGAAATAGGCGGCCAGCAGGCGGTCGCGATCGAGCCCGCCCGCCGCGAGCCGCATGGCGCCCGCCACGCACAACCCGACGCCGTGGCCCCGCCCTCGCCCCACGAACCGGTAGCCGCGCGCGGTGCGCTCGACGTCGTACAACGAGCTCTTGAGCACGTGCCAGCCGAGGTGCCGGCCCACCAGCATCCGGAAACGCTCGCCGTCGACCTCCGCCGGCACCATCCCGTCGATCCGGACGACGGCCACGCGCCCCGAGGCGGTGCGGCGCGCCACCGACAGCCCACGCACCTCGTCGCCGCGCCCGCCGCCACTCCGCAACGCCGCGAGCAGGTCACCCGCGCTCGCCTCTTCGCGCCAGGCGTCGCCGTGATCGTGACCGGCGGGGTCGGGCCGCGCCACGAGCCCATTGGCCGAGGCCGACTCCCCCCAGACGGCGCCGGGCGCCTCGATCGCGCCGCCGCACGACGCGTGGTGATAGGCGGGCACGATCCACCGCCCCTGCCACACCACCAGGCCCTGGGTGGCCGCCGCGGCCGCCAGGTCGGGCGGAGCGGGATCGCGGTACGCCTGGCAGTGGGTGAGGTCGCAGAGATCGAACCCCTCGGAGGAGTGCCTCCCACGCATCGCCCGCGCGTAGCTGCGCGCCGCCACGGCTAGGGCCTCCCGCACTGCCGCGGGCGCATTGGCCGGGGCCTCGGCGCTCACCACGCCAGCCACGTAGCGTTCGAACTCGATGCCCTCCACGCGGTACCCGTCCGACGCCGCCCGCCCGAGGCGCACCCGCGTCGTGTCCCCCTCGTCCTCGCCGGCGGGACCGCCCGTCTCCTCCGTGGGGGCCCCGGGAAACAAGGCCCGCCCGATCGCGCCCGCCGCCACCTGCGCGGCATCGCGCCCGGCGATGCCCGCGCCGAGCGCCACCACCGCGTAGGCCGGCGCCTCGGCGGGCGCCACGGCGACGACGATGCCCCCGTAGGTGCCGTCGCCGAGCGAGGCCGTGCCCGTCTTGGCGAGGGCGTCGATGCCGGCGGTCGCGAAGGCATCGGCCGTGCCGACTCGCGCCGCCTCGCGCAGGCCCCGCAGGAGCACCCGGTCCGTCGCGGCGCCCCGGGCGCGTGCCTGCCTCACGAGGGCGACGAAGGCGCGCAGCGTCCGGCGCGGCGCGACGCGCGTGCCGTCGAGGCCGATCCACGCGAGCCGCGGCTCGCGCAGCGACGCGGGCGGGGGCGGCAGGCCGAACTCGGTGAACGCGGCGGCCACCGCGCCCGACGGCAGGCGCAGGGCCGCGAAGAAGGCGTTGCAGGAGTGCGCGAGCGCCTCCACCGCCGACAGCGGCGCCGCGAACCTCGGGTGGACGCACTGCAGCGTGCGCGTGCCGAGGACCACGCGTCCGCGGCAGGGAATGCGCGTGGCCTCGTCCACCACGCCCGCCTCGAGCGCCGCGCGCAGCGTGAAGGCCTTGGCCAC
>JADHED010001933.1_pt1 | contig 15726 bp, 14 predicted proteins | sample 8952041 | NCBI WGS metagenome assembly JADHED01 (sample SAMN16124423, study PRJNA663239) | bioreactor sludge metagenome | isolation source: sludge (control) | place: India:Bengaluru | collected 2018-09-08
TTCCTGACTGCCCAAACCTTCATTCCTCTGCTTCTATTGCATGATCCGGGTTTAAACAATTCTCTGGATCCGGCGATTGGAGGATTTAGACAGGATGAACAAGATTCACAGGATTGATTTACTGCGAATGTGCGGTGGACAGAAATATTTCAACGCCGCTTTTTGCAAATGCCTTTCCGGTAATCTTGTCCATCTTGTTCATCCTGTCGAAAATCCGTTTTCGGGTTAAACCGCTCTGGACGGGCTGAACTTTCCCACCGGACTTCAGGCAAAAATGTCCCGTCCATTTTCCCGGTCCTGCCAGCGGCGGATACGGAAAATGTGGGCGGGGCGGGTATGGGGATTCAGGGCGATGAAATTCCGACTGCCGCGCCACGTGAAACATTCTCCTGTGAGGAGGTCCTCGACAACATAGGCTTCATTTTCGGCGATGCCGAAATCGGCGAGAGGGACGTGTACGAAGGCCGTCTGGGGTTGCCAGGGGTCGACAGTGACGGCGATGAGCAGAAGATTGTCGAGGGCGGCGGTGGTCTTGCTGAAGCAGAGGATGTTGTCGTTCTCGGCGGGATGGATGCGCAGATTGGCGTATTCCCGGAGCGCGCGGTTTTGACGGCGAATGGCGTTCAGCTTCGTGAGGAACTCCTTGATGTTCCCGGGAGCATTCCAGTCGCGACCCTTGAACTGGTATTTCTCGGAGTCGGCATATTCCTCGCGGCCCGGAATGGGAGTGTTCTCGCAGAGTTCAAAGCCGCTGTAGATGCCGTAAACCGGGCAGGCCATGGTGGCGAGCACGGCGCGGATGAGAAAAGCCGGGCGGCCTCCTTTTTGGAGGAACTCGGGAAGAATATCCGGGGTGTTCGTGAAGAAGTTCGCCCGGAAAAATTCCCTGAGGTCGGACTGGGTGAGTTCGGTGAAATACTCCGCCAGCTCGGCTTTGGAATTTCTCCACGTGAAATACGTGTAGCTCTGGTTGAACCCGGCCTTGGCAAGCTCCTGCATCATTTTCGGACGGGTGAATGCCTCGCTGAGAAAGACGGTGTCCGGGAATTTTTCCTTCACCTCGGCGATGACCCACTCCCAGAAAGAGACGGGCTTGGTGTGGGGATTGTCCACACGGAAAATGCGAACCCCATGACCGCACCAGAAAAGGATCACATCGCGGAGCTCATCCCAGAGAGAGCGCCAGTCGGGGTTGTGGAAGTTCAGCGGATACACGTCCTCGTATTTTTTCGGAGGATTCTCGGCATATTTGATCGTGCCGTCGGGACGCTTGAAGAACCACTCCGGATGCTTCTTCACATAAGGATGGTCTGGGGAGCAATTGATGGCGAAGTCGAGCGCGATTTCGAGTCCGCGGGCCTTGGTTTGGGCGACAAGCCAGTCAAAATCTTCCAGCGTGCCGAGTTCCGGGGCGACATCCTTGTGGCCTCCTCCGTTCACTCCCTGCTTGCAGTTGCCGATGGCATAGGGAACGCCGGGTTCGCCGGGTTCGCACTGGAGCGAATTGTTGCGGCCTTTCCGGTTGGTGGTGCCGATGGGATGGATCGGTGGAAAATAAATCACATCAAATCCCATCGCTTTCGCGTCATCGATCCGTCCAAGACAATCCCGGAAGGTGGATCCGGAATCCGGCTTGCCTTCCGCCGAACGGGGGAAAAATTCATACCAGGCGGCGAAAGTCGCCCGTTCGCGATCCACCCACACCGGATGCAGCGGCTCGGCGACTGTCGACAGCGAGCGGTCCGCATGGATGGTCATCAGGGCACAGAGGGTCGGGTCATGGGCAATGTCATGGGCGGACCCGGCATCCGCCGCCTTCAGGGAAGCGGCGAATTTTTTCAGGACCGCGGCATCCGGCTTCTTCGCCCGCGTGGCTGCGGCTTCGACAAAGCCAGCGCCTTCGAGGATTTCGCTTTGGAGGTCGCGGAGCCCCGCAGCAAACTTCTTTTCGAGTTCGTGCTGCCACGAGAAAAAGACATCGCCCCAGGCCTCGATGGTGAACTCCCAGGCTCCCGGAGCGGTCACGCACAGCGACGCGCTCCAGCGGTCGTTGAGGAGCGGTTTCATCGGAGTCTCCCGCCAGGTCGTGGTCCCCGCCTGCCGCCATTTCAACAGGGCGGTGACTTCATCATGGCCTTCCTTGAAAATATCCGCTTCGACGAGGATTTCTTCCCCGACCGCCCGTTTGATGGCATAGCGGGCATTGTCGAGCGAGGGGGTGATGCGCCGGATGATGGCTGTCTCAGGTTGTTTGTTCATGGCAACGAATCCAATACGCGGACAAATTCATCGAGTCCGTCGAGGCGGGCGGCAGTCTCGCGGAGCGAACGGCGTGCCGCGGGAATATGGGCAAGGAAGTCCTTGCGACCTTTCTGCAATCCGAGAAATCCATAGGCTCCCAGTGCCTGCATGAGGCGTTGCAGGGCGCACCAGTGGAAAACTTCGACGAAATCTTCCGGCACATCCACGCCCGAGCGGCGGGCCAGACGCTGGTAGAAGCCCAGAAGTTCATCCTGTTCCGCAGAGGCGAGCGCCACATAGGGATCCATGAGCAGGGAGGCGACATCGTATTGGGGCAGCCCCGGCCGCATTCCCTGAAAATCGATCAGCCAGGCCGTGCCATTTTGGATGAGGATGTTCTGCGATTGGAAATCCCGGTGGACAAGGACGCGCGGAAGGGAGGCCAGGCGGGTGGCGGCTGAGTGCAACGCGGCGAGTCCCGAGAGTCTCCGCACATCTGCTGCCGGGAGTTGGAAAAAATTTCCGAGACAGTGTTCGAAAAAATACCCCTGTTCCCACAGGTAGAGTTGCTCGTTGAATTCGCGTTCCAGCGTGAGGCCGCAGCCGTCCAGCCTGCGGGTGGCGGCGGAGTGCATCTTGAAGACCTCGATGAGGGCGGATTCATACAGCGGACGGCGAATCTCCCAAGGGTCCTCACGATGGGACCAGAGGTCTTTTTCCCCGAGATCCTGCATCCAGATGAGGCCTTCCGCGGGATCGTGCAGATAAACATGCGGCACCTGCAAGCCTGCGGAGGCGAGGAAGCGGGCAATGTCGACATAGTGACGGTTTTCCTCCTTGTGGCCGGAATACTTCACCAGGATCATCGAGCGGTCGGCGGCCCGGATGCGGTAAAACTTCCGGTCGGATCCGCCCTTTTCCACAATGGTGACCGCAAAATCCCCGGGCTGGTAGCCCGGAAAATTTTCCATCGTGTGATCAATAACTTCGTGAACAGCCAGCATGAATGGGAAAAACTTCCAGCCGCACAGTCAACACGTTGCGCCGGGCCGAGGCAATGCAGGAAAATGTCCGATGCGATCTTCGGTTCAAGTGTCCAGTGGGCGGGGGCTCAGGCTGCTTTACTCCCGGTGGAAAGGAATCATTTCAATCCGAACAACCGGACGAGTTGGTTTTTTCCCTTGAGTTGATGTTCGCCCAGGTCCTCGAAAGCGGGTTTGGAGGGCTCGGGCAGCAGGGCATGAAAATCTCCGGAAGTGGTAAGTTTTTGCCCGAGTTGCTTCATCACTCCCTCCATGCGGAACACCGTGTTCACCGCATCCCCGATGATTGTGGCATCCCGTTGGGCCACGAGCCCGATGTTTCCACAGGTGACTGTACCGTGGTGCAGGGCCACGGCAATCTGGAACGGTTTTTCGGGATGATCGGGCCAACGTTGGGCGGCGGCCTTCTCCAGAAGCGCGGTTCCGGTGGAAAAGGCTTTGGCGACTTCCGCTCCGGGTTCCGCCCCCTGGATCCAATAGGCCAGGATCGCATCACCGATGAACTTGTCGATGGTTCCCCCGCTGTCCTGAACGAGGTTTCCGGCCACACGGAACCATTCGCCGAGCGTGCGCGCCAGGCTGTCTTCCGGCAGGATCTCCGACATGGTGGAAAATCCCCGGATGTCACAGACCATGATGGACACCACGGCTGTTTCCTCATGGTTGGCATCCGTGCCGGCGGCGATGGTCACATCGTAGGAGGAGTCCGGCGAGTTGCTTTCCAACTGCTCGAATGTGATCTCGTTGTTGGTGATTTTGATGACCGCGCCGTGTTCGAGCAGAACCGGGGTGATGACCCGTCGACCGTTCACATAGGTTCCATTCCGGCTGCCCAGATCCATGATCTGGTATTGCCAGGCATTGTGACAGCGGACGATGGCGTGTTGGCGCGAGACATGGGGGCTCATGTGCAGGCTGACCGTATTGTCTTTTCCCCGTCCGATGGTGGCGGTATTTCCCACCTCGACTTCAAACGGCTCTCCCTCGGAGGGACGGACTTTGAGTTTGGCTTGCATTCCCGGCAAGATTAAGTCGCAACAGGCGGCGGATCAAGAAACTCCCGCAACACGCAACTATCGCAGGGCCGCAGCCAGGGCTTCGCGAATGTCCCCGCTTGTGACCTCCGCGGCTTTCTTCCACGCAATAAAGCCATCGGGCCGCACCAAGACCGCTCCGGAAGGTCCGCACTCCACTTCCCTGGGAAATGTGTCGAGCACTTCCACCTTCGGAAGGTCCGATGCATCCAGCGCGGCGAGAGGCCCGGCAACGACGACAAAGTCATTGCCAAAAAGGTCCAATGTGGAACGCCCTTCACTTCCCAGCGGGGCATGGGGAAAACGAAACGCCTCTCCATAGCGCACCCCGATATCGAATTGCAGATTTTCTTTTTGCCGGTGGGAACCGGCGATGAGGGTGCGCAACCCGTCAAAGTCTCCACTGAGCGCACAGTTGATCTGCTGGAATATTTCCCCCGAGTTGTTGTTCGTATGGCGCATGATCGCGAGCGACAGGGCGCGTCTCTCCTTTTCGTAGCTGTCCAACAGCGACTCGGCGGCCCTGTCATGAATCACCGCCGCCAGCTTCCAGGCAAGATTGTGAGCGGATTGCAGTCCGGTGTTCATTCCCATTCCTCCCGCAGGGCTCAGGCGGGCCGCCGCGTCCCCGGTGAGAAAAATACGTCCCGAACGGAAGCTGGCCGCCACTTTCGGGCTCATGACCCACGGAGCGACGCCCAGGATATTGATCCTCAGATCCGGAATTCCCACGGCAGAGCGGATGATTTCCACAAAGACTTCCTCTTTGGGGGGCGTGGCTCCGGGTTCGAGAAAATGATGCATCAACCAGAGATCCCGACCGTTGACGGAGACCAAAAACTCCACGAGATCTTCCCGGAGGATGTTGTAAAGCAAAGAGGCTTTTCCTTTCAGGCGGTCTCCCGGATCCGCGTGGAAAAATACGTTGAGAAAATGCCCGAGATCGCCGGGGCCGTCGGCTTCGATTCCCAGCGATTTTCTGGTGGGGCTCCCGGCTCCATCGGCGGCCACCACCCATTCGGCGCGGGCCATCAGCGGGCCGTCCGGTGTTTCCAATTCCAACTCCACCCCCTGCGGCAGCGGGCGCAGATGGCGCACCCGGTGGCTGAACAGAACCTTGGCCAGGGGTTCGGCCATCAGGGCATTGAGAAGGATTTTTTCCGTGTGGGTCTGCGGAGAATGGAAGGGATGGCAGGGGCTCAGGGACGGCTCGTCGGCAGGAAGGGGAGCCCGGCCAAATTCTTCTCCGCAGAGCGAGCGGGCCCAGATCATCAACTGCGTGTCGGGAGTTCGAAAATCCAGGGCGGTCATCTCCCCAAGAAATCCGCACTGTCGAAAAATCTCCGCCGTGCGACGCGAGATCCCCATGGCTTTCGGGTGGGTCGAAATGCCGGTATGTTGCTCGCACAGCGTGCAGGGAACGCCCGCTCTCGCCAGAAGCAAGGCTGTCAACAGGCCGCACGGACCTCCTCCGATGATCAAAACCGATGTTTCCATGTTTCCGGGCACGGGGTGATCTTGGCGGTTTTTCGGAAAGAAACCAAGCGAACTTATGCCCGTGCAAGCTGTCTTTGTGCTCTTTCTGAAGCCTCCGGGGTTGGGGGTTGAAATCGCGGAGAAATTCTGAACAGAGTCCGGGATGTCCGGGGGAATTGATACAATGCGAGCGGGTGAGTCTGCCTCCGGGGAGATTGCCGGGTGGGTGGCCCGTGCGTTGCGGGACTAATTGGCGGTGTATCCGAAACCGGGTCTGGTCAGTTTTGTCGACAATGGGAGCCATCCGGACATGGATGCGGAGTGTTTTTTGGAGTCGATCGCCTGTCTGGAGCCGTTTTTCCGTGCCCTGGCGGAGGCGGGGGCCGGTGGAAAAAAACTGGGAGAGCTCCAGCGGATCGGCCTCGCCGCGGAAAAAGCGATGCTGGAAACGACAGGGGGGAGGAACACGCATCGGGGAGCGATTTTTTGCCTGGGATTGCTTGCGGCGGCGGCGGGGATGCGGGGGGAGGATTCTGCCAGGACGCTGGGAGAGATCGTGGCGGAGCGATGGGGCAGAGAGTTGCCGATGCCTGACGAGGTTGCAGGAGGGGGGAGCGACGGCCTGGCGATGTGCCGTCGGCATGGGATATCGGGAGCACGGGGAGAGGCGAAGGGGGGATTCCCTTCGATTTATCGAATCGGCCTCCCGGCTTTGCGGCAGGCGGTGGGAGCGGGGGTGCCGCTGGAGCAGGCAGGGGTCCAGGTGTTTTTCGCGCTGTTGGCGTGCTGTGAAGACACGACGCTGTTGAAGCGCGGGGGAAGTGAGGGATGGCGTTTTGCCCGGGAGGCTGCGGGGCAGTTTCTGGCGGCAGGGGGGATTTACGGAACGGGATGGGAGACAAGGGCGGAGGAGGTCCACCGGGCATTTGTGACGCGCAGACTGACGGCAGGTGGCGTGGCGGATTTGCTGGCAGCGACGTTCTTTGTGCATTATCTGGAGGGAACCGCATGAATTTCGCCGTCATTTGTTCCGGACAGGGCGCCCAGTCGCCGGATCTTTTCCAGCAGATGCCCTTTACGGAAAAGGGGCTCGGGGTGCGGCAGCGGGTGATGGAGGCGGGGTGTTTGGAGCCGGAGGTGGCGGCGTGGCTGGCGGAACCGGGCACCCGGCCGGAGAAAATTTTCAAGAACCATTTTTCCCAACCCTTGCTTTGCCTGTTTCAGCAGATGGTGTGGGCAGAGTTGGCCGGGAGCCTGCCATCGCCGCGTTTTTTTGCGGGTTACAGTCTGGGAGAAGTCTCGGCGTATGGCTGTGCGGGAGCATGGGGGGAGGAGGACGTTGTTCGGTTGGCCGGATTGCGGGCCCGGGCGATGGATGAGGCGGGGAGCGGGGAACTTGTGGCCGTGCTGGGCTTGCCGGTTCCGAGGGCAGAGGCCGTGGCAAAGACGGAAGGCGGGTTCCTGGCCATCGTGCTGACAGAGGATCATTGTGTGGTGGGGTGCCACGTGGGGAGCGAAGAGAAGATTGTGAAGGGACTCCTGGCGGCAGGAGCCCGGGAGGCGCGGGTGTTGCCGGTGTCGGTGCCGTCCCACACGCCGTTGCTGGATGCCGCAGTGGGGCCGTTCCGGGAGGCTCTGCATTTGCTGCGATGGAATTCTCCGTCAGTTCCCATCCTGGCAGGGATCAATGCGGCAAAGGTTTCCACCCGGGAGCAGATGGAGGAGACATTGCCGGAGCAAATTCACCGGACGGTGCGCTGGGATTTGGTCCGGCAGCGATTGTTCGAAGCAGAGTGTGGCGTGGTGCTGGAACTCGGACCGGGGTGTCAACTGGCCCATGCGTTTCTGGGAGGAGAAGGACGATGCGAGGCGCGATCCGTGGGGGAGTTCCGTTCGTGGGAAGGGGTCGCTGCCTGGGTGGAGAAGACACTGGAGCGGATGGGATAGGGCAAGAATGGGGGAAATTCTTCAGCAGGTGGGCGAAGGTGTTGGCGAGGGATGGGATCTGCATTGCCGGAGGGAAAAAATGCGCTTTCATATCGTGATGCTGCTTCGTTTGCCTGTTCTTGTTTGCCTGATCTTTCTTGCCGCGTGTGATCCCTCGGCATCGCGGCGGGCGGACCTGGTTTTCATCAACGGGGCGGAGCCGGAGACACTGGATCCGGCGGTGATCACCGGGCAGCCCGAGGGGCGCGTGGTGAATGCACTTTTCGAGGGGCTCTGTGCGTTTGATGCGGACGGACGGGCGGTTCCCGGGGTGGCGGAATCATGGGAGATTTCTCCGGATGGCCGGACGTATACCTTCCACATCCGCCCCGATGCCAAGTGGAGCGATGGACGTCCGTTGGTGGCAGGGGATTTTGTGGCGTCGTGGAAGCGCACGCTCACCCCGGCCACCGGGGCGCAATACAACTACATGCTCTTCCCGGTGAAAAACGCACAGGCCTTTGCCGAAGGAAAGACGGACGACTTTTCGGATGTGGGGGCAAAGGCTCCCGACGAGCGGACGCTGGTGGTGGAACTGGAAAATCCGACGCCCTATTTTCTGGAGCTGTGCGCCTTTCCCACGCTGCACCCGGTGAGGGGAGATCTCATCGAGCGGGTGGGAGACGACTGGGTGAAGCCGGGACACCTCATTGGCAACGGGGCCTATGTGCTTGAGGATTGGCGGATCAACGACAAGATCCGCCTGAAGAAAAATCCGCATTATTGGAACAGGGACAGGGTCGCGCTCGAAACGGTGGATGTGCTTCCGATTTCCGATGCGAATGTGGCGTTCAATTTTTTTGCCAGCGGTCTTGCGGATCTGGTGATGGACAAAGGGCTCGCTCCGCCCGCGCTGTTGGACGAGCTGAAGAAGCAACCGTGGTTCCATGCCGCACCGTTCCTGGGAATTTACTTCCTTCGCTACAATTGCGCGCACGGGCCGTTCACGGATGAGCGGGTGCGGCGGGCTTTCTCGCTGGCGATCGACAAGAAGCGCATCGTGGAAAAAATCACACGGGCCGGGGAATTGCCGGCACCGGGGTTTGTACCGCCGGGGATTCCGGGCTATGCGGGGACCGACGGGCTGGCGTTTGATCCCGAGGCGGCGCGTCAACTGATGGCCGAAGCGGGATTCCCCGGGGGACGGGGGTTTCCTCTGGTGAACTATCTTTACAGCAAAAGCGAACTCAACGAGGCGGTGGCGGTGGAACTCCAGAGCATGTGGCGCGAGACGCTCGGGGTGAATGTGAATCTCGTCCGGCAGGAGTGGAAGGTCTACCTCAACTCCCTCTCGCTCCTGGACTATGACATTGCCCGTTCGAGCTGGGTGGGGGATTATCCGGATCCGAATACTTTTCTGGATATGTTCCTGACCGGCGGAGGCAACAATCGCACCGGTTGGAGCAGCCCCGAATACGACCGTCTGATCTCCGAAGCCACCCGGGAAGTGGATCCCGGCAGACGTCTTGGCATCCTCCGCAAGGCGGAAGATCTCCTTGTGCAGCAGGCCGTGCCTGTGGCTCCGATCTATTACTATGTCGGCATCCAGCTCTACGATCCGGAGAAGCTCGGCGGGATCCGGGCAAATGTCCTTGATGAACATCCCCTGCGGGCGATCCACAGGAAATAGGGACGTTTTCTTTTTCGGAAGATGAAGGGTTTTCCAGATGCTTCCATCGAGCAAACGTCTCGCCTCGCGGCGGGAATTGGCTCATACAGTCACGGCACGTGAAACAAAATCCCGTCCTTCTCCGCCTGTTGGCCTATTTCTTTGGAGTGGTGCTTCTTGCCTGTCTGGTTTCCCCACCGCTGTATTGGGTGGGAACGGCCCTGGCCGAGCAGGGGGTGCTGCCCTTTCTCAAGAACTTTCCGTTTCACCGGTATTTCAGCCGCAGCATTCAACTCTCGGCACTTCTCATGTTGTGGCCTGCGTTTCGGTGGATCGGGATTCGGAGTGCGGGCGAACTGGGAATCGAACCCAACCCGCTCCGATGGCGGGATCTTCTGGCGGGGGTGGGAATCGCCCTGGTGCCGGTTCTCCTGTTGGCGGGCGGGTATCTGGCATTCGATGTTTACCGTCTCAAGAAAGAATTTGCCCTGGGTGGACTCTTGAAAATTGTGGGGACGGCGGGTGCGGTGGCGGTGCTGGAGGAGTTTCTCTTCCGGGGAGTCCTCCTCGGTCTGTGTCTGAGGTCGATGAAACCGGCGGCGGCGATTCTTCTTTCTTCCGCCGTTTTTGCGGTGGTGCATTTCATGCGGGTGGCGAAAGAGGCTTCGGAGACTGCGGTGACGTGGGGAAGCGGTTTCGGACAGCTTCCGCAGGTCTTTTCGAGTGCCCCGCCCTGGCCGCTGCTGGGGTGGGGAATGCTTTCCCTGTTGGTTGCCGGCATTCTGCTGGCCCTGGCTGCCTTGCGGACACGTTCGCTTTTCCTGCCGATCGGCATTCATGCGGGGTGGATCCTGGGACAACAGGGTCTCCAGTGGGCGGCAAAGTTCCGGGTCAAACCTCCCGAAGCCCTGCTGCCGTGGGTCGGACCCAATGTGGTGAGCGGGGCCGTGCCGACCGGAGTGATTTCTTTGAGCGTTCTATTGATCACCATGGCCCTGGTGTTTTATTACTCGGGGCATGTTCGATCTTCGAAGCGTCCTGCTTGAACCGTTGGGGTCGTTGTTTTTTCCGGCGCATTGTGCCGGATGCGGGCGTGCGGTTCCCGGAGGAAGTTCCTTTTGCATGGCCTGCGACCGTGAGATCGAACGGATTCGCGTTCCCCGCTGCGAGGTGTGTTCCCAGCCGTATGACGGGGCGCTGGCGAACTTCTCGTGCCCGAATTGTCGGGGGGAGCCGTTCCACTTCGACTTTGCCGTCTCGGTCGTGCGGAGCCGCGGGCTGGTGCGCGAGCTGATTCATCGCCTGAAATATGGAAAGGAAATCTGGCTTGGCCGGACGCTGGCGGTGTGGCTGGAGGAGGGGATGATGGATCCGCGGTTTGCCGGTTGGGAACCTTCCGCTCTCGTCCCCGTGCCATTGCACCCGCGCCGCCTCCGGGAGAGGGAATACAACCAGTCGGAGGTTTTGTGCCGGGAGCTTTCCCGCCTGTGCGGGGTGCCGGTGTTGTCCCCGCTGGCCCGGCGACGCTACACAACCACCCAGACGCAGCTTGACCGGAAAGGGCGAAGGCAAAACTTGCGGGATGCGTTCATTCCGGGCAAGAATGGGGATGTGACGAATATGAATCTCCTGTTGGTGGACGATGTTCTGACGACAGGATCAACCCTTGACGCCTGTGCCGCGGTCCTTTTGGAGGCCGGGGCACAATCCGTTCGTGCCCTCACGGTGGCGCGCGGTTAGAAAGACATTTATGGCCATTTTCAAAAAACCCATCCTCCGTCCCCGGACGGGAAAGCAGCGTGAGATGCCCGAAGGCCTTTGGACCAAGTGTCCGGACTGCGGGGAGGTGATCCACAACCTCGCCCTCTCGGAAAACCTGCGTGTCTGCCCGAAATGCGAGCACCATTTCACTCTGGGGTCCCGGGAGAGAATCGCCAGCCTGGTGGATCCGGATTCGTTCGAAGAAGTTGACGCCAGTCTCACATCGATCGACGCGCTGCAATTCAAGGGAGTCGCCACCTATGAGGACCGGCTCAAGAGCTACAAAGCAAAAACCGGTCTCGTGGATGCGATCATCACGGGCACCGCAAAGATCGAGGAACATCCGCTCGGGTTGGGAGTAATGGATTTCCATTTCCTCGCGGCCACGATGGGATCGGTGGTCGGGGAAAAAGTCACGCGGATCATCGAACTGTCCACGAAACGGAAAATGCCGGTCGTGCTTGTCTGTGCCTCCGGCGGAGCCCGCATGTATGAGGGCATGTTGAGCCTCATGCAGATGGCGAAAACCAGCGGAGCCCTGGCTCTTCACGCCCAGGCCAATCTTCCCTACATCGCGATCCTTACAAATCCCACAACGGCGGGAGTGATGGCCAGCTACGCCTCCCTGGGAGACATCATTATTGCCGAGCCGGGGAGCATGATCGGGTTTGCGGGGCCGCGTGTCATTCGCGAGACAACGCACCAAACGCTGCCTCCGGATTTCCAGACGGCGGAGTTTCTGGAGAAGCGCGGACTCATCGACCTGATCGTTTCCCGACAGAAGATGCGTTCAACGCTGGGCCAACTGCTCGGCTACTTCTCGAAGAAGTGACTTTCGACGAGTCGCTGGAGTGGCTTTACAGCACCCAGTTCTTCGGAATCAAACTCGGACTCGACAACACACGGCGGCTTCTCGGGCATCTGGAAAATCCGGAGAAACGCCTGAGGATTCTTCATGTTGCGGGCACGAACGGCAAGGGCTCGACCTGCGCGATGATGGATTCCATTTTTCGCGCCGCGGGCCTGCGTTCCGGCCTCTACACATCACCGCATCTGTGCGATTTTCGGGAGCGTGTGAGAGTGAACGGGGAATGGATTCCCGTTGAATCCGCCAGAAAAACGCTCGCCCGGCTTCATGATCTCTGCCGGGACTGGCCGCATCCCCCCACATTTTTCGAGCTGACCACGGTGCTTGCGCTGGATCACTTCGCCCGGGAGAAGTGCGATGTCGTGATTTTGGAAACCGGCATGGGCGGACGGCTCGATGCCACGAATGCCGTGACGCCTGTCGTTTCGGTCCTGACTCCGGTGGCCATGGACCATGCGGAGTGGCTGGGGGATTCGATTGGAAAAATTGCCGTGGAGAAAGCGGGCATCATCAAACCCGGAGTGCCGGTGGTTTCCGCCCCGCAGACTCCGGAAGCGGCGGAGGTGTTCGGGAGCAGGGCGCGGGAGTGTGGAAGCGAGCTGATGTTTGTGGAGAGTTTTTACGAGGGGGAAGTGGGATTGAAGGGACCGCATCAAAAGGAAAATGCGGTTTTGGCGCTTGCGGCGGTGAAAGCCGCGGGATTTGTCCTGGACGAGAGGAGCCTGTTGCAGGGACTGCGCGATGTGGTCTGGCCGGCCCGGTTTCAGCAGATCGGGGACAGGATTGTTGTCGACGGAGCGCACAATCCCCATGCCGCTCTGACTTTGGTGGAGACCTGGCGGGAAGAGTTCGGCGATCGAAAAGCGGTCGTTGTTTTCGGTGCGTTGAAAGACAAGGATTATACGGCGATGCTTGCCATTCTGGCCGGAATCGCGGATTCGTTTTTTTTGGTGCCGGTGGACAGTCCAAGAAGCGCCGATCCCGGAGAATTGAAGGCTCCGGGGGCATCGAAAAATTATACCTCCCTGCGGTCCGCCTTGGAAGGTGCCCTGGCCGGCACCGCTCCCATCCTGATCACCGGCTCTCTTTTCCTTGCGGGAGAGGCTTTGGGGTTGCTGAAAGACCTACGGCGAGAGTCGTGAGATTTCCCAGGTGCCGGTGGTTTTTCTGTAAAAAAACCGGTCGTGAAGCCGGTCATGCCCGCCCTGCCAGAACTCAAACGAATCGGGAACGATGCGGAATCCGCCCCATCCCTCCGGCTTCGGCACCTCGCCATTGGCGAAGCGGCGCTTCAGTTCCTCGAATTTTGCAAGGAGGATTTGTCGCGAGGGAATGACGGCACTTTGGTCGGAAACCCAGGCGCCGAGGCGGCTGCCGAATGGACGGCTCATGAAGTAGGCAAGGGACTCGGCGGCGGAGATTTTTTCCACGGGTCCGGCAATCTCGATCTGGCGGGCCAGGGCGACCCAGGGGAAAAGAAGCGAGGCCTGGGGATTCTCGGCAATCTGCCGGGCCTTGCGGCTGCCGTAGTTCGTGAAGAAGACAAATCCCCGGTCGTCGTAGGCTTTCAGCAGGACGGTGCGGCACGAGACGCGTCCGGATTTGTCCGCGGTTCCAAGCGTCATGGCATTCGGCTCGGGAATCCCCGAGGCGCGGGCATCTTCAAACCAGAGGCGGAATTGCTTCACAGGATCGGGGTCGAGATCGGATTCGGACAGCGGGGTGCGGTCATAATCGCGGCGCAGGTGGTGAATGGCGGACTCTTCGGACATGTCCGGAAATCTTGACCGGGAAAGCGCCCTTCGGCAAACAGGATTGTTTGTCGAAGGGTTCCGCACTTTGTGAGCAAAGAGGAAGGGACATCCGGCTGGCGCATCGCGCTGTTCGGTATATAGTTCGGCCGCACATGGACATCACAGAGATCCGCGAACAATTTCCCTTTTTGAAGGAGACCGTGAACGGGCATCCTTTGGTTTACCTCGACAATGCGGCCAGTTCGCAGAAGCCCCGGTGCGTGATCGGGCGGTTGAGCCGGTTTTTGGAGAGCGAATACGCGAACGTGCACCGGGGGATTCATCTTCTCAGTGAACGGGCCACGGACGCCTACGAGGGAGCCCGTTCGGAAGTGGCTTCTCTTCTCCATGCGGAAAAACCGGAGGAGATTGTTTTCACACGCGGAACGACGGAAGCGGTCAATCTGGTGGCCGGATCGTGGGGAAGAAAAAACATTTCCGCCGGGGATACCATCCTGCTCACCGAGATGGAGCATCACAGCAACATGCTGCCGTGGTTGAATCTTGCCCGGGAAGCAGGGGCGCGGGTGGAATTTGTTCCCGTGCTGGAAAATGGAGCGGCTCTGGACCTTGAAGCGGCCCGATCGCTGCTGGCCAGGCGTCCCAAACTTTTTGCATTCGTCCAGGTGCCGAACACTCTCGGACTGGAGAATCCGGCGGCGGAACTCTGTCGGCTTGCCCGGGAAGCAGGGGTGACGACTTTCGTGGACGGAGCACAAAGTGTCGGCCACCAGCCGGTTGATGTGCGTGAGATGGGGTGTGATTTTCTTGCCTGTTCGTCCCACAAGATGTGCGGGCCGAGCGGAATCGGGGCTTTGTATGGGCGTCAGGAACTTCTCTCTTCGATGCCTCCCTGGCAATATGGAGGAGAGATGGTGGACCGGGCATTTTACGACAAGCAGGCGATTTTTCGGGATCCTCCCGCGCGATTCGAGGCGGGGACTCCCCCGATCTTGGAAGCGGCCGGCTGGGCGGAAGCGATCCGTTTTTTGCGCGCCAACGGGTTGGAAGAAATTCGGGCGCATTCCGTGTTGCTGGCCAATCTTGCGGCAGAAAAGCTTCGAAGCATCGAGGGACTCCGTATTTTTGGCCCGGAAGAGAGGCAGTCCGGCATCGTGGCCTTTTCGATCGAAGGTGTGCACGCACACGACGTGGCCTTTTTTGCCAATGAACGGGGGCTTGCCCTGCGGGCCGGTCACCATTGTGCCCAGCCGCTCATGCGCAAGCTGGGAAGTCCGTCCTCGAGTCGTGCCAGTTTCTACCTCTACAACACGGAGAGCGAAGTGGAGGCATTGGTTGCCATTCTGAGGGAAGCCGTGGCATTCTTCCGGTGATGGACAACGAGCTTTACCAGGAGGTTCTCCTCCAACACTCCAAGCGGCCGAGGAACTTCGGTCCGCTGGAAAATGCAACTCACGCCGCGGATGGTCACAATGCCCTTTGCGGTGATGAGATCTCTGTTGCCCTGAAGATCGAGGATGACAAGGTTTCCGAGGCCAAGTTCACCGGCAGCGCCTGTGCCATCTGCACGGCATCGGCATCGATCATGACCGGTGAAGTCAAGGGACTCTCTTGTGAAGCCGTGGAGACTCTTGCGGCCCATTTTCGCCAGCTTGCCAAAGAGGGAACCGGCGTGGATGTTCCGATGAAGTTGCAGGTTCTTGGAGGAGTCCACCAGTTTCCACAGCGCGTCAAATGCGCGGTCCTGCCGTGGGAAACTCTTGTCAGTGCCATGCAGACTCCCGTGGGCGGGTGATTTTTATGAAAGCCTTTTGCCATGCGGTGTGTTTCGGGTTGCTGTGCAGCCTGTCTTTTGCGGGGGAGCCCTTTTCCGTGGTGCGCTCCGAGAGCCTTGGCGTGCTGCGCATGGGGCTGTCAGCCCCGGAAGTCGCCAAAGCATTTCCGGGAAAATGGA
>JADHED010001934.1_pt1 | contig 15726 bp, 12 predicted proteins | sample 8952041 | NCBI WGS metagenome assembly JADHED01 (sample SAMN16124423, study PRJNA663239) | bioreactor sludge metagenome | isolation source: sludge (control) | place: India:Bengaluru | collected 2018-09-08
GACCCGCCGAAAACTAACGATCTCGCTGGCTCCGTTTCTGCGCGCCACCTCTGTCCTGCGCCTCTCGCCGCCGGAAAGCAGCGGCTGGAGAATTATTCAAATCGCTCTGGCCTCCCGAAGGGGCCCTGTCCTGCCCCGCCATAATGCCATCCATTCCGACTCTTTTTACCGGACTTGCCTTGAGAGCCGACCTGCATAGACTGCGGGTATTGGAGTCGTCCGTGGTCCCATATGGATTGCGGATCAACTCCCGTTTTTTCCCATGAAGCAGCCCACCCGGCGAAATGCCGGAAACATTCAAAAAACCAAGACGGCCGCCAGGAGCGCACGAGTCCGCACCCGCTTCTTTGAATACAAAGGAGCCCCGTTCCCGCTGCGCTGTGGTGCCGTGCTCGATCGCTTCACCCTCGCCTACGAAACCTATGGCAGGCTGAATGCCGACCGCACGAATGCCATCCTGGTCTTCCATGCGATGACCGGCAGCCAGCACGCGGCGGGATTCAACCCCGATGTGCCCGGCCTCGATGGCCGATGGACGGAGGAACTCCATGAAGGATGGTGGAACGACTTCATCGGCCCCGGCAAAGCACTGGACACCAACCGGTATTTTGTCATCTGTGCGAACCACCTCGGCGGGTGCTACGGCTCCACCGGACCCTCTTCCATGAAAGGCCGCCGCCGATGGGGGGCGGATTTCCCCGTGATTCGCATGGCCGACATCGTGGACTCGCAAATCAAACTTCTTGATCATCTGGGGATCGGGGTCCTGCATGCGGCCATCGGCGCCTCGATCGGCGGCTACCTGTGCCTCAGCCTTGCCACCCGCCATCCCGGGCGCGTGAAAATCCTCGTGCCCATCGCCTCGGGTTTGGAGACCACCGTTCTCCAGCGTCTCATGAACTTCGAGCAGATCACCGCCATCGAACTCGACCCGGCATTCCAGGGCGGAGCCTACAACCCGAAGCACCCGCCCCGTGACGGCCTCGCCGCCGCCCGCCGTATCGCCCACAAAACATTCGTCTCCCTTGAGGATCTTCACGCCCGGGCCCGCGGCGATGTCACGGACCACGGCTCTCCCTTCGGTTGGTATGAGATGAACCATCCGGTGGAATCCTACCTCCTCCACCAGGGACTCAAATTCGTCAGCCGCTTCGATGCGAACACCTACCTTCGCATCCTCGATGCCTGGCAATGGTTTGACCTTGTCGCCGAAGCCGGAGCCGCCGACTTCGAAGATCTTTTTGCCCGCTGCAAGGATCACCGCTTCCTCGTCTTCAGCATCGACTCCGATGCCTCTTTCCCTCCTCCCGAACAGGGTCGCATCGTCAAAATGCTTGAAGCCGTCCATGTCCCCGTCACTTGGATCACCGTCCACTCCGGCAAGGGCCACGACTCCTTTCTCCTCGAACCCGCCCTCTTCTCCCCGCACATCGCCCAGATCCTCGCCTGAGAGCCATCCGCCTCAGCCATGGATCTGCACCAGCCAGATCACCCCGGCCACGGCGACAACAGCTCCCGCGATGGAAAGCGCACGCGGACGTTCCCCGTCAATGAACAGGACCATGGGAATCATGGCAATCGGCGTCATCGAAACCACAGCGGTCGCAATCCCCGCCGGCAATTCGCTCAACGACCATTGGAAGCAGGAAACCCCGAGGATCGGACCGCAAAAAGTCGTTGCGGCAAGCCATCCCCAAGCCCCACGGCTCTTCGCCACGGAGGAAAGCGGCTGCCCGTGGCTTCTCCCCATCGCGGCATAGACAAGCACCACCACCAGAACCGTGAGAAATCCCCCGCCCACCCGCTGGGTCGCGGCACTGAATCCGTTGAGATCAAATCCCCCGTTCAAGGCGAGTTCGAAAGCCTTCCGGCTGATCACCGCGCCGATTCCCTGCCCCATCCCGGCACCAAGTCCGCACAGGATGCCGAACCACCGCCCCTCGCCGCTCCCGGCACCGCGTCCTGCCGCCGGGCGGCTCAGAATCGCCAGCACCACCCCGCAAAGGATCACCCCACCCGCCGCCAGTTCGGCTGGAGTCAATTTGGTCCCCAACCAAAGCCGCTCGGAAAGCGCGCTCCACACCGGAGCCGTGCAGAGATTCAGCAAAATCGTGAGCCGTGCCCCGATCCGCACATAGGCCAGAAACAAGGCGATGTCCCCCAACCCGAACCCCACCACTCCACTGACAAAAAGCCACCCGAATGTCTCCCACCTCAGGGAGGACGGAAAGACCGTCGCCGTCACTCCCGACATGATCACCGTGGCCAGGAACAACCGGAACAAATTCGCGCGCTGCCCGCCCCAATAACGGGCGGAACGTTCCCCCGCAATGCCGGAACAGGCAAACAGCAGGACGGTAAACAATGCGGCGAACATCCCCCTATGTTGCCCCTGGCCCCACCCCCTGACAACCGGGAATATCCTCTCCCCGCAAGGCGTCAGCGCCGCTTTCTTCGAAGTTCAACAAAGCACTCCGCGTCGAGGACAGAATACCGGGCGATCTGAAATTCGCGAACAGGCGTGAGGAAGTCCCCCGGCAACCCCGTCAGGGAGGGCGCCAGACGGCCACCGAAAATCACGGGAGCCACAGTGAGGCAGATCCCGTCCACGAGATCGAGAGCGGCCAGCGAGTGGAGCAGGGTCCCCCCGCCTTCACAAACCAGCCGCCGGACTCCAAAATCCCGGCGAAGAATCTCGAGCATGACCCGCAGGTCCACGGTTTCCTCCGGAAAGAGAAAAAGCTCGGCCTTGCGTGCCACCCCGGTTTGCTGACGCGGGGACATCTGCCGGGTGGAGAAAACAATGAGCGGGGAGGCGGAGGATTGGAAAACCTTCCACTTCCCATCCAAACGTCCCGAGTTCGAGACAATCACACGCAAAGGCGCGGGAGGCAGGCCACGCTTCACCCGGTCCCTTTGCAAATCTTCACGGGAAAGCCCCATGCTCATCGTGTCCGCCGCCACTGTCCCCCGGCCGACAAGGATCGCATCGGCTCCGGCCCTCACCTCCTGAAGGCGAAGTTTGTCGGCGGGGGAAGTGAAAAGCGATGGCGTTTTGTGGCTCGTGCTGATTTTGCCGTCGGCAGTCATCGCGAAATGGGCCAGCACGAAAGGCCGCTTCTTCGGCGCAACCGCCTTCTCCCAGACCCTGCCCGCGGGCGTTTTCATCGGTTTTCCGCCCCGGAACAATCCGGCGCCGACTCTTCTTCTTCCGCAATCGCCTCGGCCACTTCGGGCGCGTGGGTTCGCAGTGCCTTGTGGGCGATGCGGGTGATCCAGATGGTGAGAAGCACCGTGAGCCCGATCTCCACCGTGTAAGCCGCCCAGGCCCACGGCCCCTGATGCAACCCGCCCTTGGCCGCACGACCGATCACCGCGCCACCGTAGGCATAGGCCGCACTGATCGGCAGAAACCCGATCCACGAGGCCAGAAGATAACGTCCCAAAGACATCCGGGAGAGCCCGAACGCACAGCTCACCAGACTGTGCGGAAGGATCGGGGAAATTCGGGTGAGAATCACCAACTTCCATCCATCCATTGCCGCCGCATGATCAAGCGCCTGGAATTTCCGGCTGCCGGCAAACTTCCGCGCCATCCAGCCCCGAAGAAGGTAGCGGGTGGAAAAAAAATTCGCAAACGCCCCCGCCACGGACCCCAGCGAAACCAAAAGCGTTCCCGACCAGAACCCATAGACCGCTCCCGCACCGAAACTGAGCACCGATCCGGGCAAAAACAGCACGCAGGAAAGCGTGTAAAGAACAATGAACCAGATCCAACCAATCCAGCCGCTTTGCTCGATCCAGAGCATTCCCTGGTCCATCCAGGCTGTCCAGGCATCCAGCATCAGCGTCCTCGGAGGCGGAGAACCGTCATTGCAGTTTTTTCTCCAGGATTTCTCCCGCCATCGCCGGGTTGGCTTTGCCCTTGGAAAGTTTCATGACCTGTCCCTTGAGGAAGTTGAGTGCGCTGGTCTTGCCGGACTTGTAATCGGCCACGGGACCGGGATTCGCGGCAATAACCTCGTCGGCGAGCGCCTCGATGGCCCCCGTGTCGCTGACCTGTTTGAGTCCCTTTTCCTCAACAATGGCAGCGGCTCCCCTGCGGGTGGCGAACATTTCGGCGAAGACATCCTTGCCCTGCCTGGAATTGATCGTCCCCGCATCGATGAGGTTCACAAGCTCGTCGAGCGCCTCCGGCGGCACCGGGCAATCCCGGATGCCGAGCGAGGCGGACGACATCGCGCTTTGCAGGTCGTTGAGGATCCAGTTTGCAACGTTCTTTGGTTTCTTCGCGCCCTTGGCGGCCGTCTCAAAATAGGCGGCGAGATCCAGATCGTTGGCCAGAACGGCGGCATCGTATTCGCTCACCCCAAAGTCCGCGATGAACCGGGCCCGCTTGTCCCAGGGCAGCTCGGGCTCCCGCTCACGGGCCGCCGCAACCAGCGGCTCGGTGCGAACCGGCAGGAGGTCGGGATCGGGGAAATACCGGTAATCGTGGGCGCTCTCCTTGATCCGCATGAGCGTCGTTTCCCCGCGCACATCATCCCAGCGGCGGGTCTCCTGGTCGAGGGTTCCTCCGGCACGAAGGATTTCAATCTGGCGCGGAATCTCATAGGCCAGACCGCGGCGCACCCCGGAAATGGAGTTCAGATTCTTCAACTCGATCTTGGTGCCGTATTTTTCGGTTCCCACCGGACGCACCGAGACGTTCACGTCGCAACGAAGCTGCCCCTTCTCCATGTCGGCATCACTGATCCCACCATAGATCATGAGCTGCTGGAGAACGGTCAAATACGCAAAGGCCTCCTCCGGCGAAGCGATGTCGGGCTCGCTGACGATTTCCAGAAGCGGGGTTCCCGCCCGGTTGAAATCAATGCCGGTCGCCGTCTCCATGTGGAAACTCTTCGCCACGTCCTCCTCCAGGTGGATGCGCACGAGGCGGACCTTTTTGTCCTTGGTGGCAATCGTCTTCTGCGCGTCCTTCGGATAGGCCAGATCATGCAGCGGGACCGCGCCTCCCAGGCAGAACGGCATGTCATACTGGCTGATCTGGTAGTTCTTCGGCATGTCGGGATAGAAATAGTTCTTCCGGTCAAATTTGCAGACCGGCCCGATCTCGCAGCCGAGCATGAGCCCCGCCAGGGCGGTGAGGCGGAGCGCCTCCTCGTTCATCACCGGCAGCGCTCCGGGAAGCCCGAGGCAAACCGGACAGACATTCGTGTTGGGTTCCGCCCCATACTCCACAGCACAGGAACAGAACATCTTGCTGCGGGTCTTGAGCTGGACGTGGACTTCGAGGCCGATGGTGGCGATGTATTCGGTCATGGTTTTTTTTCGGAAGAAGGAGAAGCTTGGGGCTTTGGAAAAGCGTAATCGAGCGCTTTTTGCAGGTCGAGACCCGCAAGTTTTTTTTGCAGGGAGGGGTCATTCACAGCCTCCAGCAGGGTCTTGTTCTGCATCAATGCCAAAAAATTGCGCTCCTGGGCGGCGAGCAACACCGAGGGATCGTTGAGCAGTGCCGCCACCCTCGGATGCTGAAGAATCTCCTGCATCCCGGGGTAATCGAGAAAACGCATCATCGCCTCCTGGTCGGAGGTCATCTTCCCGATGCGGGTGATCATTTCATAGATGTCCGGGGGAACAACGTCCACGGACTCCACCATCTTCCCGGCCGGCCCGAGTTCCAGAGAATCCTTCAACTTGATCATCGCCTGGGCCACCGGAGGAGCCTGGGCAGGCGGACGGTTCCCCATCGCCGTCTGCGCAACGACTCCAAAAGTGCGAATAATTGTGATGCCTCCCCACAACAAAAACAGCCCCGTGAGCAGTCCGAAAAAGGCTCCGCCAGTCCCGTAGAACAGGCGAACCACCCCGGAAGATTGCTGGCCGGTCCTCTTGAAAAGAACCGCTCCCAGCACCAGCGCCAGTGCAAGCACCACCAGCGTCACCACCGACCCCACCAGGGCTCCCGCAAAAAAACCGTAGCCGGGGAGCATCTTCTCCGCAACGAACGCCGAGGCCTGCCCGGCCAAAATCCCCAGAAATCCGGAGAGAACAAAAGCACAGAAATGGATCCCGCTGCGGACCACACCCCGCCGCCAGCCGCTCCAGATTTCCCAGAGCAAAAAAAGCAGGGCTCCCAAAAAGATCGCCCCCTGCCAGGAAGGTGATGCCTGATTCATTGCGGAAGGACGTCCAGTCCCCGCTGACGAAGCACATGGTCGCACAGGACCAGCGCCGTCATGGCCTCAACCAGGGGAACAGCCCGCGGGAGCACACAGGGATCATGCCGCCCGCGCGCGGCCAGGGTCGAATCCTCTCCCCCCACGGTCACGGTCTGCTGCGGCCGGGAAATCGTGGCGGTCGGCTTGAAGGCCACCCGGAAAACCACCGGCTCCCCATTGCTGATGCCGCCTTGAACTCCGCCGGAACGGTTGGAAAGCGTGCGAACCCGCCCGTCTTCCATTTTGTAGGGATCATTGTGCTCGGAACCCCGCTGACGCGCTCCCGAAAACCCCGAACCCACTTCAAAACCTTTTGTTGCCGGCAGGCTGAGCATTCCCTTCGCCAAATCCGCCTCCAGACGGTCAAAAACCGGCTCCCCGAGCCCCACGGGACATCCACGAACCACCGCTTCGATGATTCCTCCCACGCTGTCCCCTTCGCTTCGCACCTGCTTGATTCGCTCGATCATCCGCGCCGCCACCGCAGCATCCGGACAGCGCACCGGGTTCGACTCGATCTCCTCCGCCCGCACCACCGCCGGGTCGATCTCCGCCGGGATGTCATGGATCGAGGAAACCCAGGCCAGGATCTCCAGATCGGGATACAACGCCCGGAGCACCTTCTTCGCGACAGCCCCCGCCGCCACACGCCCGATCGTCTCCCGCGCCGAAGAACGTCCTCCCCCTTCCCAGTTCCTCACCCCGTATTTTGACTGATAGGTAAAATCCGCGTGCGACGGGCGGTAATGCGTCTCCATTTCGCTGTAAGCCTCCGGACGCGCATCCGTGTTCCGCACCAGGATCGAAATCGGCGTCCCGAGAGTCACCCCGCGGAACACTCCCGAGAGAATCGAACACGCATCCTCTTCCTTGCGGGGGGTGACAATGTCGCTCTGGCCGGGCCGACGCCGATCGAGATCCGGCTGGATGTCCGCCTCCGAGAGAGGAAGACGGGGAGGACAGCCATCAATCACCACGCCCACTCCGCCGCCATGGGACTCCCCCCATGTCGATATCCGAAACAATGTACCAAACGTGCTTGCCATGAACCGGCTATTCCAACCCGAAGACGGCCCGGGAATCACGCCAATAATGCAGGTTCCCGGGTTTCACCTCAGTGAGGGTTCGGCAAAGGCTGGAAATTTTTCTGAGGCTCAACGGTGGTCACCGACTTCACAGTGGGGTGGGTTTTGAGCAACTCGGAATATTTGTAGGCGGAGGGTTTGAAGACGCGGTCGTAGGTCTTCGGATCCATGGTGGCCAGTCCGAAGAAGGCTTTGTACCCATAATGCCACTCGTAGTTGTCGGCGAGGGACCAGGTGAAATACCCCCGGATGTCGTAGCCGTCCCGGATGGCCCGGCCGATGGCAGCGATGTGGTTGCGCATATACCAGACCCGCTTCGAGTCGTTCGTGGTGGCAATGCCGTTCTCGGTGATCATCATGGGCTTGCCGTAGCGGTCGCCCACCCGCCGGATTTCCTTGTAGAGGCCTTCGGGGTTGATGCGCCACCCCATCATGGTGAAGTTGTGCCCGCGGCGGTAGTTCTCGGAGAGAAGAGAAATGGGCCCCGGTGCCTGCGAGTAGTAGTAGTTGAATCCAATGATGTCGCAGACATCGTACACCCGGTCGAGGTGGTCCACGTTGCCATGAATCATCGTGTTGTAAATGAGCCCGCCGGGATCAAGCGGTGCCCGTTCCCACCAGGGCAGGGCCTCGACGCTGAGGACTTTGGCAGTGGGCTTGATCTTTTTGATCCGGGTGGCGGCATCGCGGAACATCCCCGTGCTGGCATCGATCGCCTTCCAGTAATGCCCGAAGGCCAGGCTCATGGCGGGAGGCCATTGGCCGACAATGTAGGCCGTGGTGATCTGGCCGTTGGGCTCGTTCTGCGGCGCGTAGTAGGAAGCATACGGGGCGGTGGCACGCACGATCTTGTCCACATATGCATTCCAGCGTTCCCGGGCGAGCGGATGCAGCCAGTTCGAGTTTCCGGGGTTTTTCCTGTCGTAAAGCCAGTCCGGGAAGGTGAAGTGCCACAGACAGATGACAGGCTCGATGCCGACTTCCTTCAGGCGGCGGGCCATCCCGACATAGCGACGAATGGCTTCCTCGTTGTAAACACCCGGCTTCGGCTCAACCCTCGCCCACTCGATACTGAAACGGTAATGGGTGACCCCGATTTTCTTGAGCGCGACGAGATCTTTCTCGAACTGCGTCCATGTATAGAGCGCATTTCCCTTCTCGGGTGCCTTTTTCTGCGAAACCAGAATGTCCCAGTCCGTCGAAAAATCATTTTTCTGCCCGGGCTTCACATCGGGATCCTCGTATTGGTAGCTCGCGGTGGAAATCCCCCAGGCAAACTTGTCGTCCAGTTGCGGTTTGGACTTCGCGGGCCGTGGCTGCGGACCTTTCCCAATCGGCCCGAGCGGATCGATGGGATTCACGCACCCCGCCAGAAGCAGGGAGAGAAGAAATGACCGGAACAAAAAACGCGGCTTTGGGGCAAATCGGCTCATATAGATCGCCCTGCCTTACCGCATTGCCGGGACTTTTGCCAGCGGGACCGTGAAAAATCGCACTCCCTCCGGCCACACCTCTTTCCACGCCGGGATTGCCAAGACGGCAAGGGGGTGGATAAAATACGGGGCTCTCATGAATACGGTCATCTACCTCGACAACAATGCCACCACGCAAATCGCGCCGGAAGTGTTGGAGGTGATGGTGCCACTGCTCCGGGATGGCTACGGAAACCCCTCCAGCGGCTATTTGCTGGGCCGCCAGGCCGCCACCGCCCTCGAACAGGCCCGCGCACAGGTGTCCGCCCTGGCGGGATGCCGCGAGGATGAGATTATTTTCACAAGCTGCGGAACGGAGTCGATCAACACGGCGATCCTGTCCGCCCTGTCCCTGGATCCGGACAAAAAACATATCGTCACGACGACGGTGGAACACTCGGCAACGATCAAACTTTGCGAGTCCCTGGCCCAGCGGGGCTACGAGATCACCTGGCTGCCGGTGGATTCCTCGGGCCTTCTCGATCTGGACCGGCTCGCGGCGGCCATCCGCCCGGACACCGCTTTGGTGACCCTCCTTTGGGCGAACAACGAGACCGGAGTTCTCTTCCCGGTCAATGACATCGCGGAGATCGTGAAGCAGAAAAAAACCCTTCTTCACGTGGATGCCGTGCAGGCATTCGGCAAGCTGCCGCTCACATTGGCGGATGCGGGCATCCATTTTCTCTCGGCCTCCGGCCACAAGATTCACGCCGCCAAAGGCGTCGGGGCTCTTTACATCAACCGCCGGGTCAAATTCACCCCGCTGCTGCGGGGCAGCCAGGAAAAAGGCCGCCGGGGCGGCACCCAGAATCTGGCCTCCATCGCCGGCTTCGGAAAAGCCGCCGAACTCGCCGCAGAACACCTCGGAAGCCGGCAGATTCTCGATTGGAGGAATGCCTTCGAGGAACACATGCTCTCCACAGTCCCGGGCTGCAGCGTCAACGGCGACCGCACGCAACGGCTGCCCAACACCACCAACCTCTCCTTCGACGGCATCGAGAGCGAAGGAGCACTGATCCTGCTGGACGAAAGCAGCCTCTGCTGCTCGGCGGGTTCCGCCTGCACCAGCGGATCCATCCATCCCTCGCATGTGCTGAAGGCGATGGGCTTCTCCAACGAACGGGCCCGGGCAAGCCTGCGGTTTTCCTTTGGACGCTACAACTCGGCGGGAGATCTCGCCAAGGCCTGCGAACTCGTCCCCATGATGGTGGCCAAATTGCGCGAACTTTCCCCGGCGGGAAGCCCCGTCATTGCCGCCTGAAAATCGGAGTTGTCAAAACGCCTCCCCTGCCTACGTTGACCCGGATGTTTCGTTTTTTGATGATTTTCCTGCTGGTCGTGGGAGTCGCCCAGGCCGCACCGGTCGCCAAGAGCCTCGTCCGCATCGAGGCCACCTCACAGGAACCGGACTACAAGGCCCCGTGGAATCCCGGCGAAGTCTCGGGAGGAGTCGGGGCCGGATTCATCGTCAGCGGCAACCGCATCATGACGAATGCCCACGTCGTCAGCAATGCACGGTTCCTGACGGTGTCGAAAGAAGGCGATCCGAAGCCCCATCCCGCCCGCGTGCTCCATATCGCCCACGATTGCGATCTGGCGCTCCTGACCGTGGATGAACCGGATTTTTTCAAAAATACGGGCGCTCTGGATTTCGGGGGCATTCCCGCGATCGAGTCGATCGTGTCGGTCTATGGTTACCCCATCGGCGGTTCCCGCCTCTCGGTGACACAGGGCATCGTCTCGCGCATCGACTTCCAGACCTATTCCCACTCGGGAATGGACTCCCACCTCACCATTCAGATCGATGCCGCGATCAACCCCGGCAACAGTGGCGGGCCAGTGATGCAGAACGGCAAGGTCGTCGGAGTCGCCTTTCAGGGCTACAGCGGGGATGTTGCGCAGAATGTCGGTTACATGATCCCCACCCCCGTCATCAAACGCTTCCTCAAAGATGTGGAAGACGGACATTACGACCGTTACGTGGATCTTGCGCTCAGTTACACCACGCTCTTCAACCCCGCCGCCCGGCGGGCTCTCGGTCTAAAGGATGACGATCTCGGCGTCCTGGTGGGCAGCGTCTACGGCGGAGGCTCCTCGGAAGGCATCGTCAAACCCGGAGACGTTCTCATGGCCATCGACGGTCTTCCGATCTCCAGTGACGCCACCATCCCGATGGATGATGACTCAGTCCCTCTCGCCGAGGTGGTGGAACGCAAGTTCAAAGGGGACTCCGTCACTCTCGACGTGCTCCGCGACGGCAGGCCGCTTCAACTCAAAGTGCCGCTCAGTGCCCCCTGGCCGTTCATGCTCCACAACAACGCCTACGATGAAGACCCGCGCTACGTCGTCTTCGGCGGCCTCATTTTCCAGCCAGTGGACCAGAACTTCATGGCGGAACACCAGCCGGATGACCTCCGCCTCCGCTACATGTTCGATTTCTTCATCGAGGACAAAATCTACAAAGACCGCCCGGAAATCGTCGTCCTCAGCGGCATTCTCACCGACCCGGTCAATGTCTATGCGAACGATTTCCGCTATGCGGTGGTCGATGAGATCAACGGCACAAAAATCCGGCGGCTCGCCGATGTGGCGGCGGAATTTGCCAAGCCGGCGGATTACTACGTCATCAAAATGGCCGGAGCCGGACGCCCGATCGTGCTGGAACGCAAGGCGGTGGAGGAAGCCCGCAAACGAATCCTGTCCCGCTACGCTGTCACCCGGGAGCAAAATCTATGATCCAGCGATCTTTTCTTTTGGTTCTCGCCCTGTGCCTTCCGGCCCTTGGCGGAGTCACCCCTCCGCCGAAAAAAACCACCGGCGAGTCCGGCGCGGCGAACCAATCCATCCTCCGCGTCAATTCCACCAACCAAGCCTACGACTTTTTCCGGCCCTGGACCAAAAAGGCCCCTTTCGCCCGCCGTGGTCTGGGCACGCTCATTGACGGGGGACGCATCCTCGTCACCGCGGAACTTGTCGCAAACAACACTTTCATCGAGCTGGAAAAAGCCGCCACCGCGGAAAAATCCTCCGCCACCGTGGAACGCGTTGATTACGAGTGCAACCTCGCCATCCTCCGGCCGACGGACCCGGCGTTCATCGCAGAAATGAAGCCCATGGCCCTTGACCGCGCGGTGCATGTCGGCGACCGCGCCACCGTTCTCCAGCTTGAGGCAAACGGGGAAATCGCCCAGACTCTGGGCACGGTCACCTCCATCTCCGTGGGCGGTTACCCGCTCGACAACATGGGCCTCCTGCTCTTCCGCCTCAGCGCCCCAATGCAACAACGCGACGGCAGCTTCACCCTCCCCGCCGTCCGCGACGGGAAATTGATCGGCCTCCTCATGCGCTACGACTCGCGCAGCCAGACAGCCGACCTTATTTCCTCGCCGGTCATCGAACACTTCCTCGCCGAAGCCGGAAAAGAAACCTATGGCGGTTTCGCCCGCGCGGGCATCGCCTTTTCCTCCACCCGCGACCCGCAGCTCCGCCGCTACATCGGTCTCAACGAACCGGGCGGCGTCTATATCACAGATGTCATCAAGGGAGGCCCCGCCGACAAGGCCGGCCTGAAAACCGGGGATGTCGTCCTCGCTGCAAACGACAAGCCCCTCGACCAGGATGGCAACTACGACGACCCCGAGTTTGGCAGGATCGCCTTCAGCCACATCACAAACACCATCGCCCATCCGGGTGACACGGTCGACTTCCGCATCTTCCGCGAAGGCAAAATCCTCAACATTCCCGTGAAAATGGAAGCCCGCGACCGCTCGAAGATCCTCAGCGAATCCTATGTGGTGGACCGCGCTCCGCGCTACGTCATTCTCGGCGGCCTGGTCTTCATGGAACTCTCCCGTCCCTACCTTCAGGAGTGGGGCGGCGACTGGCCGAAGGAAGCTCCCCAGAGGCTCGTTTATTACGACGCGTTCCAGAATGAACTCCCCTCGGATCGCGACAAGATCGTCTTCATCTCCCAGATCCTCCCCAGCCCGGATACCATCGGCTACGAAGGACTCGACAACCTCGTCGTCTCGAAAGTCAATGGACGGGAAATCCGGAATCTCAACGACCTTGCCGAAGCGGCAGGACATCCGGTGGATGGTTTCCAGAAGATCGAGCTGGAAGAAGATCCCGGGGTCCTTTTCCTCGACGCCGCGTCCATCGAAGCAAATCGCGACCAGCTGATCCGGAAATACGCGCTTCCGACCCTGCAACGCCTGTGATGCAACGTCCCCTGCGAATTCTGTTCGTTCCCTTCGGCAGCGAGGGGGATGTGAATCCTCTCCTCTGGCTGGCGGACATCCTGGCCGCCCGCGGCCATCACCCCATCTTTCTCCTCACTCCCCACTACGGACACCTGGCGGAAAAACGGGGCTTTGAATGGCATCCCATGGGCACCGAAGAGGACTTCCTGCGCCTGGCCAGAGATCCCGCGCTCTGGAAATCCGGCACCGGTTCCTGGAGGGTCGCCCAGGCCATGCATGAATCGCTGCCCGAATACAAAAAATCCTTCGACGCGGCCGGTGGGCATTTTGATCTCGTCGTCACGACCACCTTCGGCCTCGCCGCCGCAGCCCTTGCCGAAGCAAATGGGATTCCCCACCTCATGCTCCACCTGCAGCCTGTCTGCCTCCGCAGTCATGGGGATCTCCCTGTCTTTGGAGCCGGAGCCGCCTGGCTTTGCAAAGCACCGCCCTTCGTCCAGGATGGCATTTTGTTTGTGATAGATGCTCTCCTGAACAGGACGATGCTTCCGCCGCTGAATTCCTTCCGCCACAGCCTCGGCCTCCCCGGGCTGAAAAACTTTTACCGCGATGCCATGATGTCCGGCAACGGCCTCGCCCTGCTCGTGCCGGATTGGTTCGCTCCCCCCCAGCCCGATTGGCCCCGAAACCTGCGGCCATTCGACTTCCCGCTCACTCCCCCGACCCCTTCCAGCCTGCCTGCCCCCCTCCAGTCCTGGTTGCAAGCGGGAGAACCTCCCGTCCTCTGGACCCACGGTTCCGCGAACATGCATCTCGGGAAATTTCAGCAGCTCGCCCGCAACGCCACCGCAAAGATCGGGGGCCGCGCACTGCTTGTGGGCCGGACAGAACCGGACTTCGCGTTGCCGGAAAATCTATTCTACACCCCCTACGTCCGCTTCGAGGATGTTCTTCCCCACTGCCGGGCCATCGTCCACCATGGAGGCATCGGCACCACCGCAAAATCCTTCGCCGCCGGAATCCCCCAGCTTGTCCTTCCCCTTGCCCACGACCAGCACGACAACGCCGCCCGCGTCGAACGTCTCCAGGCCGGACTTGAAACCCGCCTGTCCCTCTCCCACGCCACCCGGCAACTCACCCGCCTCCTCCACTCCCGGGAAATCCACAACGGAGTGAAAAAATACAGGGACCTCGCCAGCCAATCCCCCGCCCGGGCCGCCACCCTGGCCCTCTGGGCAGAGGAACTTGCGGACTCCAAGCCGGATAATGTCCTGTCGTCCCGCAAAAGACCGCCGCCTGCCTGTCAATAGGCAGGGGGAGCGGTTTGGCTTTTGAGCAGATAGACGGCATCCTTTGGCGGAACGGTCACCAAGCGGCCGATCACCTCGGAACCATCGTTTGGATTATGGCCTGCCTGCTCCGTGGTATTGTTCTTCAACCGGTAGTATTTCCAACCGAACGCCAGGGGAGGCAGAGTTGCCGTCCAAGATGCGTTTGTGCCATTCAGGAAAACGATGCCGTTCTCAAAGTCACGCCACCACCGGTCGGCACTTCCTTTATAAAGCGCAATGTCCTTGATCCATGTCCTGCCCTTCGTTTCAGACACGCCAAACGTCGGGTTGGATGCTGTGCTTGTAGTCTTGAATGTCAAATAGACGGTCCGCCAGGAGCCGTCGGCCAGCATTCCGGTGTTGCCGCCCGAGCTCACATGGTTGCTCACATTCACCCACCGGGGCATCTGGTCGTATGATACCTCATTATAGGTGTAGGTGGCGTCTCCCTTTGCCGTAAACTTCAGTGTGTATTCTGCATCCGTGCTAAGGCCACTGATGAAACCTGATGCCAGTTTGAGGGTAACTCCCAGCAAATCACAGCCCTGTCCATTGTTGGCAGTGACACTAGTGACATTAATTTCCTGACCGTTCACGTCGCTGGTGTTCCCGGTGCTGGTGCTGGTGTATCCGGATTTGTTCACAACACTCCACGCCTTTCCGGCAAGGAGATTGTTTGTCAGATCGCAATTGCTCATATCCCTTATTGCAGCCCCCAGCGGTTTGCCAAGCCATGACCAGTTGTTGAGGGTTCCCCCGTGGCATTCATCCCAATCATAAAAGCTGCGTTGTTGATAGACGACGCCTTCGGCGCCTGACTCGTCATTCGACCAACTGAAAGGATGCGGCTGCCCAAGCATGAGCCCCATAGCGAAATGCGAGCGGAATATGGAATCTTTTCCGGCATTGCCGCCGTATGTCTCGGTCGCCTCCTTGCTGTATGCATAACTGAGCTTGGGAGTATCCCCCGCCTTGTCCGCCCAGACAGAGAGATGTTCAATGGCTCCGGAGAAGTTCATATAGCCCGCATCATCGCCATGAACAGCGTCTTCCATCTGGATACCGTTCACGTTTTTCCACCCGCGGTAGCCGTGGCGACGAAGCGAGCAGTCAAACTGGATGATGGCTTTCGGGCCAAGCCAGTCCCGCAGACCCTGGGTGTATCGCTGCATCCCCAGGTAGAAGCTGGGGATGCCCGCGATAAATCCGGAATCCCCGGTTCCGTCATTGTTGCAATCAATCGGCCGTGTGTCGTTCGACGGGATCGCCCGGCTCATGTCATGCTCCACCCCGTTAAGATCGCTTTTTGCAACTGCAGCGTCCACCATCACTTGCTCGAGCATTATTTGGTAACCCTCCTTATTACCAGAAGGGTTCTTTGGAGCGTGCAGGCTGCAATTGTAGAGCCATTG
>JADHED010001936.1_pt1 | contig 15722 bp, 11 predicted proteins | sample 8952041 | NCBI WGS metagenome assembly JADHED01 (sample SAMN16124423, study PRJNA663239) | bioreactor sludge metagenome | isolation source: sludge (control) | place: India:Bengaluru | collected 2018-09-08
TCGCGACCTCGGCAAAGCGGCCATTGGTGCGGTTGACGAAGATCTGGTCGAGATCCCCGTCGCCATTGACGTCCGCCGCGCCGATCCGCTTCCATTCAGCCGCCGCGCCTTGCTGAAACCTGACTGCCCGGGTGGCACTGGCTCGGGCTGGCAGTTACTGTCGCAACACATTAGGCTCCAATTCTCATCCGCGTGCGGGGGCGATGCCATGGCCGGGATTCGATACTGATGGCCGAACAAGCCTGGTGGGCCCTGGATATTGACGAACTGGCGCGCCGGTTCGGCAGCGGTCCCGACGGACTAGGTTCAGCCGAGGCGGCTCGGCGCAGCAGGGGCGGCCGCAGCCACCATCGTCATGCACAGACCCTGCGGCTGCTTCTTTCGCAGTTCACCAATCCGCTGGTTCTGATCCTGATCGTCGGGGCGGCCCTGTCGCTGTTCCTGCGAGAGTGGATCGATGCGGCAATCATTCTGATAATCATCGTCGGCAGCAGCCTGCTCGGTTTCACGCAGGAATATTCCGCCTCGAAGGCGATCGAAGAACTCCAGCAACGCCTGGTCAGGCAGGTTAACCTGCTGCGCGACGGCAAGCCGGTGCGTTTGCCCCTGGACGCGGTTGTGCCGGGCGATGTCGCGCTGCTGCAGGCGGGCGATCTGGTGCCGGGCGATGGCCGGATTCTCGAAAGCAGCAGCCTGCTGGTGGACGAGGCGCCCCTGACCGGTGAACCTTTCCCGGTCGAGAAGTCCCCGGCTTCTTCCCCAGAAGCCGCCGTTCTGGCGGAAAGAACCGGATCGCTGTTCGAAGGCACGTCGATCCGTAGCGGGACCTGCCGCATGCTGGTTGTCACCACCGGTAAGGACACCATCTTCGGCGCGATCGAGCAGGACCTCGAAAAGGCCGAGGAGGCGACCGAGTTCGCGCGAGGGCTGGCAGCGTTCGGCGCCATGCTGATGCGCGTGATGCTCTGCGTGGTCGCCATGGTGCTGGTTGCGGCCATGCTGCTGGGGCGGGATCTGGTCACTTCCGTTCTGTTCGCAATGGCGCTGGCCGTGGCTATTTCGCCGGAACTTCTTCCCGCGATCGTCAGCGTGACCCTGGCTGCGGGTGCCCGCCGCATGACCGGCCACGGCGTTCTGGTCAGGCGGCTTCAGGCGATCGAAAATCTAGGCGGCATGGACGTGCTGTGCACCGACAAGACCGGAACGCTGACCGTGGGCTCGATCGCGCTGAGCGCAGCCGTGGACACTGCGGGACAAGCGGCGGCACCGGTGCTGCGGCTGGCGGCGATAAATTCACGCTTGCAGACAAGCATGGCGAGCGCGCTTGACGAGGCAGTGCTGGCCGCTGCGGCGGCATCCGGGGTTACGGGCGAAATTCCCCGAAAGCTTGGCGAAGTGCCCTACGATTTCGTCCGCCGGAGATTCACTGTCACCGCTCGGCTGAAGGACGGCGCGGAGATCACCGTGACCAAGGGCGCGGTCAACGAGGTTCTGGCCGACTGCGCCGATGAGCGGGCTGCCGAGGGTATCCGTCCGCTCGATGCAGTACGGCGAGCCGCTATCCAGGACTTCGTTCGGAACAAGGCGCAGGACGGGTTCAGGGTGCTGGCGGTTTCGAGCGGCGAGGCGGGACGTGCCTGCCTCGAAGGCTTTCTCCTGTTCTTCGATCCGCCCAAGCCGGGCATCGAGAAGACCGTTGCCGCCCTTGCCGGGCGGGGAATATCGATCAGAATCATCAGCGGCGACAATCGCTACGTGACCGAGCGGATGGCGGCGGTCATCGGGCTGGAGCCGGGCGAGGTCATGACCGGAGACACGCTTGCCGCGCTGGACGATGCCGCTCTCGCGGCAAGAATCGGCGCGGTGCGCCTATTCGCGGAAGTGGAGCCACAGCAGAAGGAGAGGATCGTTCGCGCGCTTCAGGCGGCCGGCCACGCCGTCGGGTACATGGGTGACGGGATCAACGATGCCCCGGCGCTGCGCGCGGCCGACGTGGGCATCTCGGTTGACAGCGCAGTGGACGTTGCCCGCGAAAGCGCCGACATCGTGCTGCTGCGGCCGGACCTGGGCGCGATCAGGCGCGGCGTGGAGGATGGCCGGCGCACCTTTGCCAACACGCTCAAATACATTGCGATCACGACCAGTGCCAATTTCGGGAACATGGTCAGCATGGCGCTGGCGACCGTGCTGCTGCCGTTCCTGCCGCTGCTGCCCACCCAGATCCTGCTCAACAATTTCCTGTCTGACCTGCCGGCGATCGCGATTGCCAGCGATGCGGTGGACCGCGAACGGCTGGCCGCGCCCCAGCGCTGGAATATCGCGCGCATCCGCAATTTCATGATCGTCTTCGGTCTGATCAGCACGCTCTTCGATCTGCTGACATTCGCCTACCTGTGGTTTGTCCTGCGGGCAGATCCCGAAACTCTTCGAACAAGCTGGTTCATTGTTTCTCTGCTGACCGAACTGGCCGCGCTGCTGGTGCTTCGGACCCGGCGGCGTTTCTGGCAGAGCGCACCATCCAGCTTGTTGCTGTGGAGTTCGATCTTCGTTGCGGCGCTGGCGCTGGCTCTGCCTTATGCGGGCGAGATCGCGAATCTGTTCGCCTTCCGGCCCTTGGCTCCAATGCTCCTGGCACAACTCCTGCTGCTGGTCGCGGCCTATGCCCTGGTTACCGAGTTCGCCAAGCGCCTGCACAATGCCGGGGACAACCATCTGTGACCGGCTGGCGGCAATGGTTCTTCGGGGTGCTGCTGATCGCCGCCCTGGTCGGCGCCGTGGTCCACTTTGGCGAGCTGCGGAATTTCGCCGAACTGGTGAGGAAGGTGGAGCCCGGCTGGTTGATTTTTGCAGTGGCCCTGCAGCTCTCGACCTACGTGAGCCTTGCACTCGGCTGGAAGGTGGTCCTCGAACAGGCCGAGGGGCGTCCTTTCCGCTTGCCCATCCTGATCCGCATCGCACTTTCCAAGCTGTTTGCCGACCAGGCGGTGCCAACTGCCGGAATGAGCGGGAATGTGGTTCTGGTCGATCAGTTGGTCGGGATCGGTGCGACGCGGGGTGCCGCAGTTGCCACCCTGCTCCTGTCGATGCTGGGCTTTTACGCGTCCTATATGGTCTTTGCCGTGGTCGCGCTCGTGCTTCTCTGGCTCCAGGGAGATGCCACGCCGCTGATGGTCGGACTGGTCACGACATTCATGCTGGTCGCGCTGGGCATACCGGCGCTCGCACTGTGGTTGAGGCAGAGAGGGAGCCGGCCTCTTCCGCCCGCGATTGAAGCTGTCAGGCCGATCCGCCAGATGGTTGGGATCCTGGGCGAAGCTCCCGCCGGCCTGCTGAAGGACCGGCCTCTGATCGGGATCGTCACTCTGCTCAATGCGGCCGTATTCGCGGCTGATATCCTGACGCTTTGGGCACTGGTTCATGGGCTTGGTGCGGACATTACCCTAGCGGTCGCCTTGCTCGCTTTTGTCCTCGCCTCGATTGCGGTTACCCTTGGGCCGATCCCTTTCGGGCTGGGCAGTTTCGAGGTTGTCTGCACCAGTACGCTGCATATGCTGGACCTCGGTCTGGAAACGGCGTTGACGGGCACCGTACTCCTGCGCCTGCTCATCCTGTGGCTGCCGCTCCTGCCTGGGCTGCTGATGTCGCGTCATATCCTGCTTCGCAGCAGGCACTGAAACTGGGCATTATCCTGCGGGGAAGACGGTGCGGATCGCCTGTTTGTCCCTGGAGGGGATTCAGCCATGCAGCGGTCCCGGCGGATGAAGTCACTGCAGAAGCTCGTCTCGATCCGCGCATCGCTTCACAACCATTTCAAGCAGGAACACCATTTCGTCGACCGTCAGACTTGAAAGCTTGGCCGCTCGCCCGCCTTGGCTGAGGTCGGGTGAGTCTTTCATCTTCGCACCTGCAACATTTCGGCTTGCGTTCTTTCGCAAGTGCAGCATTATCCCTGACAACAGGGAGTCGCCATGCAGTCACAAGCCCGTCCGCCGTTTGACGAAATGCTCACCGCTGATGGTTCGGTTCGGCCGGCTTATGCGGGTTACCGGCAGTGGTACGACGATCAGGACGTGGGCTGGTTGCGGCGGCAGAACGACCGGGCAGAGCAAGTCTTTCGCCGCACGGGGATTACCTTCAATGTCTATGGCGATAATGCCGGCAAAGAGCGGCTGATTCCGTTCGACATGATTCCGCGGATCATTACCGCGGCCGAATGGCGCAAGCTTTCCCGTGGAATCGAACAGCGGGTACGGGCGATCAATGCCTTTCTGCACGATATCTATCATCGGCAGGAGATTGTGCGATCGGGTCGGCTGCCGGAACGGCTGCTTCAGGCCAACGCGGCATTCCTGCCGCAGATGATCGGCTTCACGCCACCCGGCGGGGTTTACACCCATGTGGTCGGGATCGATCTTGTGCGCACGGGGCCAGATGATTTCATGGTGCTGGAAGACAACGCCCGCACGCCATCGGGTGTCTCCTATATGTTGGAGAACCGGGAAACCATGATGGCCATGTTTCCCGAACTGTTTACGCGGATCGCGGTGCGGCCGGTTTCGGATTATCCGCGCCGGCTGGCCCGCAGCCTTGCGGCCTGTGCGCCCGACTGCGTCAATGGGCGCGTTGGAGACCGTCCGGTGGTCGCGGTGCTAACGCCGGGGATCTACAACTCAGCCTACTACGAGCATGCCTTCCTGGCTGACCAGATGGGGGCCGAACTGGTCGAGGGCAGCGACCTGCGAGTGATGGACGGGCGCATCGCCATGCGCACGACGCGCGGCTACCAGCCGGTTGATGTGATCTATCGCCGGGTCGATGATGAATACCTCGATCCGCTGAGCTTCAACCCAACCAGCATGCTGGGCGTTTCAGGGATCATGGACATTTACCGCGCGGGCGGGGTGACGATCGCCAATGCGCCGGGGACTGGCATTGCCGATGACAAGGCGATTTACAGCTTCATGCCGGGCATCGTCGAGTTCTACACTGGCGAAAAACCGATCCTGCAGAACGTCCCCACGTGGCGCTGCGCCGAACCGGATGCGCTGAAGTACGTTCTGGAAAATCTAGCCGAACTGGTGGTGAAGGAAGTCCACGGCTCTGGCGGCTACGGCATGTTGATCGGGCCGACCTCGTCCAGGGCCGAGATCGCCCGGTTCGAGAAGAAACTGCGCGCGCATCCCGAACCTTATAGCGCCCAGCCGACGCGGGCGCTTTCATCGGTGCCGATCTTTGCCAAGGCCGGTTTGGCGCCGCGTCATGTCGACTTGCGCCCGTTCGTGCTTGTCTCGCCGGGCGGGATCGACATCACCCCGGGCGGACTGACCCGCGTAGCGCTGCGCAAGGGGTCGCTGGTGGTCAACTCCTCGCAAGGAGGCGGGACCAAGGACAGTTGGGTTCTGGAGGACTGAGCCGATGCTGGGACGTTCCGCCAATGGCATCTTCTGGATGACCCGATACCTTGAGCGGGCGGAAAATACCGCCCGCCTGCTTGACGCCGGCTTTCGCATGGCCCTGACCCGCGGGCCCAGCGGCTCGCGAGACGAATGGCGCTCGGTGCTGGTCACCATCGGACAGGACGCCGACTACAGGGCCAGCGGCGGAGACTATTCAGGGTCGTCAGTCACCAACCACGTCCTGCGCTCGCCCGAAAATCCGGGCAGTGTCCTTGGGATGATCGAACAGGCACGCACCAATGCGCGCGCGGTTCGCACTGCCCTTACGCGCGAGGTATGGGAAGCCACCAATGAAGGCTGGATGACCCTGAATGAAATGCTTTCGCGTCCAGTAAAGGAAAGCAATCTTGGCGATGTTTTGGCTGCCATCCGGCGCCAAACCACGTTGGTTCGCGGCGCAATGGACGGAACCATGTTGCACAACGACATCTTCAACTTCGCGCGGCTCGGGACTTACATTGAGCGAGCCGACAACACGGCGCGTATCCTGGACGTAAAGTATTATGTCCTGCTGCCTTCGCTGGCTTGGGTGGGGTCAAGCCTGGATAACGCTCAATGGGAAACCATCCTGCGTTCGGTTGCGGGCGAGCGGGCCTATCGCTGGCTGAACGCCGGGGCCCTGGATTCGCTCGGGATCGCACAGTTCCTGCTGCTGGATGAACGCTTCCCGCGCAGTCTGGCGTTCTGCTATGAGCAGATCGGCAAGAACATGGGCGACCTGGCGCGGGAATATGGCACCCGCACAGCAGCCCATGACCTGTGGGACGACGCCGCCGCCCGACTGCAACGGACCGCGATCGAGCAGATCTTCGAACAGGGCCTGCATCAGGTAATTGTCGATTTCATCGCCGCCAACCAGCAACTGGGCGCTGCGATCGCCGCCGCCTACCGTTTTGTGGATTGAGGCGCTAACACCATGCAACTCTTCATTCGGCACACCACCCATTACCGGTTTGATCAACCTGGTGCCCATGGCTTGCAGCAATTGCGCCTGAAGCCCCGTTCCGGCCCCGGACAATCCGTCATTGACTGGAATATGACGCTGGGCGGCGCGCAAGTGGAAGTTGAGTACGAAGACCAGAACGGCAACCGTACGACCCTGGCATCCGCCATGCCGGGGACGACAGAGATAACCATCACCTGCGCGGGGCTGATCGAAACCACGGATTGTTCGGGCGTCGTGGGGGCACACGGTGGTTTCATGCCGCTCTGGTTGTTTCGCAATCAGACTGCGCTGACCGAGCCGGGGCCAAGGATGCGCGCCCTTGCCGCAAACTTGCGGGCAGAAATGCCGGACCGGCTCGACATGTTGCACCATCTTTCGGACGCAGTGCTGGCGGCGGTGCGCTATGAAATTGGCCACACCACAGCCGCTACGCCAGCCGAACAGGCCTTGGCCGCAGGTCATGGGGTATGTCAGGATCAAGCCCATATCTTTATCGGCTGCGCCCGATTGCTGGGGATTCCGGCCCGTTATGCCAGCGGCTACTTGATGATGAACGACCGCATCGATCAGGAGGCGGGTCACGGCTGGGCAGAAGCCCATGTTGATGGCCTCGGCTGGGTCGGTTTCGACGTATCCAACGGTATTTGCCCGGATCAACGGTATGTGCGCGTTGCCACGGGCCGTGATTATCGTGATGCAGCGCCCGTGACGGCCATATCCTATGGCGCCGGTGAGAGCATGCTCAAGGTAAGCCTCGCTGTGGAACAGCAATTGTGCCAGCAATAGGCGGGCTGGCGAAGGGAGCTTGAGGCGTGACATATTGTGTGGGCATGGCGCTATCGCGCGGGCTCGTTCTGATGAGTGACACCCGGACGAATGCCGGGGTCGATAACATTTCCACGTTTCGCAAGATGTTCCACTGGGAGGTTCCGGGGGAGCGGATCATCGCGATCATGACCGCAGGCAACCTTGCCACGACCCAATCCCTCATCAGCCAGCTTGAAGAACGAAACAAGGCGCCGGGCGAACGCCGTAATTCATTGCTCGATGCCCCCAGCATGTTTCAGATCGCAGGCATTGTCGGACGCTTGTTGCGCGAAACGATTCAATCGCAGGATGCGGACAACGGGCAGACCGGGTCTGGAGCGTTTGCCGCATCGATCATCGTTGCCGGACAGATCGCCGGCATGGAACCGCGCATGTTTCTGATCTATCCGGAAGGCAACTTCATCGAAGCCAGCTGCGACACCCCGTTTTTCCAGATCGGGGAAACCAAGTATGGGCGGCCCATCCTGCTTCGCGGCTATGATCGCGACATGGATTTCGCCGATGCAGTCAAGCTGCTGATGGTAAGCTTTGATTCTACACTGAAGGCGAACCTTTCGGTCGGGATGCCGCTTGACCTGCTGATCATTGAGCGAGATCAGTTCTCCCCGGTTCACGAACGCCGTGTGACGGCCGACGATCCCTACTTCAAGGCTATTTCAACCGGATGGGGCGAAGCCTTGAAGAATGCCTTCCATGCGCTGCCAGACTATGGCCTGGAGGAAGTTGACGCTTAGGACGCCCTGCATGGGAGCTGTCGGTCTGATGCGACAAGAGGTGGTCACACGTCGGCACCCGTTGGCCTGGCGCGCTGTCCAGCAAGCCGGCACCAACCTGGTCCAGCGGAATCAGGAGGCGCTGCATTAAGCCGGCCTAGGGTTCGGCCAAGCGATGTTCGGCCGCAACGGGTGAATTCCCACTTTCCGGCGCGGCAGGTGCGGTCGCGCGGTCCGTCGCCTGGATTTCGGCATCGATAGCCTGCGCACTGGCGGTGATGCTGTCGGATACACCCTTGTACCGTTCATCGAACGAGGGTTCCCGGCTGCATCCACCCGCCGTGAAGAGAAGCAATGCCATGGCGAGCGTGGAGGCGCGCATCAGTAATCCTTCCGGATGCGCAGGTTGACGCTGTTCGCGCCGGAACCACCTGCCTGGCTCAGCAGCGAAAGCCATCTGGTAAGGCTGACTTCCAGTTGCGTCGCGGTGAACCCGCGCGCGTCGGTGACCAGTTCGATATAAATCCTGTCGGTCAGGTATTGGCCGGCAGCCAGCGCCGTGCCGCGTCCGGATGCCTCGTCGGGAGCAAGTATCCTCAATCTGCTCAACCCGGTTGCCGACCGCAAGCGCCCCAGCGGGTTGAGCCCGCCGCTGCGGGCGCGCAGCGCATTCAGCGACGAGGCCAGCTGAACCGCCTGGATTGCGGACAGATTGGCGATCGAGCTGCCGAACAGCACGCGAGAGAGAATTTCGTCATCGGGCAAGGCTGGCGCGGAGGCGAAATCGACGCGCGGGTCGGTGGCCCGGCCGGTCACGTTCACGCTGATCGCAAGGTCGTCGATATCCTCGGTGGCGGTAATGGCCACCGTGGGGTCGTTGATCGGTCCGCCGGCGAAGGTGATGCGCCCTTCCTGCAGGCGGAAAGCGCGACCGGCAAAGTCCAGCGTTCCGCGTACCAGATTGACCTGCCCGGTCATCCGGGGCGCGTCAGTGGTTCCTGACAGTGCAAAGCTGGCGCCCCATTCGGAATCCAGCCCCATGCCAGTGACAAACAGCTTGTCCGGAGCCTGGAGGCGCAGGTCCAGTCTGAGCGCGGGGAACGCGCTTCCGGCTGGGGCTGCCACTTCATCGCCGGTTATCCGCCGGGGCGCGCGATCCGGCTTGAAACGCACGCCTGTCAGGCTGGGAACGCTGGCAGCCCCTTCGCGCACGATCTGATACCGCGTTTCGGGGAGGTGGAGATCGCCGCTGAGCAGGGGGGACTGCCCGGCCTGCCTGGTGAGGCGCAGGGTTCCGGTGGCAGACGCCGACAGCGCTTCGCTGCGAGCCAGCCGGGCCTGGGTCAGCTTCGCCGTCAGGTCCAGCGGATACCCTTCCTCGGCGGACAGGCCGATGCGGCCACTGGCGCTGATCGTGCCGGTGCCCGCCCGCGCGGTCAGGGTGTTCAGATCCAGCGTGTTGCCGGAGAACCGCCCGCTGAATTCGACGTCGCTCAGGCGCGTGCCATAGGCCTGGTTCTCATAGGTCAGGCCCCGACCCCTGACGATGCCGTTCAGGCACGGATCCGCCACCCGGCACGAGAAATCCGCTGCCAGAGAGACCTGCCCGGTGATCGACTGGCCTGCCTGGCCGACCAGCGAAAACAGGGTATCGGCATTGCCCTCATAGCGAATACCGCCACCCAGCGGCGCGGCCCGCAGGCGGCTGGACCAGTCTCCACCCGTTCCGGCCAACGGACCAAGGGTGGCGATCAGCCGCCCGATCACCGCGCTCTGGCGGCGGATCACGGCGCGGGCCTCTCCGCCAGTCGGCGCCAGCTTGCCGATGAAGTTCACGGCGACCGGCTGGCTGATCGTGGTCGCGCTCGTGCGGGTAAAGTTGGTGAGCATCAGCCGCGCTTCGGCGTGCGGCGTGGCGCCTGTGCCGTCCTGCGCGAAATCGATGGTGCCGCTGGCTGATCCGCCGATGCCGTAGCCGGGGAAGAAGGCATTGACGATGGCGAGGTCGATCCCCTCGATCCGGCTTTGCAGGGTCAGGCCGGGGCCATAGGATCCGGCAATCCGTGCGGTCCCGCCGCCGATCTCCAGGCTTGCCGGCAACAGCTCGTACCGGCCTGGACCCGGCACGATCCGGGCGGGGCTGGCGGTGCGGATCGTCTGCCCGCGCACCCGTCCCTGCACCGCGACGCGCCATAGCCGGGGGGTCAGGTCGGCGTTCAGACCAAGCCGGAATGGCACGCCGCTAATGCCTTCGATCAGGCCGGCGACATTCCCCCGCCCACGTTGATAGTCCACTTTGACGCGCCCCGCCGTCAGGTCGAACGCTCCGAACCGGGTCGCCGCCAGTTGCACATCGGCGGTCACCTGCGGCTGTTCGAGCATCACGAGGTGCCCGGTAATGGCGGCTGAACCAACCGTCAGGCGTGCAGGGCCGGCAAATACCGCGTCCCTTGCCCGCAAATCAAAATCCGCCGCCTGATACCGCCCCTCGGGCGTCATCCGCAGCAGTCCGCTGACCCCGTTGCCACTGGCTGCCAGCGTCCCGGCAAACGGACCGGCAGCGGTCTGGGCAAGGCTGCCGGTGAAGTCCACGCCCGAGAGGTTCGCGCGGTTGATCTGCAGCACTGTGCTGGTGCCAAGCCCCAGCGTCACGTCCGCACGGAGCGGACCATAGTCGGTGTCCCCGCTGGCATCGAGGCGATACCCCCCGGCAACGGTGATGATCCGCGCATCCAGATTGGCAAGCCCAATGCCCAGGTCAGGACGGGGCGCGGTAACGCGTGCTTCCGGGCGGTCCATGGTCCCCGCCAGATGCAGGCCGAGCGGGCCATAGCGGGGCGAAGTCCCCGCTGCCTGAAGTGCGATGCGGCCATCCGGGAACCAGGCTCCCTGACCGCTCGTGACGCGCAGGTTCGGCGCGGTCAGGCGCAGGTTGGTCATCCGGCCGATCCCGTCTGTCCCGTAACGGACCTCGGCGGATGCCGCCAGGTTGCCGCCCAGATAGGACTTCAGCGCATCGCTCGACAGGCTGGTGGAACGTGCGCGAACGGTTCCCTGCAGCGCGAATCCGCTGGTCGCCCGCTGCAAGTCCATTCGCGTGTCGATGCGGAACAGGCCGACGCCAGCCAGCCGGTATTGATCGATCCGGCCATCGACTGCGCCGGTATAGCGTGCCGCGGCAATATCGGCGGCCAGCAGCAGGCGTGCGTCGATCCGGTCGGACCGTATGCGCAGGTTATCGGACAGGATGCGCGGCCATTGTGCGGCCAGATCGCCCGTGACGCTGATGTTGGTCAGCGTGCCACCCGCAACGGCCTCCAGCCCGGTGATCTGTCCCACCCGGGCCGTCACGGGAACCAGCCATTGCGCGCGCTTGCCTTGCGCCGTTCCGCTCGCGGCGATGTCGGCAAGGGTGGTGCCGCTTACAACAAGCCTGCGTGCGTTCAGCCGATAGGCGACCTCCGGTTCGGCAAATGTCCCGTCCAGCGTCAGGTTTGCCCGAACTCCTGCGCCCGTCAGGTTCTGCGCAAGCGGCACCTCGCGCGGCTGGCGGACAAGTCGATCACGCCGCCGGGGGCAAGGCGGAAGTTCTCACCGGCGACCACTCCGGAGATGGCGGCGCGGCGGTTGCTGAACCGGGCCGACAGGTCCACGCTCGTCTGCCCGCCAAGCACCGGGATGCCTCGCGCCGTCGGCAAGCGGTCGAGCCAGGCAGGGCCTGTCAGTCCAAAGGTTCCATCGCGGGCCGTCAGCACCAGCCTGGTCAGATCTTGCCCGCCTAATCGGGCACTCATGTTACCGTCCCACTTCGTCCAATCGCCGCGACCGCCCACGGTGACATCCAGTGACCGGTCAAGGCCTGCCAGCGCGGCCACTACACCCTCTGCGGGTGCCCGCAGCGTCAGCGCGAGGTCCAACTGGCGCTTGGCGGGGCGGGCATCCAGCGTCAGCGCCAGCCTGTCCCCACCGGCACGGCCAGCCCCACTGATCGTGTCAGCATTGGCGCGAAGCCTGGCCCGGCCATCCGCAAGGTGGGCGCTGCCGCGAATAGCCAGGACGCGCCGCTCGCCCGATACCGCCGGTTCCGCGATGAACTGGTCGATCCGCAGCGTCCCCACGTCGATGTCCAGATCGGGCAGCAGCGGTGCGTCTGGCCTGCTTGCCTTCAGTTCCGGGACACGGTGCAGGACCACACGCGCAGCGCTGGCGCTGCGAATGTCGACGTGGCTGCGCAGATAGGCAAGCGGACGCCAATCGACGGCAATGCGCGGTGCCGACAGGAAGGCTCCCCTGCCATCGCGCAGCGCCACGTCGTGCAGCGTCATCGCCCCACAGAGCGACCCATCGATCCGTCCGACCGTCAGGCGCAGGCCGTTCGCGAATGTCATGGCGGAAATCTGGCGCGCCACGAGACGGCGCCCTGCGGACGTGTCGAGCGCGGCAGCCAGCGCGGCGACCAGCAATGCCATTGCCAGCAGCACCAGCCCGGCGATGCGGAGCGGACGCCAGCGATCCCGGCGCGGCGGAGGCAGCGCCGCGCCGTCTGGATCGTCATGAGCGGCGCCGATCCCGTCCATCAGAAGGCCTGCCCGATCGAGACATAGACATTGAACCGGGCCTCGCCGGGTCTGCGTCCAAGCGGCGTTGCCACATCGACCCGGACCGGACCGAAATTGGTGTAAAACCGCCCGCCAATGCCCACCCCGAACCGCATATTGTCAAACTGCGGCGCCGTCTCGCGCCAGGCCTGACCGGCATCGATGAAGGCTACGACCCCGTAATCGCCGATCCGGTAGCGCGCTTCAAGCGATCCTTCTGCCAGGCTGCGTCCGCCGCTGGGCCGGCCATCCGGCGCCTGTTCGCCCAGCGATTGATAGCCGAAGCCGCGAACCGATCCTCCCCCACCGGCATAGAGGCGGCGCGATGGAGCAATGTCGGCCAGGTCCGCACCGTGGATCGTCCCGATCCGCACCCGTCCGGCGAGCACCAGCGCGTCGGTCACCGAATGATAGGCCGATGCCTCCAGCCGGCCTCGAACATAGGGCGAGAATCCCTTGTTGAGCGTGGCTTCGGGCTGAAGCAGCGCGGTCAGCCGGTAACCTTCGGTGGGGTTAAGGAGGTCGTTCGTGCCATCCAGACCAAGCTGGCCGCTCAGACCCGCAACGTAGTAGCTGCGGCGCTCGCGCGTTCCGGTCGCCATGACGTATTCGGTTTCACCGGTGGCCAAGACTTCCGCTCCGATCGCATAGGTCAGTGGCTTCTGCCATAGCGGCGTCGAATCCCGGCTGAGCCGCGCGGCCAGGCGCCCGGTGTAGGCGTCATAAGCTTCGTAATCGCTGCGGAATGCCTCGGCCACGAACTCAACTGTCCGGTCGCGAAGCCCGGCGTTGGCCCGGCGGAAAGTCACGCCCAGGCCTTGCTCCTGCGTCCCGGCAACGGCGTGGGCGATCAGCGATCCCTCGGGTGGGAACAGGTTGCGATGGGTCCAGCTGGCCTTGGCGGACAGGCCTTGTCCCGCAGCATAGCCTATCGTCCCGGCGATGGTGCGCGGTGGCCCCGCCTCCTGCCGGACGGCCAGGGTAACGTATTCGGTGCCGTCACCGACTGGCTCGCCGCCCCGCTGCGGCTCTACCGCGACAGCACTGAACAGTCTGGTCGCCACCAGCGCCTTGCGCAGGTCGTCAACCTTGCGGGTGTCGTAGAGATCACCCTTGCGGAACCGGGACAGCACCCTGATGTGATCGGCGCCGAACGCAAGCTTGCCGCTGGTCGTAATGCCGTTGAAACGCCCCCGGGGGCCGGGCGTCACCGGCAGGACATATTGGCCAGTGCCAGCCTCTCGGTCCAGCAGGATGTCCCGTTCGCCCAGCTGCGCGAAAGGATAGCCATTTTCAGGCAGGGCAACCGCAACGCGCGCTTCCTCCGCAAGAACCTGCTCGGCAAGGATCGGCATACCCGGGGTTAGCCCCAGATTGTCCCGGATCAGGTCTGGAGGATCGGTCGGCGCGGCGGTGATGACGATTTCGGAGAAGGAATAGCGGCGGCCCGGAGCGACCGACAGGATGGCGGTGATAGCACCGTCTCGCGGCTCCGCAGGCATGACGATACGGCTGCCGATCGTGGGCGAATACCATCCCTGCGCGGCCAGAATGGTCTGGAGCAGCTGGCTGTCTTCTGTCAGGCGTGCCCGGATCATGGCCACGTTCCCGGCCGAACCCTTGCCCTTGCCGAGTGCGGACAGCGAATTGAACATCCCGATCAGGTTCGCATCGGTTTCCCGGTCGGCCGCATCCAGTCCCTCCAGCTGCACCCGGTAGGCCACTGTCACCTCCGCTGTGTCGGGGGCCACCTCCTGCGCCAAGGCCGTGGGGATTTCCCCGAACTGCTCAAGCGGCGGCAGCGGAGCGGCAAGCTCCGCGTCCTCGCCGGGCGGGATTGGGGCGGGGCTCTGCTGGGGTTGCTGCGTGCGCCCGGCTACGCGGCGTTCAAATGCTTCAATGGATTCCAGCGGTGCGCCAAGCTCTGGGTCATCATCGGGACTGAGTGGCGGAACCGCCGCATCGAACTCGCGATCCGGGATGACTGGCTCGGCCGGCACGGGCGAGGGGGTAGGAGCGTCCTGCGCCGCTGCGGCGCTCGCGCACACCGGACATGCAGCCAGAAGCGCGATTGCGAAGCGGCGTCTTGAGCGGCGGCAAGCGCTGAAATGATTGGTCCGAAAAGCCATGCAGAATACAACGAATCACTCCAGCGTTGCGTGATCATAACTGCCAAGGACGATAAACCGAACTCAGGCCCCCGCCGGTTAGCGGCAACAGCCTTTTGAGGATGTTTGATGCCGGGTTAAGAACCCGCTGATCACATCCAGAAGAAGGCAGCTTGCGGCCCAGGCAGCCCGTCAGGAACCAGGGCGTGCCAAGCGAGCATTCGCGTTTCTAAAGCGTCTTCGCCTCGGCGATGGCGGCGATGCCGCGCTTGCCGTCGATCCGGTCCAGCTGGACGACGATGTCGATCACGGAGGCCGCATATTCCAGCGTTTCCGAACGAGTGAGGCCGATCCCGGTCTGCATCGCCATCAGCGCGATCTGGTCCAGCGCGCCGCGCGGGGTGTTGGCGTGAACGGTGGAGAAGGAACCGGGGTGGCCGGTGTTGATCGCGCGCAGGAAGCTGATCGTTTCCGCCCCGCGCAGTTCGCCCAGCACGATCCGGTCCGGCCGCAGGCGGAGCGCCGCCTGGAGCAGGTCGGCGGACGACACGCGGGCCTCGCCCAGCTCGCCCTTGACGGCGATCAGACCGACTCCGTTGGCCCCCGGCAGGCGCAGTTCCGCCGTGTCTTCCACCAGTACGACCCGTTCCTGCGCGGGAATCTCGTGCAGCATGGCGTTGAGGAAAGTGGTCTTGCCGGTGGAAGTGCCGCCCGAAATCAGGATCGTGCGGCGGCGGCGGATCGCCTCGCGCAGGAAGGCGATGGGCTCGACCTGCGGGTCGGGCAGGGCGGGCTCGGCGCGGGTCTCGATCGGCCCGCGATCATAGGCATCGAGCGGCAGGTCGAGCAGCCGGTGGCGGCGGATCGCCATCGCCCAGTGGCGGCGGGTGGCGGGCGGCCCGCACATCTGGATGCGCGCACCATCGGGCAGGGTCGCGGCGAGCAGCGGATGCTCGCGGTTGATCCCCTGGTGGCTGACCCGCGCGACCTGTTCGGCCAGGCGCTGGAGCAGCTGGTCCGTCAATTCCGGCAGGTCGATCCGCTGCATGCCGCGATGGGCGGCGTCCTCCACC
>JADHED010001937.1_pt1 | contig 15716 bp, 12 predicted proteins | sample 8952041 | NCBI WGS metagenome assembly JADHED01 (sample SAMN16124423, study PRJNA663239) | bioreactor sludge metagenome | isolation source: sludge (control) | place: India:Bengaluru | collected 2018-09-08
CGATGGTTTCGCAGCACGGCACGGTATGCGCCGTTTTTTCAAGTTATCAGAGCCTGCTGGAAAGATCGAGCACTGTTTAACTTTGCCAAGGTCAAACGTCTTGAACGCACTTTTTGTGAGGCCTGTAAAGGCTGATTGCCCGCACACCCGTGCGCTGGCAATCAACTTCAAAGGAAGATCACATGCTTGCGAAAATCATTCAAGACGGCCTTCGGAAACACGGTTTCCACATTCTGGACATTAAGCCCATTCAGCACGGAACACAGATTCGACTGCTTGAAGGAGCCATCATCAATATCTACCGCACGCCCAAGATTTTGGTTCAGGGCAAATCTGTTTTCGAGTCGCCCGATAAACTGAAGGAGCAGCTTGAATATGTCCTCCCGTCGCGGATTACGGTTTGGAATATTGCGTAGCGACTATTGAATTCTGGATCGATAAGTTCAACGCCCCTCCGGGGGCTTGTTTTCGTTCTGTGACTCCAACTCCCAACGGACCGTGGTGGTGATGACTTGAAATGTGTTGTAGACAAATGATTTGAGCAGCAACACCAGGTAGATGCTCCAAGCGCCAAAAACAACTAGCGTCATGGAAACAGGCGCTTTGTAAATTAAACCAACCTTCCAGGCGCAGTCGGTCGCACTTAACGCCTTCCCGATAAGGATAGACAGCAGCCCTTGCTGCTGCGCAAAAAGCGCAAAGCAGATGCAAATGAACAAATACGCGATGTAGTGACTGAAGACCAGCATGAACTGCACAAGGTTGTACTTCAAGTAGCTCTCGCCAGATGATTCAAATTCAACCTTTGCCATCGTGACGAAAATATCTAACTTGGTAACCGTCACAAAGACTGTGAAACCTGCGATCAAAAATCCCAAGATCGAAGTGCTGAATGAGAGCCCAATCTCCGCATACTTTCGGAGTACGACTGAAAGCGCCGGAACGTTGTCCCACTGCAGGTAGCAGAACGCTGTCAACGCCAAGGCAACAACCAAAGTAACCCGGCGATTGAACTTCGAGTGCGGAAATTTTCTGCCCAATAGATAGAGGGCGAGTACAGTTTTTTCTCGGCCAAGATCATCTGGTTCAGGTATTGCCATCTTGACCGCCTGAGAATTGTTGAGCCAATCGAACTAACTTGACTTCCTTTTCAACAGATATCTCTTGGGCGCCAGTGCGAACTTGACCTGATTTCTTGTATGTCGCAAAAATCGAATAAAGCTTTTGAGCTGCTTGCTTCATCACCTTTGGCACGCCTTCGATCAAGACTTGAATCTTAAAATCGTCATTCGTGCCTGAAAGCTTGCGCCCTTCGGCATCAGTGCCTGAGAGTGCCACCTCAGCATTCCCATCAAGTGCACTTTCTGCATGATCCTTGACGTGGCCTTTTACCAACCCCTCTGGATTTCGATAGCTGACGGTTGCCGACGATGCATGAAGTTGATTGCCTTGTGCGCGGAATTTCTTAAATAGCCCGTCATTATTTATCTCATTGTTTGGCTTCAGCAGCTTGATCGAGAATGATTTCAGCTTATCAAACCGCTCTACAAATGCTTCCAATGACTCTTCACTTGCAAGAGAGACAACTTCAAGATTCGGATAAGGGTATTTATCCAGAACAGATTCCTTGGTCTTCTTCTTCTGTTCACGGCTAGCACCTTCTGGGAACTCTTGTTCTAGCAGGCTTTCAAAGGTGGACTTGACGAACGCTTCGTGCGCATGCTTCAGAAATCGCTCCGTGGTGGTGCAAAAACTTTCTAGGCCAGGAGCCCCGGTGACTTCCGGTAGGAATAGCAGCTTGTGATCCCTGAGAATCAGGACAAAGAGAGACGACGGAGCTGATGGTAACTTTTGAACACTTGTGACCAGTTTTCCATCTTCATAGATTTGATCTCGTTGCAGGATGGTGTCTTTGACGAACTTACCAACAATTGCGGGCTCAGTATGCTTTCCGTCTGTAGGGATTGAGATCAATTCGACGTCGTGGAAGAAGTAGGACGTATCCTTGTATGTCCTCTTGAGCTTTGTGTCGGTGAAAGCCGGAATGACGACCTCTTCGCAGAGGTCGAGCATTTCCAAGTTGCCAAAGTGGCAAATGAAGTTTGCAAATTGGACCGAACGTTTATTTGTTGCCATTGTGTTCCCTGTGATTTGGTATTTATCGTTTTCGGCAGTTTAGGTTGATTGCAATGCCTCGGCTTTGCTGAGCAACCCATCCACATCCGTGAACTTCCCATAGACAGCCGGGTTTTCACCCACCGCCAGCGCCTTAAAGTGCGCCGTGCCGCACTTGATTTTTCCGCCTTCACGGTCGCGCAGGTCTTCGTCGAACAGGCTGCTCTTGGTTTCCACCACGAAGTACAGGCGCTCGTGCCCATCGCGCTCGATCAATACGGCCCAGTCGGGGTTGTAGCTGCCCAAGGGCGTCGGCACCTTGAACCAACTCGGGAGCTTGGCGTAGACCTTGACTGCGTTGTTCTTCTCCAGCTGGTCGGCAAATTCCCACTCCACCGCTGAATCGATGGCAACGTGCTCGTAGACTGACTTTTCGGCATTCATCCGCGCGTTGTGCTCGTTCAGGTATCCCATCAGCACGTTCTTGGGGTCTTCAAACAGTTCTTGTGCCCAATAGGAGTTGTCACCCAGCCGCTGGTACTTGATGCCGTCGACCAGGGCGAGACGTTTGCAGCGGTTGATGGAGTCGGCCGCCAACTCTATGAACTGCTGGGGGTTGCGCTTGAATTCGTTCAGGCGCGTGCTTTCGGTCAGGATGCGTGCAATCGTCTTGCGCGTGAGCTGGGTACGGTCCTGCAGTTCCGTGAGCAAGTCGGGCAACTCGATGTCGTTCTCATTCAGCGTGACGGTGTCTGCACCGGCCTTCTCGATGGCGCCCACGCCAGACTTGGCAATCTCAATGCCGGCCTTGCGCCATTGCAGTCGGGTCTTGGCGACCGGTGGCATGTCGTTCAAGGCTTCGATGCACTTCTCGGTCAGTTTCTCGTTGTCGAAGTGCACGCGGTACGTTGTCTTGTGCTTGATGCGGTCCCACAAGGCTTTGAACTCAGGACTCACCAGCACCGACTTGCGCACCGCGATCTGCTTGCGCTCATCGGCGTTCTTCACTTCCAGCTTGCCCGACAGCTTTTTCAGCACACCCGTTATTTGTGCTCGCTGGGCTTCAAAGTTGGCAGGCAGCACCAAGGTGCCGTCCTTCAAGGCAGACTTCAACGCATCTTGGACCTTGCCTTTGTCGGTGATGTAGCCCTGCGCCTTGAGGTGCGTCCACAAGGCCTTTGATGCCTCGAAGCCCAGTGCGGCAAGCTCACCGTTTTCCTGCTCCACAGAAATCGCGGAGAAGACATGTGGCTTGACGATGCCAAAGTCGATGCCGGCATCCTCGTAGTCCTTCTGCAGCTTTTCCGCGAACTGTTCGTAGCTTTCCGTGGCGATCACGGTCAAGGTGTTGATCTCGAAGCCGCGCAGCCGTTCGCCTTGCTGGTTCACGCACAGGCGCAGTCCGCGGCCAATGGTCTGCCGCCGCCAACGTTCTGTCTCTCGCGTAGAGAAGTTGCAAATCTGGAAGACATTGGGGTTGTCCCAGCCTTCCTTCAAGGCAGAGTGCGAGAAGATGAATTTCAGTGGCGACTCGAAGCTGAGCAGCTTCTCCTTGTCGCGCATGATGAGGTTGTAGGTGTCGTCATCGGCGGCTGTGCTCCCACTGGTGTCCTTCACCATTTCCACCATCTTGCCGCCCACCTTCTTCTTGTCGATGGAGAAGTAGCCGTTGTGCACCTCGTCGGCGGCGGTCGTCAGGTCAATTTCGTTGAAGAGGCTCTGATAGTCGGGGTGCCTTGCCCACCGCTTGTATTCCTCTTCAAACATCAAGGCGTACTCACCCTTCACGGCGTTGCCTTGATCGTCGTACTGGCGGTACTTCGCCACTTCATCAATGAAGAACAGGCTCAAAACCTTCACACCCAACGGGCGAAGGCGCTTCTCTTTATCCAAGTGTTCCTTGATGGTGCGGCGGATCATTTCGCGCTGCACGGCAGATGCATCCACATCGCCCCAGGCATCCCCCACGCGCAAAAAGACCTCGCTGCCGGGCACTTTCAGTTCCATGAACTGGTTGCCCTTGGCTGTGCGGATTTCACCGATACGGATGTCGCTGTACAGCGGGCGCCTGGTTTCCTGCTCAAGATCGAAGCCGTCTTGCACCGTGATGCTCTCGCGGCGTACTGCGCCCGCCGCGTTCTCTTTGTCCACCTCGATGGTGGCGGTGATGATCCCCTTCTTGTTGTTCACTTCCAGCAGCTTCACATAGGGCTTGTTGTTGCCACCTTGCACCGTGGCCGCCGCAACCTCGATCTGCTTGACCAACTTCTGCTCGTACGCGTCCACGGCATCCAGTTGGTAGACCATGTTGTGCTTGTCCACGTGCGTGGCGGAATAGCGCAAGGAGCACAGCGGGTTCATGTGAGCCAAGGCCTTCTTGCCCTTGCCGTCGATGCCGCCGTCCACGCTCTGTGGCTCGTCCACGATCAAGATTGGCCGGGTGTTGCGAATCAAGTCGATGGGCCGCTCGCCCCCGGTTTTTTCGCTGGCCCGGTACATCTTGTTCTTTGACTTCTCGCGGCGCTTGGCTTCGTCAGACTCTTCAGCCGCTGCGGCGGCCTCGTCACCGAACTTGTTGATCGCGCCCACGGTGATGACCATGATCTGAATGTTGGGGCTGGTGGCGAAGTTCCGCACCTCACCCAATCGGTCAGAGTCGTACTGGAAGAACTCGTAGCCCTTCGCACCCGGGTACAAGCTCTCGAAGTGCTCACGGGTGATCTGCAAGGTCTTGTTGACGCCTTCCTTGATGGCCACCGAGGGCACCACCACCACAAACTTGGTGAAGCCATAACGTTGGTTCAACTCGAATACCGTGCGCAGATAGACGTAGGTCTTCCCCGTGCCGGTTTCCATCTCTACGGTGAAGTCCAGCGCCTGCTTGGGGCTGAGTGGGTCAGATGGCTGCAAGCCGTTGCGCAACTGCACCTTCTGTAAGTTTTCGCTCAACTCTTCGTCAACAAGCAGCTGCAAGGCGTTGCCAATGCCGCCCTCGGCCGTGAACTGTTTGCCCTCAAAACTCTGCTGACCAGAATAATTCAGCGCCTGTGCCGTGACGGTGAACACCGAGCGGCAGACCTCCTGCCCACGGAAAAGATCGCATACCGCCTCAATGGCGGCGGCCTGGTAGGGCAGGTCGGACTCGAAATGAAGCTTCATCCGGCAGTCCTCACAAGCTGCGCACGTGCTTCACGCCGTGCTGCTCCAAGATGGCGGCCAGATTGCTCTTGGCTACATCGTTCTCAAAAGCACTGTCGCGGAACACGGCGGTGGTCTCGGTCGCCGTACCTTGCTGCTCGCGCCACTGGGCCATGCCCAAAGCCAAGGGCTCTGCCTCTGGCACGCTGATGTGTTCGTTCAGGCAGGCCAGCAAAGCGCCTTCACCTATGCTGTGCACTGTCTTGCCGGCGATCTGCCGCTGTTCGATGGGAACGCAGAGGTCCAAGCCCAGTTTCAGCAGGACTTCGTAGAGCACGTCGTCGTTGCTTCTTCCTGGCTCAATGTGCTCAAGGTTGGCAAGCAATGAGCCGTCTAGATCAGCAGCATTTGGATTCCATGCCCGGATGTTGGAGTGGTCGAGCTTGAACACCCGGAAGCCGGCATCGCCTTGCCACTCCGGTTTCTCCGCCTTAATTACTGCTCCCGCTTTACGAAGTCGCTCCTTGGATAGCTCCGCAATGTTCAGTGGCTTGCCCGTGTCCTCGCAGTACTTTGCTGCAACCTTTTGTTGTTTGTCTTTGGGGTCGAGCGGCTCGGGGAGCTGGACAAGGATGTAACGGCGATTCCCGTTGTCTTCACTATTCAGCCGCATCACGGCCTCTCCAGTTGTTCCACTACCGGCAAAAAAATCTAATACAACTGCATTCGTGTCGTCGGAACTCGTGTACCGAATCAATCTGGCGATCTCTTCCAAGTCTTTGGGGTTGTTGAATACTTTCTTTCCAAACAAAGTCCGCAGATACTTCACAGAGACCTGTGACTGCTTGTAGAAGTAGCTGCCCCTGACCTGAGTCGCAAACTCTTCCTCGTCCTCCGACACATCAGCTTCGTCCGATTCATTTTCTTCGTCATCGGGAGCATCTAGTTCCTGTGGAATAGGTCGGATGTGCGCTTTGCGGAAAGGAGGTTCAGTATGGTCATCTCGGAACTCAACCAACCCTAAGGCAATCTGGCGCTTCATTTCCTCTAAGGTCGCATATCTCCATCCGCTTTCTGGAATGAAGCATGGGAGGCCCGTTTTCGGGTGAAGTACGTCATAACGCGGCCCGCCTCCACCTGGCCAAGAAATGTCGCGGTCGCGCCATGGACCGTTTTGATCTACCCGCTTGTAACGACTCCATTTCTTGGCCGGGTGTGTTTTGGGAAGTTCGGAATACCAAGCCTGAAGGTCTACCTCGATCTGCTTATCCTTACTTCCATGCTTGGCGCGAAGTTCTAGGTACTTTTCCCAGATGTCTCTTGCCCCTGGTTTTTCTTCTCGCCATAGGGTTTTCTTTTCACGAAGATGCGCCTGTGATTTCGAGTAGACGAGAACGTATTCATGTCCATTGGAAAAGAACTTCGCATCGTTCTTTCTGCCTTTCTCCCACGTCAGGCAAGACAAGAAATTCTCTTCTCCAAAAATCTCGTTCATTACTGAACGTAGATTGGTGATCTCGTGTTCGTCTATGCTAACCAAGATAACACCGTTTGGCGCCAAAAGCGTTCGAGCTAGGCGCAGACGGGGATAAATCATGTTTAGCCAGTCGGTGTGAAAGCGGCCACTGGCTTCTGTATTCTTGCGTGATGCCAAAGAGCTGATTCGTTCGCCGTCTACATCACGCCACCCCATCAACTGTTGATAGTTTGCGATGTTGTCTTTGAAGTTATCCGCATAAACAAAGTCTTTCCCCGTGTTGTAGGGCGGATCGATGTAAATCACACGAACCTGACCTCCGTCTCTGCCATAGCTCTTTTGCAGCAGCTTGAGCACTTCGAGGTTGTCGCCTTCGATCATCAGGTTCTGCGTGGTGTCCCAGTCCACGCTCTCATCAGGCGCTGGTCGCAAGGTGCCGGTGCTGGGGGTCAAGGCAATTTGCCGCGCCTTGCGCTTGCCATGCCAGTTCAACCCGTACTTTTCTTCTGAGTCTGCGGCGGTGGCATCGCCAATGAGGTTCTTCAGCACTTCCACGTTGAGGGTCGCCGTGGTCTTGCCGCCTTGCGTGGTTTCGGTCAGCAGCTCAGGAAACATGGCCTTGAGCTTGGCGATGTTGTCAGCGATGAGGTCTGCGCCTTGTGCTTCAGGCGAATGTGCTTCGATTTTTTGAATGCTCATGGGTGTCTCTGTGTATGCAGTTCTTTTGGGTGGTTCAAGCGTCTTGAGGGCCACCCATCTGGTGGTCGAATGACTGACGAATCAAGCCCATCACGTAGGGCAGCTCATCAACGGTGCTCAAACCAATCTCGACGTCGCCATTGCCCCACCGCCCGATATTGGAGATATCGCGGCACAGGCCTTTGGGGTCTTCGATGTCATCAATGCCTAGGTTCAGCACCAGCAGCAGGCGCTTGGCCTGCGGCACCACGTCCACAAAGTTTGTTTCAGCCTTATAGGCGACGTACAGCTTCAAAAACTCTTCATTGACGCATGGGTCAAGGGCCAGGATTGACTTGCGCAAGGTCTCAAACAGCTCGCGCATCGGCCCTGCCGTCAGGTGCGCGTGGTCGGCCACACCATATTGCTGGCCGGATTTGGCTGCGGCTGGTCGGTAGGCGTCCAGGACGTCATCGGCCAGTTGTGGGGCTCCCCAAACCTTGGCAGCGTCTGCGGCAAGCCGGTCGGCACGATCTTTGATGGCCGCCTCGTCCCACTGGCTAACTTTGCCAAGCCCAAGGTTCAGCTTGAGCGGACTGTGCGCAAAGCCAACGGGGTTGCCGTCCTTGTCGGTAACTTGGTCGCGCTTGTAGGCAAAGGGGTGATCGCTGTACTCGCTGTTGTAGCCTGTCAGTGTCAGGTTGCCCAAGGTGTGCAGCCAGTCTTGCTGGACGCGCTGCCAGTCGGCGCCCAGCTCGGCTTGCCACTCTTTAGACAGGGCTTCGTTCTGCGGCAGGATGTGTTCAATGGTGTAGTCCTCCACCATCACCCGCTCCTTGCGGCCATGGTTTTCCAGGCGGCGCAGCCAATAGCTGCGGCTGCGGAAGTTGTAGAGATCGCGCACTTTGACATCGCGCTGGAACTCGTCGTCACTGGGGAAGCGTCGGTAGGAAGGCAGCAGCAGGAACGCGGCCTGCACGCTCTCAAGGTATCTGTCTTTCTTGAGGGTGCGGCTCATCCCCGCAAAGGTCTTGTTCAGCGAGTTGGTGGGAATGGCGCAAATGGCGCGACGGAAGACGTAGCTCTCCACCAATCGCACGATGCGCAGCACTTCTTCGCTGGTCAGGCGGCCTTGCTTGTAGTCGTGGTAAACGTCGAGCAAGAAGGGATAGGCCACATCCACCTTCAGCTCACGCAAGTCATGGAAGGCTTGCTTGAGCGATGCATCTGCTTCAGTGCCCAAGGCCATGGCGCAGTAGTAAGACGCGTAGGCGTGAATGTCGGCCACCAGGTCGCGCGTGTCGCCTTTGAGCCCGCGTGCAAAGGTCTTGAATGCGACATAGACCTCACGCACATTCGGAATCTCACCCGTCTTGGCCGTCAGGTAATGGCGCATGAAGGCGTCGAAATGCACCACGTAAGCCGCTTGGCCAAACGCCCTCTCCATGGGCCGCCAGTAGGTCTTGTACAGCTCGGTCTGTAGCTTTGGCTCCAAACCCATCAGGATGAAGTTGCGGATGAGATCCGCCTGGCTGAGTTCCAGCCCGGTGGAGTTCATGCTTTCAAAGATTAGCTGGGGATTGTCTTGGGCGCGGTCGAGCGACACATCCACGATCACCAGCTTGGCAAGGCCTTGGCAAATTGCTTCCAGCTCGCCTTGGTTGGCGGCGATCAGCTCTTGGAACAAGGCGTAGTTCTCAGTGATGCGGCTGCTGGCCTCTGCTGGCAGCGGTGTGTTCTGCAAAATCGCCAGCAGCGTGTCCTTGTCGGTCTCAGACAAGATCAGCTTGAAATGGCGCTCACCGTCTTCGTCTGGGTTGAGCAGGTAGTAGTTGCGGAGCTTCTTGTTAGAGAACGCCTCCAACAATTCGCCAAGCCCTTGCGTCTCGAAGTGCTTTGCAAGGGCTGCGATCAGCAGAGTGCTGGTGGTTAGGCGCTGCTGGCCGTCAATGACCAACAAAGCTTCTTGGCTGGTCACAGAGGACAGACCGCGCTCAACATAGACGATGGAGCCAATGAAGTGCGCTTGAACCTTTTCGTCGCGCCCGGCACGCATCAAGTCAGACCAGAGCTGGCGACACTGCTCCGCAGTCCACGAATAGTTGCGCTGGTAGATGGGAATGACGAACTGTGGTGACTTCCGTAGGAACTTGAGCAGGTTCGCTTCTGTTGCTTTCACTGTGATCCCTTAAAGACTGTTGGCGGCTTGCTGGCGTTCTGCCATCAATGCCTTGATTTCGAGATTGACCGCGACTTGGCGAGCCATCTGTTTTTCTTTGCTGGCGGCTGCGCGCAAGCTGCTGATCTGTGCATCCAGCTCATGGCAGCGGCGCAAGGCTGCGCGGCGGGCGGTAGCCTGCTGTGGGCTGACGCATTCAAAGCGACCGGTGACAGCGGCGGCTTGCCAAGCAGAGAGCGTGTCCATCCACCCTTGATATAGGGCGAACAGATCGGCGCGTGGTTGCTTGCTGATGGGCAAGGCACCCATGAATGCGTTCAATGTTGCAGCATCTGCCGTTGGCGCTGTGTCCGACCCGTTGCGCACAAAGGTGCCTTGGATCAAGTCTCCGTCGAGAACGGCTTTGTCGGCTTCCTTTTGCGCCCAGCGGATATGCACCATGGAGAGGTACAGCTGAGCCTCGTCATCCAAGACCATCAGCACGGGGTAGGGAATGGCTCGGTGCACCAGCTCGGCGACGCGCGCAGTACTCGATGAAACTTTGGCTGCCTTCACGTCAAGCTGGCTGCCTTGTCGAAGGCGCACATTCAGCACGGCCAGTTCGAGGTAGCTGCGCACTTCGTCCTGGTACGCCGGGATGCCCGCATTGCTGGGTTTGAGGGCAGCAACCCATGTGACCTCTTCAATCTGCTCTTGCAAGAGCTTGCGGTCCGCGCTGGTGGCCGTGCCGCGAGAGGTCAGGTTCTCGGCCAACATCTTCTTGGGGATGCGCTGGCCGACGCTGGCCTCGGCTGGCAAGCGCAGTGCTGAAATCAGCTGCTCTGAAGACAGATCAACCACATTCATGCGGTTTGTTCCTCACCCGCGCCGGGCAAGATCACCATGTAGGCCAGAACCTCGAAGTCATTGGAGCCAGCGAACTCGCCCTTCATGGCGTGTGTGCCGCCCGGCGAAAACAGGCTGGCCACGGCGCGTTCTTCAGACTTGCCGACGATGGATGCCACGCTAGCGGATAACAGTTTTTGGGTGTGGCGCATGTCTTCGCCATGCTTGGTGGCACGGTCGAATCGGGCGCAGGCGGAAGCGTCTGGAAGTTCGCGCCCCAAGGCCATTCGTTTGAGCCGGTCGAGCGTGGTTTTTGCCTGGGTGTAGGGCAAGAGTACGGTGCCGTCGTCACTCGCGTGCACCAAGTAGTGCGGTGCCAAGGGATAGCTGGGGTCGATGGCCTTCTCGGCAGCAGCGTCTTCAGCGCGCAGGCAGAAGATCACGCCAGGTGGAATGTCCACATCGTTGCTCGTGGCAACGGCAAACGCGCCCGTGGGCAGGCCGTCGAGCTTGCCAGGGTGGAGCTTGTTGAACTCGGCCAAGTCGATGCGGAAGTCGGTCAGCGTCAGGTCGGTGATGGCTACGCCGCTGGAAAGGTCCTCCAGATCGATGACGCTGTCTTGCATCTTCAACAACTGGTTGCGGCGGTATTCCAGATCGTTCATCTGGTTGCCGGACTGCTGCTCGATGATGTTTTCTTCGCCAGTGGCGGAGATGTCCAAGAGCACCATACGGCCACTGACGCGCTGCTCCAGGTTGATGTACTCCTCCAGCTCCATGTTGGGCCAGAAGTTAACCAGTTGAATGCAGGTGTTGCGCGAGCCAATGCGATCAATGCGTCCGAACCGCTGGATGATGCGAACCGGGTTCCAGTGGATGTCGTAGTTCACCAACCAGTCGCAGTCTTGAAGGTTCTGGCCTTCGCTGATGCAGTCGGTGGCGATCAGCAAGTCCAACTCGCCTTCGTGCGCCAAGTCTTCGGGCCGCTCCTTCGAGCGGGGTGAGAAGGCCGTCAGGATGCTGCTGAGGTCGCGGCGCAGTGGCAAGGTAGATTGGTTGCGGCCCGAGCCAGTGACCAAGGCACTCTCGATGCCCAACTCAGACTTGGCCCAGCTAGACAGTTGCTCGTAGAGGTAGGTGGCCGTGTCTGCGAACGCGGTGAAGATGATGACCTTGCGGTTGCCTGCGTTGATCGGGTTCTTGCACTTGTTGGCGATCAGGTCACGCAGGCGGAGCAGCTTGTCATCGCGCGCGGCGCTGACCTGTTCTGCTGCCGCGTACAAGGTGGCGAGCCGGTTGCGGTCTTCGATGAGGTCTTGCTTCCAACGTACCAAGTCCACGTCGCTGAGCAACACCTTGACCTTGCGGCCCACGAGCAGGGACTCGAAGGTGGGGTCGTCAACGTCCACATCGGCGATGTCGAGTTCTTCGATCTCAGCGGGGTGCGAATCAATCCGGGCCAAAGTGGCTTCCACATCTTCCAACTGGCGATGTACCGTGAGTGCGAAAGACGAGACGGCGCTTTCCATGCGCTTGAGCACGTTGACGCGCAGCAGGTGAATCAAGCTCTCTTCACGGTCCACTTGCCGGAAGAAGCTTTCGCCGCCGCGAATCTGGGTGCTGTACTTCTGGTCGTAGGCTTCCTGCTTGTGCGGCAGCACATAGCGCAGCGGGGCGTACGCAGCAAGGTTGAGGCGGCGAATCTCAAGGTTGATGTCCCGGATGGAGCGGAATTCCCCCGCGCGGTCTACGTCTGCCTTGATGTTGATGGGGGGCAACCGATCTGGGAAGCGACCGGTTTCAGACGTGCCGTAGTACCGCTCGATGTGCCTGCGTGAACGGGCAATGGTCAGGTGATCGAGCAAGGCAAAGTAGTCGAAGCCCAGCATTTCTACCAACAGCGCGGGCGTCTTTTCTTCGTTGGGCAGTTCCAACCAGCGGTTAAAGGCCTTCTGCGCGCGGCGGGTGGTGCTGTCTATGCTGGCAATGCCGTGGTCGAACAGGGCTGTGTCATCGCCTTCGGTGACAAAGGCAATCTGATTTCTCAGGTCTGCCAGACGGTTGTTGACCGGAGTGGCGGAGAGCATCAGCACGCGCGTCTTCACGCCTTCGCGGATGATCTTGCGCATCAGCCGGTCGTACCGGCTTTCACGTCCCTTGTTGGCAGCCTTATTGCGGAAGTTGTGCGACTCGTCGATGACCACCAAGTCGTAGTTGCCCCAGTTCACATGGGACAGGTCGATGTCACCGGACAAACCACCGTCGCGCGTCAGGTCGGTGTGATTGAGGACGTCGTAATTGAAACGGTCCGACGCCAGGACATTGCGCTTGTCGTTGGCTTTATAGAGTGTCCAGTTGTCGCGCAAGCGTTTGGGGCACAGCACCAGTACGCGGTCATTGCGCAGCTCGCTGTACTTGATGATGGCCAAGGCCTCGAAGGTCTTGCCCAGGCCCACACTGTCGGCAATGATGCAGCCGCCGAAGCGTTCCAGCTTGTCGATGGCTCCCACCACGCCGTCACGCTGGAACTTGTACAGCTTCTTCCAGACCACTGTGTTGCGGATGCCCGTGGCGGATTTGACGATGCGCTCTTCGTCCATACCTTCGCCGTTGGAGGCAAAAAGATGCTGGAGCATGAGCGTGTAGACGCTGGTGGCGTCCCGGTGTGTGCTCAGCTCCTTCACCGAAGCGATCAGGGCAGCCTTGGCTTCTGGCTGATCTTTGAGGGCGCCCCACTGCATGTCGAACCATTGGCTCAGCATCTGGGCTTCTGCGGGGCTCTCGGAGGTCTGAATCAGGCTCAGCGGGTTGCCCGGCGTAATGCCAAGGCCTTCTGTGCTGAAGGCGAACGAGCCCAACACGGCTTGCTGTGCAGTACCTTGGTCATCCCGCAAAACCATGGTGCCCTGGGGAATGGCACCAGATGCATGTCGAACCTGTGCCTTGGCATCAAGCCACGCAGCGAACTTACGGGCGAGCCACGGGGCTTGAAGCTTGTTGCGGGCGGCTCGGTCTGCCTTGGTGCCCAGCAGTTCCAGCTGTTCGTGAACACTCACCGTGCCGTCTTTGGTTCGATGCGCAGGAACAACCAAACGTGCATTGGCCAGACGGGGCACGTCGGCCAAGACTTCAGCAAACGCAAACAACGAGAAGGACGGCGACACCACGTCCAATTGGTGGTTGGGCTTCAACCACGGGCGAACCAAATCCACGACACGATCTGTGCCCGCATTGCTGACGAACTTCATGTACCGAGCCCCTCCCTGTAACTTTCTGTTTTTCTCATCATTATGTGCGCCTGTTTACTCGTTCCTGGCCGCGTGGCAGAAACTGGGGGAACCGGCAAGCCACATGGATTCCAGGTCGAATGACAACTGCCTGTAATACCGTAAGTTCAACAGGTAGACGGTGTCCGCTGTGGTTGCGTAGATGAGCAGAAATGAGGGCGACACGTATTGCCGGGGCTGGAGGGTTACCGCCCGCAGCTTCAAGGCTTCTTGAGCCGTCAGCGTCTCAACCGCACCGGCTTTCTCGTCCAGTAACGGGCGGCCAATCCGCGGGAAGCGACCCAAGTAAGGGACGACCTTCGTCAACAGTTCGTCGAGCAAGGCATCGAAGTCGTGGGGATGTCCTTCCTCAGTCAGGAATTGACGTGCCTTATTGAGGCTGGCCTCAAAAGAGGCGCTGGCCTTGACTGGGTGGAGTTCCGCTTTGGCGCTCACTGAGTCAGGCCCCCGACTTGTCAGTGCGGCGGCGTTTGTGAGCAGCCAGGGTGGCTTTTGCGTCTTTCACGTTGCCCGCCAGCACTTCATCCAGCCCTTTGCTCGCGTCGTTGAGCAGCAGCAGGTGAATGCGCTCTCGCTCCAGCTGGTGGTAGTAGTCCAGCCGCTTTGCGTCGATCAAGGCAACGTAGCTCTCACCATTCTTGGTGATGACCTTCTCAGCCCCTGCCTTTGCTTGGTCAGCCAATTCGGACAGGTTCGCCCTGGCTTGGGAGAACGGAACCACATCACTGACAGAGATCGCCATGAAGCCTCCAGCGGGCAGGTGATTTGTACAAAGTCTTGCACATCATACCCGCCGCCGATAGGGCCTTTCAGCCTTCAAGCACCGGGGCGATCATGGCGAGATCGTGCAGCGCCACTGCGGGAGGATCGTCCAAAGTGTTCTCCCTTACCAAGGTCAACTTCGCAGCCCCGTGGTAAAGAAATACGGTTGGCACGGGTGTGCTTTGGTTCGCACCATGCCAAACCTGCTTCCAGAAGTGCAACAGTTGCGCATAGTGCTCAACTGCCAGCGGGCTACAGCCTGCCCATTGATGCAGCGTGGGCCAGGAAATGGAAACCGCCATGTCTGCCGTCAGAGCATTCAAGGCGGCGCAAATTTCGTCGGTGTTGCTTGTCGGGTTCATGCAATGCTCCTTCATCGGTGGTGTTGTTGAACCGATAAATTGCCTTGCACTGCTCAGTTCACCGGGTTCTTGATCCAGTCGGCAATCAGATCGACCGCCTCACGCTCCGCACCGATGAAGCCGTGCCAGTGCTGGCCGTTGCAGACGTTGCCGCTGGGGTTGGCACCGCCGCTGAACATGATTTCCTTCTTGATCGGGGCGTTCTTCAACCCGCGCAGGATGGCCGGGACTTCCGATGGTTGGCAGAGTTGGCAGGCATCCTTGGTGTGGTGCAACACCAGCACGGGCACTTTGATGGCAGCCAGGTCTTGCCTGGGCACCGCCTCTGGCTTCTTGAAACTGACCACACTTGAGGTCAGCACCACGCCTGCTATTTCTCCTTGCAGCTTGATGGCAGCCGCCGCAGCAGAGACCGTGCCCCGGCTGGTGCCGACAATCCAGACAGGCACATCGGCCTTTTGTTTCACGAACTCCAGCACCTTGTGAATATCGGTCAGGTGGCTGTCTCTGATGCGGTCAGCGTAGTCCAAGTCCTGCGAGTCGTTGGGGCGCCCAAAGATAGCTACGTTGAAGCCGTTGGCAACAAAAAATGCCTCCGAGCGAACCAGAAAGTTGTTGCTCGTGGCCTTACCGTCTTCCACTTGGCCGAAGCCTCCGCCGCCGCCCGGAAGCAGAAATACCGTGGCTTTGGCATCCGGCGCAGCCTCCCAAAACAGCGTGGTGGTGATGCCCTCGCGCGTTGGCACCTTGTACAAGGTGCCTTCTGCGGATGCCATGACACTCAAGGTCATGAGTGCGATGGCCAGTGCAATCTTTCGGAACATGTCTGCCGCTCCCGCTTTGTGCTTCATTCCAATTCAGCCAGCATCTTGGCCCCAGTACGCGACTTCAAC
>JADHED010001938.1_pt1 | contig 15711 bp, 17 predicted proteins | sample 8952041 | NCBI WGS metagenome assembly JADHED01 (sample SAMN16124423, study PRJNA663239) | bioreactor sludge metagenome | isolation source: sludge (control) | place: India:Bengaluru | collected 2018-09-08
GTTCATACATATCTGCTTCCTGATTGGGATTGCCCTCTATCACAATGGTATCTTCCATACACACCAGATAGCTGTCAGATTTTGCCTGATTGATATAACTGTTGAAATCGATGGCAGCTTCGCGCTCTGTGTAGAACTGTGTGGTTACTTCTGTGTCGTCCACCACTTTGTATTGGCGCAGGCAGCCTTCCAGCACAAAATAACAAAGGCGCCATGTTTCGCCCGCTTTTACCAATAGCTTGCCTTTGGGGTATGCCTCTACTACCAGGTTTGCAGCAATCTGTGCTTGCTCCTCTGCCGTCAGCCCGTCAAACTGCTGCATGAATTTCTGTAGTGCAATCTGTGCTTTGTTTTGCATGCAGGTGTAAAGATAGTTAAGACCTTGTTCCTATCCATCCCCACCCTATAAACATACCATGTTTCTGCATGAAGGCTATTTTAATGCGGTCGTTCTCTATAGGTGCTATGTAGTAGGCTTTTCGCAGTTTGTTTATTTCTGCATCGGTAATGTTAATCGTTCTTACGGCCCCGCCTTTGATGCCAACGTCAAAAAACTTCTCTCCATTGCTAATGTTTACACCGCCGGTATACAAGCCTCCGTTACTAATGCCCACATCGTACAGAGATGCAAGGTCTTTAGGGTGCATGTAGCCATTCTTTATTTGTCTTAAGTAAAAACTATCCGGATAAGACAGGTATTTTCTCTTATCGAATCTGTCTTTCACATCTCCGCCATAGTGTATAATAACAGGCATTATCATGCTTGACGATAAGTTGTGCTCATCAAATTCAAACTGGCTTTGCCCGATATTGCAACAAGGGTCTTTTTTATATTTTCTGTAATAGTCCAGTGGTGTCATGCGTGTGGTGCCGAGTTCGCGTAGCAGATTTTGGCAATCTATGCCTATCAATCTATCTGAAGGATAGCCACGTTCTGCAATAAGTTTTTGTAGCTGATGCATAGTTTCAATGATCTGTGGAAGATATTGCCTCTTGTTATTTGTAGCCGATAGTGTTAGTAGTCCGTTTTTTATCAACTGATCGTTGCAAAATAGCTGTGTCATTTTACCTAATGCTACTGTGTCTATTCGTTTCAGGTAGTGTGGCCTGTTTGCTCGGTATATAGCCGCGATACTGTCTTTGTATTTGTTATAGATGGGATGCTTTTTAAAATAAGCCATCATACGGCTATCAAAGTGCTTATACATAAGTCCGTTTTGCATGGCTTTGGTAGTGAATTGCAAAAACAGCTTCTCGTTGTTGCGGTATAGGGCTATCTGCATAGCCATCATACAATCGTGAGCAAAAACAAAGTCATATTTCTTAAAGACATCTGCGTAGGTTTTGAGCCCTTCGTCGTACTGCTGTTTTACAAAAATCTGCTCTTCGGCTTTGATGATGCCTTCATGGTATTTAAAGTAATCTTGTGCATGCAGCCATAAGCCATTGCATAACAGAATAACAGATAATAAGAGACGCATAGGTGTGTGGAATGTTACATTAAATTACACTAAACATTCGGTAACTTTATGTACGCAAATCTCCCCGCTATGGCAACAGACGAAAATCCGTTACGGAAACAAACAACCATCTGGGCACTCATCAATGCCTTTATCATGGGTTACGCCATCTGCGATTTTGTACACACCGGCAGCCTCGGTATCGTGTATGTGATAGCGATGGTGTCTATTGTAGCACAGCAGATATACAGGATGAAGAAGTAGGCTGTTATCTAATCAGCATTAAGTCTCCTTTGTGTAGCGATTCCGCCATTTTTATATCTGTTAGTTTCAGCATGAAATAGTATGTGCCCAACTCTGCGGGTTGCCCTTTGTAGTTGCCGTCCCATTTCAAGATAGGGTTGTCGGATTGAAATACAATTTCTCCAAACCGATTTACTATTACAAGTAAGTAGCTTTTAGGTGCACAATCTAGTATCGGGGCGAATTTATCATTTCTTCCGTCAGCATTTGGGCTAAAAGCAGTAGGTATTATCGGATTACATTCGCAGCTTCTGTAATTTACTTCAACAGTATCAGACAGAATACCACAATAATCCGTTTTAACTTGCACATGATATACGCCCTGCTTGCTTACGGTGTAAGATTTTTCTGTTGCGCCATCTTGCCATGTAACGGTGGCGTCCGGGATGTCTGTTGTCAAAACTTTTGTTTCGCCAATACACAACAAAGCATTATAGCCCAGATTTAATACATAAGATTTAATATCTGTAATGATAGTGTCGCTAGCACTACAATTCCCGATGGTTGCAGTGATTATGTATGTTCCATTGTTTGTTGTAGCCACATTTGGAATATATGTGCTATAGCCCGGAAAGCTGAAGCTTCCCGGCCCTTGCCAAGTGTATGTTGCAGACGATATGGTATTAGTAGCGTTTAGAAAGAGTGTGTCTCCTGCGCACAGTGGTGTGTTTGCCGATAAAATCGGTTTGGGTGGTGTTGGGTTTACTATGATAGAAATACTGTCTGTAAGCGAACATCCATTTGCGAGGGCAGTAGTAATAGTATAAACTCCTGAGTTATTGACAATAGCAGGATTGATTACTATGTTTTGAACAGATGAAGTAAAACTGTCCGGTCCTTTCCAGGTATATATTGTTCCTGCAATAGTATTTTGTAATGATATGTTTAATGATTCGCCCTCGCATAGGGGTGTATTGCTATTAAATGATATCGGAGCCGGGTTCTTATTTATTATTACATCCAAAGTGTCTTTTTTACTACAACCATTTATGCTGTATGTAATGATGAACTTACCATTGTTTGCAAGTGTAGTAGTTGGTATAGAAGTATTGGCTATTGTAGCTGAGAAGCCGGATGGGCCTTGCCAATTGAAACTTACACCCGGTGTAGTGCTGGAAGCGTTCAATAGGAGCGTTTCGCCTTCGCACACAGGACTGTTGCTGCTTGCTGCTGTACCCGCAGGTAGTTGATAGACTGTTACCCTTACGGTATCATAAGCTGTGCAGCCATAGTAATCTGCACGAACAATATAATCACCTGCATCTGCAAGTGTTGCATCAGAGATAGATTTGTTTTGCCCGATGCTGTTAATAAGGCTTGGGCCATTCCATGTATATCTCAATACAGGTGTAATGCTTGTAGCACCCAGCTTAATGCTGTCTCCTGCGCAAACGGGAGAATTGGATGTTGCGATAGGCCTTGGTATACTTGTTTCAATACGAATATTGATATTGTATAACCCCAAGGCTACATCGGCGGCGTTAGTAGATATCATACGCAGCTTATATCCCGTGCCCGATACAACCGATGATGGAATGACAGCTTTAATAATGCCCGACGATGATGACGTAATACTTGCCAGATTGATAGGTGTTGCAAAGCTGCCACTTGGTCCTGATAACTGTAAGGTAAATACGTTGCCCGGCAAGTACCTGCCGGGTTCAAAAACTGAATATGGTACATTGATGGTATCACCCGCACACAATGACGTGTCTTTGAAAATGAAGTTGAAGAAATTAATCCGCTTAACAACTACAGAGTCAATGTAATAATATGCATAGGAGGTATTGGGGTTTGAAGAGCCGCTGGAAACAGGCATTGGTGTTAGGCTGCCGGTTGGTATAAATCCGCCTACCACTATATTGTCATAGAAAGAATCTGCCATGTAATTGGCTGTCAGGCGCACCCATCCTGTTTTATTGGTAATGTATCCGCTACCCGTGTATGATACCTGAGCAACACCCGGTACACTCATGCCTGTAGTAAGTGTTGCAGTAGCACCTACATCATAAAACCATACGCCTAAATCGTTGGTAGCCCATTGTGAGGTGTCTGCTAATGAAGCTGATAAGGATACTTCATATAATGCACCCGGTTGTAAAGGTGTTATTTGTCTGGCAATGTATTCTTTGTAGGGTGTGTTGTTATGATTGTAAGTAGCCAGCCCGGAATATCCATTGCCGTTAGCAGGAGTCTGTGCGCCCAAAATATTAGAAAAAGGATTGATTATTATACCGGTATTGCAAGTGTGTAAAAAGTCGGATGTGCCTGTATGGTATTGACGCCACCCGTTACAAAGAAACATTTGGCTGAAGCTTGTAGGGCAAGTACTATAATGTTCGAAGTTGCCATTGGGTACCATGTTTTGTGCAATAATCTTTGAGGAAAGCATAGTAAGTGCCATGAGTAAGTATGCACAGATATATACTCTGCGTATTGGGTGTGAGATTTTATTGAGCATAGGATTGTTGTTTAAAAAAGTGTCGGTGTGTTGTAAAATTATTGTATATGTTTCCGTGTTGTATGTGTTAAGAAGCCTTTTAATGACATATTAATCTTATTTCAATTTCTTTAACCGATAGTATATAAATCGAGCATTTTGTAAAAATATCATGCTGCCAGAATTCAGCGCTGAGTTAAATAATCCCTTGTACTAGTGTGGGTGTTTTTTTAACAGATATGCCATAGCAATCGGCAGAAAGGTTTCGTAACTTCAAGTAAGATGAAGACGAAAGAAGAGATAGTAAAGAACTGGCTGCCCCGCTACACGGGCATGGCGCTCGAAGATTTTGGAAAGTATATACTGATTTGCAACTTCAGCCATTATGTACTGCGCTTTGCTGAAATGCATGGCGTAAAAGTAGTGGGGCAGGACAAGCCAATGTCTTGCGCTACCGCCGATGGTATTACCATCATCAATTTTGGGATGGGTAGTGCTACGGCTGCCACTATGATGGACCTGCTGAGTGCCATAGAACCCTACGCTGTTTTATTCCTGGGTAAGTGTGGCGGGCTGAAAAAGAAAAACAATGTAGGCGACCTGATACTGCCCATAGCTGCCATTCGCGGTGAGGGTACTAGCAACGACTATTTTCCGCCCGAAGTACCGGCACTGCCGTCATTCGCTTTGCAGAAAGCCATATCAACTACCATACGCGACCACTCGCTCGACTACTGGACGGGTACCGTGTACAGCACCAACCGCCGTGTGTGGGAGCATGATGAAGACTTTAAAGAATACCTGCGCAAAATACGTGTAATGGCTATTGATATGGAGACGGCTACAATATTTACCGTTGGTTTCTTCAACCAGATACCTACCGGTGCATTGCTGCTAGTATCAGACCAGCCTATGATACCCGAAGGTGTAAAAACTGCAGACAGCGATATGAGTGTTACCAAACAATTTGTAGATACACACCTCACCATCGGCATCGACTCGCTGAAGCAACTCATCAACAACGGACATACCGTGAAGCATTTGAAGTTTTAGGGGGATAAGGAGCATCGTTACTTGCTAGTTATTAGGGTGTAATATTTGTGATAGTAGCCCCAAGTGGATATGTTCTTCGTAGTCTTGTTTCTGACCTCTTGAGTCTATTATCAGATATTGGCCGCACCCGAAACATATCTTTATGATTCCAACAGTTTGGTGGTTTTTCTTAAATACAATAATATCTCTGTATTCTGCGATACACGCCACGTCTTCAAAATCAGTTACTTTTTTTCTGCGGATTGCTTCTCTTAATTTACTTGTGTCGGAGTTGGAGATTTGCTTTTTAATAAAACCATAATGTTCAAGATCTTTTACAGATAAGCTGTCTTTGATAGAATTAGGAATTTCATCTATCAACAGATTTATGATTCTTGTTTCCTTATCTGTTTTATTTTCTTTATCCCACATCCTCATAAGAGAATCTTCTTCTATTTCATAGTAGTAGTGTGTAGCCTCATCAAAATCAAATAAATATTTACTGTTGTGAGTGTTGCAGCTTGCAATTAATATGAAGAAGAGTATATAAAGTATAGTTCTCATTGCTATAAGGATATTTCACAATTTAATTAAAAGTTTAGTGATTAATATACAGGCATCTGATATGCATCTTCGTATCTTAGCTTCAATGCTCACAACACCAATCATACAAGCCACCAACCTCAAAATATCCTTCGACGATTTTGTTGCTGTAAAGGGTATATCGTTTGCTGTAGCAGAGGGTAAGACCTTGGCTATTGTAGGGGAGAGTGGTAGTGGTAAATCGCTCACGGCACTATCGCTGATGGGCTTGTTGCCTAAGGGGGCTGCAATAAGTGGCGACCTGCAATTGAACACAAACAATCAGGCACACAATCTTACCACAATAGATAATAAGCAATGGCAGCAGTTGCGTGGCAAGGAAATGGGTATGGTGTTTCAGGAGCCTATGAGCTCGCTGAACCCTGTGATGAAAATAGGCAAGCAACTGGCAGAGGTGATACTAACGCATCAGCAGGTAGATAAAACGACTGCCAAACAACAGGCTATTGAATGGTTGCGCAAAGTGCAGCTACCCAATCCTGAAAAGCTGTACGAGCGTTATCCGCATCAGTTATCAGGCGGGCAAAAGCAAAGGGTGATGATTGCGATGGCTATGTGCAACAAGCCTGTGCTGCTGATAGCCGATGAGCCTACAACGGCATTAGATGTAACCGTGCAGCAAGAGGTAATAGCACTGATGCGCAATTTGCAACAGGAGCATCACACGGCTATGATATTCATCACGCACGACCTTGCATTAGCAGCACAGATTGCAGACGAGGTACTGGTGATGTATCAGGGTGAAGTAATGGAATACGGCACGGCAGCAGATGTATTGCAGCATCCGCAGCACGCCTATACAAAAGCATTGCTGGCATGCAAGCCCAATGCTGCCAACAAAGGCAAGCGCCTGCCGATAGTGGCAGATTTCCTGCAAGGGAATGCACCTACCACACAGCAACAAACAGAAGCGCCTATTGGCGATACACTGCTGCGGGTGAATAACCTTCGTGTATGGTTTACCGAAAACAAAGACTGGTTGGGCAGGCCTGTAGATTATTTCAAGGCGGTAGATGATGTAAGCTTTGAACTGAAGCGTGGCGAAGTGCTGGGGCTTGTGGGCGAGAGCGGTTGCGGCAAAAGCACCATCAGCCGCAGCCTGATGGGTTTGCTGCCTGTACACGAAGGACAAATACTATTCAACAATGAAGACCTGGCAAAGCTGCACGCTAAAGACTGGACACGCATCCGCAGGCAGATACAAATGGTATTTCAAGACCCGTATGCATCGCTGAATCCGCGTATGACGGTGGGCGATATGCTAACAGAACCGATGCGTACGCACAACATCGTACCACGTAGCGAGCTGCAAAAAGAAGCACGCCGCCTGCTGGACCTTGTGCAGCTACCTGCCGATAGCATGAAGCGCTATGCGCACCAGTTTAGCGGTGGGCAGCGCCAGCGGATAGGTATAGCGCGTGCATTGGGGCTGCGTCCGCAGCTGATGATATGCGACGAAAGTGTATCGGCACTGGACGTGAGTGTGCAGGCGCAGATACTGAACCTGCTGAAAGACCTGCAAAGAGAATTTAATCTTACCTACCTGTTTATCTCTCACGATCTGAATGTGGTGCACTACATTAGCCACCGCGTAATGGTTATGCAGGCAGGCCATATTGTAGAAGCCGGCGATGCTACACAGGTATTGCAACAACCCAATAATGATTATACCAAACGCCTGATAGCGGCCATGCCGTGATAAATATATTTAGTATGGGACTCGATAGTGTAGAACTCGTAATGGAAGTTGAAAAGTATTTTGGTATTGACATTCCTGATGCCGAGGCAGAAGCAGTGCGGACTGTTGATGATTTTGCTCAATGTGCTGCTAAGTATATTAGCATTAATAAAGGACAGAAATGCAAATCACAAATGCTGTTTTATGTATTACGAGACTACATAGCAGAAGTGTTGAATTTTCCGAAAGAAAGGTTTATGCCTGCAACGCTTATAGGGGAGGTTTTTCCACTGGAAAACAGAAAAGAACAATGGACTAAAATGAGTGACGATTTGGGATTGGAAATACCCACTCTATCAAAACGTGATTTAGACCCTGATATTCGCTATAACAATAGTTTTCTCTTTACATTGTTTAATGTACCTAAAAGAGAGGAGGTTTCCGGTAAGACAATCAGAGATTTGACTGATTGGATTTTAACACTGAATCATGAACGGTTTATTGATGCAGGTAACATCGCTTCTATACAAGACATAGAGCGTGTTATCATATACTTTATAAGCGAAAAATGTGGCATAGATGTAGATAGCATACAGCTACACCAAAAAATCGTGGATGACCTTGGGATAGACTAAAACGTATTGATATCAGAATCTACAGCACATGGTGTACTATCCTGTCCCACTCGGGGTGGCGCTTGATGTACGAGCTTGCAAACGGACAAAGCGGAATAATCTTCCAGCCCTGTTCTTCAACATAAGCAAATACTTTTTCGGCCAGCATTTTACCAATGCCTCTGCCTTCCAGCGCAGGCGGTACTTCTGTGTGTGCAATGATCAGCATATCGCCCGTGCGGCTATATTCCATAAATGGAGTGTGGCCGTCAATATGCATTTCAAATCTTTGCGCAGCTTCATTGTGCACAATCGGAGTGTCGTTCAATATAGCAGTCATAATTGATGTTGTTTGTTTTGTAAATGATAGTCTCGATCATTTATCTCTCTCGACCAAAACATGCAACATGGAGGGTTTTATTCCATAAGGGAGTGGGGTATACCCGCTTTGTGGCTGCAATATACTATATATCTTTTTACCAATAAAACAGCTATATATTAAATTATTTATCCTTTCTTCTCCCCGGTACTATCTTGCCCGATAAGAAGTTGAGGGCTGTCTGTACTTTCTTATCAATATCCTTAACGCCATTTATTACATGGATGAGGCTGCGTTTTTTGCCATCGGTATAGCTATCGAATATCTTTTTGCAATCATCGTCTTGCGCAAGCAGGGCTTCCAGTACTTCGGGCATGGCTACGCCCAGCGGGTTGGGGTCTTCTGTAAGTGTATAGGTAATGGTATCGCCTGTTTTCTTACCCAGTTTTTTCAGATTTTTGCCGGAAATGATAATGAAGAAATTGCCATCGCCTTTGTGGTTCAGTCCGCAGTTGTAAGATAGCACGCCATCTATAGTGCATACAAGGCGTGTGGCTTTTTGCTTTGGCATTTTTTCTACAACAGCAGCTGCTACATCTATATAGTAATAGCTGCCTTTATGCTGACCGAGCTGTTCCAGTATTTGCTTGCCTTTTATCGGTTTCATGCTACGGATAACAATGCAGGGGGAAGTTTGGTTGTTTTATATCCAATCGAGTTGATGCTTCGTGAGGTTGCTGTTTGCATCGCCGGTGTTGAGGGTGGTGGCGGGTTCAAATAACATAATGCTTACTTCTTCATCTGCCACCGGGCGGTGCTCTGTGCCGCGGGGTACTATCAGAAATTCGCCCTCGTTCAGCATAATGGTTTTATCTCTATACTCCATACGAAAGCTGCCCTTTACAACAAAGAACATCTCATCTTCTTCATCGTGTTTGTGCCATACAAACTCCCCTTTGAATTTTACCAGCTTTACATGCTGGCCATTCAGCTCACCAACTATCTTGGGGCTCCAGTGTTCTGTAAATAATGCCAGCTTTTCAGCGATGTTTACTTTGTGCATGCGCGGTTTATTTGTAATAGGTCATATTGCCTAATGTGGGGTTCAAGATTTTTAATGTATCGGTAGTGACTGCTAATATTTTAAATGTAAAATCCCAGTTAACAGGGCGATCTACGAATATACTGTCACACATGTTTTTATTAATCCAGACACCCTCCTGTGTCCCATTTTCATAATAGTTGCCTCCGCTTGCAAAATGTAGTGTTGCGAGGATGCTGGTGTCACCAATCGGGTGCCATACTTTATTAATCAGTTTGCTTGTGTCAATTCCACAAGGAGTTGTGGTGCTAGTGCTTGTGCTGGTTGTAGAACTTGGCTTAGTGCAGGACATAAATGCTGCTAAAAAAAGAAGGGTTATTAAGGCTGTAAAACGCATAAAGTGATTGAATTATAAATGCAAATATAAATCAACAATAGCACTCCGAATTGATGTTTTATCAGGAGTGCTAAGTCGTGCTGTAGAAAAAACGCTAACTATCAGATATTACATATACTTCCCAGTATAGCTCTCCTTCACTTTCTTCAATCCTTCGGGTGGACCAGCGTAGAGGAGCTTGCCGCCGCCTACACCGCCTTCAGGGCCCATATCAAGCACCCAGTCTGCGCATTTTATAACATCGGTATTGTGTTCTATCACCAGGATGCTATGCCCCTGGTCGAGCAGGGCATTGAATGATGCCAATAGTTTTTTGATATCGTGAAAATGCAAACCCGTAGTAGGCTCGTCGAATATGAACAATACTTTTTCTTTGGCTGCGCCCTTGCCGAGGAATGATGCCAGCTTTACACGCTGTGCCTCGCCACCACTCAGGGTATCGCTGCTCTGCCCAAGTTTTACATAACCAAGACCTACATCGCTAAGCGGTTGCAATGCAGATGCTATTTTCTTTTCGTCTTTGAAGAATTCGATGGCTTCGTCCACACTCATCTCCAGTATATCAAACACACTTTTGGTACGGTAGGTTACTTCCAGTACTTCGTCTTTAAAGCGTTTGCCCTTGCAGCTTTCGCACAGCAGGTGTACATCTGCCAGAAACTGCATTTCTACAACTACCTCGCCCTCTCCCTTACAAGTATCGCAGCGGCCGCCATCTGTATTGAAAGAAAAATGCTTCTCCGCAAAACCACGCATTTTTGATAGCTGTTGTTTGGCAAACAGCTTGCGCACCTCATCCCATGCTTTAATATAAGTAACAGGGTTGCTGCGTGATGATTTGCCGATCGGGTTCTGGTCTATCATCTCTACATGCGCTATGCGGTTCAGGTCGCCACCCAAAAACTTGTGTGCACCGGGGCGTTCTACACCTTCGCCAAAATGCTTCATCAGCGCAGGGTACAGGGTCGATTTTACAAGCGTTGTTTTACCACTGCCACTCACACCAGTTACAACACACATCACATTCAGCGGAAACTCTGCATCCACATCTTTCAGATTGTGCTGGCGGCAACCTTGCAATAGTATACTGCCTTTTGGTTGACGGTGAGATGCGGGCGGGTCTATCGTCATAGCACCGCTCAGGTATTGCCCCGTGAGGCTCATCTTGTTTTTGATAAGTTCTTTGTACGGGCCTGCAGCTACTACCTCGCCACCCAAGTGGCTTGCAAGCGGACCCATATCTATAATATAATCAGCCTCGCGCATCATCATCTCATCGTGCTCTACCACTACTACGGTATTGCCGAGGTCGCGCAGGTTTTTCAGTACGTTTATCAGTCGCTCGGTATCGCGGCTGTGCAGGCCAATGCTCGGTTCATCCAGAATGTACAATGAATCTGTAAGATTGCTGCCGAGGAATTTGGTAAGCTGTATGCGCTGGCTTTCACCACCACTTAGTGTATTGGCAAGGCGATTCAGCGTCAGGTAGCCGAGGCCCACATCCAGCAGCGTTTTCAAACGTTGGTTGATTTCTAACAGTATGCGCTTGGCTATCTGTGCATCGTTGTCGTTCAGTTTCAGTTTGTCGAACCACTGTGCAAGGTCTGCAGATGGCATCAGCATCAGGTTGCCGATATGATGGTCGGCTATCTTTACATAAAATGCTTCTTTGCGCAGGCGCATACCTCTGCAGCCGGGGCATGTAGTACGCCCGCGATAGCGAGCCTGCATAACGCGGTACTGCACTTTGTACAGGTTCTGCTCTACCATGCCAAAGAAATCGCGGATGCCGTTTACTTTGCTGTTACCTTCCCATAGTAGTTCCAGTTCGCTTTCGTTCAGGTCCATAATGGGTTTGTGGATGGGAAAATCATACTTCACCGCAGTGCGCATAAACGACTGCTGCCATTCACTCATCTTTTCGCCCTTCCACGGTGCTACGGCACCTTCATATACACTCAGTCTTTTATCAGGTATTACCAGATCTTCATCCAAACCCAGCACCTGCCCGAAGCCTTCGCATTGTGGGCACGCACCATACGGATTGTTGAACGAAAACATATTGGGTGATGGTTCTTCAAACACAATACCATCGGCCTCAAAACGATTGTTGAAGTGCATCATCTTCTTGCCGTCAATCTCCAGTGTACATTCACCCTCGCTTTCGTAAAAAGCAGTTTGTATACTATCGGCAAGGCGGTGCAGATCGTCCTCGTCAAAATCTTTGGTAACGATACGGTCTATCAACAGAAAGATGTCTTTCTTCGGCAATTGTGCATCGCCGTTCAGTACATCTTCTATACGTATCGGTTTATCTTCTCCTTTGGCATGCACACGGCTAAAACCTTTTTGCAGCAGGATGTTCAGCTCCTCGTTTACGCTGCGCCCGTAGCGTGTTACAAGCGGTACAATGATTTGCACCTTCGCGCCAAGCGCCAGCTTGCTTACATAATCTACCACATCGCTCACGCTGTCTTTCTTTACCTCGTTGCCTGTAACGGGCGAGTATGTCTTGCCCACACGTGCAAAGAGCAGGCGCAGGTAGTCGTATATCTCCGTCATGCTGCCAACGGTACTGCGCGGTGTGCGGGTAGTTACTTTCTGCTCTATGGCAATGGCAGGGCAAATGCCGCGTATATAATCCACATCGGGTTTGTCCATCCGCATCAGGAACTGACGTGCATAGGCACTCAGGCTTTCCGCATAGCGGCGCTGACCCTCGGCAAAGAGCGTATCCATGGTAAGGCTGCTCTTGCCGCTGCCGCTTACACCCGTTACCACCACCAGCTTGTTGCGGGGGATGGCCACATCTACATTCTTCAGGTTGTGCATGCGTGCGCCTTTGATGAAGATGCTGTCATCATCGCGGTGCAGGTTTTCTGTGGTATATAAATCGTTGCTGATTGCTGTTGCTTTCTTTGCCATAACGGAGATAGCAAATCTAACGATAACAGTTGATTGGTTGATTAGTTGATTAGATAGGTGTTTTTTATTTGTGTATATACACTGCGCGAGTATAACCACCCCGATTGACAAAAGCCTGCTCCGCAGCTTTCGTCAATATCCCCTCCTAAAAACAGGAGGGGAGTTATATGTAGGCTATTCTAATGTTAACTTGTCGGGTATGTGGTACTCTTTTCTTTTAACCAGAAATTCTTCTTTGGTCAAAGGGCCAATTAATGTATCGAGCGCATTTACGATAATCCAGTAGTTCTCTTTTCGCGAGTATATTTTTTTATAATAAGGGTCGTTATGAATAAGGCTGTCAGCAATAGCATGGCTAATCTTGATGTCTTCTTGGGTGTTGCCCAGCGATGCTCCTCTTGAGTGAAATATCCTGTAGTTAGCCGTATCTTTCTCTATTGATTCTCCTGCACCAACCCATTCCTCTGGCTTAATTAAATCTTTGTGGAACATATATTGTTGATAACTTGAGTAGCGATGGTAGAGGTCATACCCTAAGTAAGCTGCTACATATTTAGTAGATGGTATCTGCTTTACGATAATGAAATCATCATTATAGTCATAGCCAACAATATCAGGATAGACGGCTGTTTTATGAACTAATGTATTAGTGGAAATTCGCCTGTTATCAAGTCCTCCACTGTGATATAGGGAGTGTCCACTTAGGGGTATTGTTTCGTCGCCCATATTGCAAGAGCATATAAACAACAATAGAGTAGCTATGAGGTAGGTTTTCATTTAAAATAAGTGATGAGCAAATCTAATGATAAGAATTCAATAGCTATCTATTGTCTACAGCTCCCCGCCTGTTATTTGGAGGGGATATTGGCGGAGACGTGCGAAGCATGTCGTTGCCAATCAGGGTGGTTATACTCGTGTTGTGTGTTTACCAACCCGTCATTGCGTGGGGTGAAGTTATGGATGGCTAATGCAGAACATAAATGCTGCAAGTAAATCGATAGTTGTAATAACGTTTGTCATATTTAGCAGGGCTGCCATTTACTGTGGCATCGTGTGGATATGCACCGCAATACAAGCCATAACAGCCTCTTCTTGTACCTTCCATTTCATGTACTTCATCATCTATCTTGATGTTGGTAATACGAAAAGTGTCTTTTTTTGAAGATGTAATAATTGTATAACTGCTATCTGGATAGAAATATTTATTGAATGTCTGGTGATTAGACTCGTTTTGGTAGGTAAGCAGTGTATCTGTATATGAAAGGTTAGTGTAATTGTCGGTTCCGATGAATGTTGATACTATGACGGTATCGACGTCGGAAGTTGGAAAGTTTATAAAGCTAAATTGTGGATATATTTTATGGCATGCAACCATACATCTGGGGTTTGGTTTTTGTTCATCGTCTTTTTTACAGCCAATAGCAAGTGCAAAAACAGCTAAGACTACAAGGGTTGTATACAATACGGGACGCATAGGTGTGGTTTTGCATATAAAAGTACAAAGCCTATGCCAATGTGTTATATATGTGTCAGTAGTTTGTAATAACAAGGGCTACATAGCCAGTATGCGTCTGCCTACTTCGTCCCAGTCTTTTTGGGTGTTGATGACGATGGCCTCGCCGATGGAGAATATAAACATCAGTTTCATGGGCATCCAGCGGAATTTCTTCAGCATGTCCCTGCCTTCCTCCCGCGGACTGTATTCTATCTTGCGGTGGATAATTACATTGTTTGTTTGTTCTGCTTCCAGCAGGTCTTTGCGGCCCAGCGGGCTGCACAAAATAGCAATAACGCGTTCCCTTGCACTCATCTCTAATACGATTTAGTGTTAATGTTTATGTGCGTTACAATAGAGTGGGGTAAAATATAAACATTGCTACATGGTGGCGGGATAGTTTTTCGATAGCGATGTAATAACCTTCAGTTAAAAAGGATTACTAATATAGGGTAAATCAATTTAATCTGCAAATATTGTTAATGTATAAGTGTCTGATTTAAAAAAATGCCATTTAGCGCATGATATATTGTAGTGAAAAATAATGGTTGAAAATAACCGATATTAAAGCCATTGTAAATCAACGCGGTATGGCTGAAATGAGCCACTGTAGCGGTTTTTAATATGTTAACCGTGCGTTAAGCGGTTGCTAAGAGGCGGTTAACCGACTGTTTTTTCTTGGCTTATAGGGCAGGGTGGTTGCATCTTTGCCTTACAAACACAAACAAACCACAAAAATGAAAAAGATACTTTTAACCGCCGTAATGCTGCCACTGATGATGGCAGCGGCATATGCCCAGAGCGCCAACTCTGCCGCAACACAGGCTGTTAATCTGCAAATGAGCGATGCGATTGAGCTTACCATCCTTACAGGCGCCAATCCGCAGATGAATTTTGTAACCGTTAATGATTATGCAAACGGTGTGGTATCTGCAGAACAGCAATTGCAGGTTCGTTCCAATAAGAAATTTAATGTACGTGTAAAGGCTAAGACGTCTCGCTTCAGCTTTGCAGGTACGGGTGCTGATCCTAAAATGCCGCTGTCTGTGCTGCGTTTGAAGGTGTATAATAATAACACGGGTGGTACTGTTACATCGGGCTACCAAAACTTTTCAACGCTTTCTACCGGTAGCAAAAGCATGATTAACAATGCAACACCGGGGGGCAGCAATACTTTTAGTGTACAATACAGGGCTACACCGGGCTTTACATACCCCGCAGGTACCTACGCAATGGAGATAATCTATACTGCCACACAGGCATAGTAATATTAGTTGTTGATTTCTATTTGTTTGTTACAATCCCTTGCAAAGCGCCACTGGTGCGGTTTGTAAGGGGTTTTGTTTTATAAGTGATTGATTTACAGTTGTTAACTGCTTGTTAACCGCTTGCAAAGCAGGCGT
>JADHED010001940.1_pt1 | contig 15710 bp, 19 predicted proteins | sample 8952041 | NCBI WGS metagenome assembly JADHED01 (sample SAMN16124423, study PRJNA663239) | bioreactor sludge metagenome | isolation source: sludge (control) | place: India:Bengaluru | collected 2018-09-08
ACTTTATATCGGAACTGCAACTATATGTGGTAAAGATGTAAAAGACCGTGTAGTGGTAGAAGATGAATCTCCGAACCTGAATGCGACACACCTTGTAAAATACACATACACTAAAATGAAAGGTGAACTGCTGATTCGTGAGCATTTGCCTGAAGATAAAATACTGATTGCCCGTCCATCTATAATTATGGGCGATAGCAGGCCAATCATGCCACGCTCTCCTGTTATCTTGTGGGCAATGGCAACAATTAACCATCTGCGCCTGATACCTGTTAACGAACATGCTCAACTGGATATTATTCCTGTAGACTATGCTGCAGAAGCTATTGTTAAACTACTGTTTGCAAACCGCAAACACCATGTCTACCATATATCTGCAGGCGAAGCCGGCTCAACTACAGCACTTAGACTATCAAAAACACTAGAGTCATACTTCGATGAAATGCCACCGTTCAATTTCATCAACAAATCCTTGTTGAATCAAGTAAAACATTGGACAAAAGGCAGACTGCAACCTGATAGCGAACTGTATGAGTATCGTAAATACCTGGAATATTGGAAAGAGACATTTGAAGATAAGGGCAAACTGCGTCTTCTCTTCACAGGTCTAGATCCATATCTGGATTTTATGGAACTGGGCCATGTTTTTGATAATACCCGTCTGTTGGAAGATGTAGGCATTGCCAACTCTGAACCAGCAGATGTTTACATGGCAAACTCTATGAACTTTGTAGAGAAAATAGATATACTGGAAGGGGCTATCGACCCATAAAAAATTATAAGAATAAAAACGGGGCAACAAATTGTCCCGTTATTTATTTAACAAATAAATGATACCTATAAAACGCTAACTTCGCACCTGCTTGTTTACCTTTTACATTTAGAAATATACTATGGGGTTATTCGATAAACTCTTTAAACGCAATAAAGAACAGCAAGAACAAAAAGAGGCACTGGACGAAGGCCTGAAAAAAACCAAAGAAGGTTTTTTTTCGCGCATCACTAAAGCCATTGCTGGTAAAGATAAAGTAGACGAAGAGGTACTTGACCAGGTAGAAGAAGCATTGGTGGGTGCAGACGTAGGCCTTGATACTACCATAGAAATCATCAAAAGAATTGAAGACCGCGTTGCGAAAGATAAATTCCTTGGCACATCTGAACTGAACCGCATACTGCAGGAAGAGATAATGGGTATCCTGACTGCAGCCCCAAGCAACGAGTTTGAAACATTCGATATTCCTGCAAACAAAAAGCCTTATGTGATACTTGTAGTTGGTGTGAATGGTGTTGGCAAAACAACAACAATAGGCAAGCTTGCATACAATTTCAAAAAGAACGGCAAGAAGGTAGTTTTAGGTGCCGCCGATACATTCCGCGCAGCTGCGGTAGACCAGTTGACCATATGGAGTGAACGTGTGGGTGTGGACATTGTTAAGAAAGAAATGGGTAGCGACCCCGGCTCTGTTGCTTTTGATACAGTGGTAAGTGGCATAGCTAAAGATGCAGACGTTATCATCATAGATACGGCGGGTAGGTTGCACAACAAATCTTACCTGATGGATGAATTGGGTAAAATACGCCGTGTGGTATCTAAGAAAATGCCTGATGCGCCGCATGAAGTGTTGTTGGTATTGGATGGCAGCACCGGTCAAAACGCATTGGAACAGGCAAAACAATTTACTGCAGCAACAGACGTAACATCACTGGCTATTACCAAGCTGGATGGTACTGCAAAAGGTGGCGTCGTTTTGGCGATTGCCAACCAGTTTAAAATACCAGTAAAATACATTGGTGTTGGTGAGCGAATGGAGGATCTGCAAATCTTCAATAAAGCAGAGTTTGTAGATAGTCTTTTCAGTCTGGAAAAGTAAGCCATTACAATACTTTATTCACTGCAAAAATTGATGTTACTTTATACATCAATGAAACCTGCTTTTGTCATAGCATTTATCTGTGCCGTTGTTGCTATATCGGCTTATTATTACAATAAGCGAGTATCTACAGAAGTAACAGAAATAGACCTGATAAAGAATAGCCTATCGGGCACAAGAGCCTTTATACACTCAGGTAGCAGCATTGCATTTACCTGCCCCAAAAATGCTTACCAGTTATTATCCATTACCCGATTTGTATTAGCTCCAAGCTTTATAGTTGAAAGAAAGAATGATGCGGATACGCTCTTATCTGTGCAATATAGTAAAGCGCAAGACACTAGTATTACTGCAATCATCAATAGCCGAAATACCATCTGGCATACAGAAGATAGTTTGTACACTTATAACCTGAGCATAGCCAGATAATGCAGAAAACAAGCCTATATATTGTTTATTATGGTTGGCTGATGGGCTGTATTAGTATAGCATATTTTGCAGGGCTGATGTTGCACTTGCCATTAGCTATGGTTATTTGTCTTGTATTGGCGTTGGCCTTCCTGATTTACAAACGCACCAGTACCATCATCACATCAAGCAGTAATAATAATATTTCAGTAAGCTATGCACTCCTGTTTATGGGCATCAGTATGATAGGCCAAAAGGTAGTGTTGTTGAGTGACAAATACGGAACTTGGGACGCTTGGGCTATGTGGAACATGCATGCAAAATATCTTGCCAATCCTGAATATTGGACAATCCTGTTTCACAATAAAGACTTTGCACATACAGACTATCCTTTGTTATTACCTGCAAACATTGCATTCTATAGCAGGATAGTGCGTATTGAACATCTGCAAACAGTCAGCTATTGTTTTCATTTACTGATAACAGTATTGATTCCTGTTTTGATATTTACTGAAACAAAACACAGAAACATAATATTCTCTGCAATAGGTTTATACTGGCTAAGTACCAATGTGAATCACCTTACAATTGCAAGCTACCAACTGGCCGATAGCCTTGTAGGTTTCTTTACATTGCTTGCAATTATTGCTGCAGATCACATTGAATCAGACAAGCGCTACGCAGCCATTACAACAGCCATGCTTGGGTTATGTATGTTTACTAAAAATGAGGGTGTGCTGATAAGCCTGCTTTTCATGGTATTTTACTTCATGCCTTTATTCAAAAAGGGTTATATCAAGTACGCTATTGCAGGAATAGCTCTACCAGCTCTGGCATTGTTAATATTTAAGATAGTGTATGCTCCGCACAACGATATTGTGTCTGCACAAGGGACTGGTACATTGACAAAACTAACAGATTGGAACAGGTACAACCTTGTAATAACCGCATTCAGAAAACACATCAACGAATACTATTACGCAATAGCATGTTTGTTTGCACTACATTTCTTGCTGCGTATAGTTGGCAGAAAAGCTCCTGATAAAAGACTGTTATTTGTATTTACTGCATTGTGTGCTTACATAATAGTATATGTCCTAACTCCCAAAGACCTTGAATGGCATGTAAATACATCTTTGAACAGATTGGTACACCAAATGATACCAACCACTATTTATGCACTCGTAATGGTGTATTCAAACACGTTTAACTTTCGTTTTCGTTCAGCATTCGCACAAAATCAATAATACCCTCAGTGGCGGTCTTTTCAATAGGTATAACATTGCTATATCTGCTCACTGGTGGTATCGACTTATCGATTACATATTTAGGCACTTCATCAGGCACGTAATCCACGAGCCCTGCTGCAGGATATACAACTAATGACGTACCAATTAGTAGAAATACATCAGCATCATACATTACAGGAATAGCCTGTTCTATCATTGGCACAGGTTCCTCAAACCAAACTATATGAGGCCTCAATTGCGCACCATCTTCTGCGATATCACCCAACTGTATGTCTCTTTTGATTTCGTACACCATGTGTGGTGTGCGTTCACTACGCATTTTAAAGATTTCGCCATGTAAGTGCATCACATAGCTGCTTCCTGCCCTTTCATGCAGGTCATCAATATTTTGCGTTACTATGCGAACATCATACTTATCTTGTAATTGTGCTAAAGCTAAATGGGCTGCATTGGGTTGTGCATCCAACACTCCCCTACGACGCATGTTGTAGAAATCGAGAACCAATTGTGGGTCTTTGCGCCATGCCCTCGGTGTGGCAACATCTTCAATATTATATCCTTCCCACAAACCGTCACTGTCTCTGAAAGTCCTTAATCCGCTTTCGGCACTGATACCTGCACCAGACAGTACTACCAACTTAGGTTTAGACATACAACTATTATCTTTTGTATGCTAAGATAAGCTGCAGAAGAATTAGTTAGCGAAGTATAAGATGTAGATAGGAATACTTAAAACTACAGCTGAACCCAAAATCGCTACATATTTATGAAAGCGCTTTCTGGTTTTAGAACCATGATGTTTGTCCAGCTTTTTGCGCCTTTCAGATCGTGTTTCTTTTCCTTGTTTCATAACGTAAATATCTAAAACAAAGCTTTGTTGAACAATGAAATCGAGATACTTAACTGCCAATTAACAAATAAAGCAAGCTCAAAAGCCTGCTTTATTTACAACATACACTAATATAACTATTTGTTTTTCAGATGCATAAGCATATCCGCGGTCATCTTATCCAAATCGAAGTTGTGCTTCCAGCCCCAGTCTTCACGCGCTGCAGTATCATCAATACTTTGCGGCCATCCGTCAGCTATTTGCTGGCGGAAATCTGGTGCGTAACCTATTTCGAAAGACGGTATATGCTTTTGAATTGATGCTGCTATTTCTTTTGGAGAGAAGCTCATAGCGCTGAGATTGTACGCCATGCGAGATTTAATTTTTTCAACAGGCGCTTCCATCAACTCTATGGTACCACGGATGGCATCATCCATGTACATCATTGGCAGATATGTATTTTCGGACAAGAAACTGGTGTATTTGCCGTGCTTCAGTGCCTCGTGGTATATTTCTACCGCATAGTCTGTAGTACCACCACCAGGTTCAGATTTCCAACTTATCAGGCCGGGATAGCGTATGCTACGTACATCCAACCCCCAGCGCTGATTGTAGTACTGACACCACAATTCACCTGCGTATTTACTAATACCATACACTGTACGCGGCTCAACAATCGTTTTTTGCGGTGTATCCTGTTTAGGTGTTGTAGAACCAAATACAGCTATAGAACTTGGCCAGTATACTTTAGTGAGTTTTTCTTGCACTGCAATATCCAATACCTGCAACAGGCTCTGCATATTGATATCCCAAGCACGTTTAGGGTCTTTTTCGCCTGTGGCAGACAACAATGCAGCCAAGAGGTATATCTGCGTAATGCCTTCTTTCTTCACCAGTTCCAGGGTTGCATTAGCATCCATGGCATTCAGTATCACATATGGGCCTTTCCCTGCCAATAGCGGATGCGCTTCCCTGATGTCGCTGGCAATTACATTTGCCTCACCATAAACACTACGCAGCGCCATTGTAAGCTCAACGCCTATCTGCCCGCCGGCACCCATTATTAATACCTTTTCCTGCTTCATTAAGAAGTTCACTTAATTATTTATAACTTATTGATTATCAGCAATTAATTCAAATCATTCTCTTTCTTAATCAATGCAATGAAATCATCGAACAGATAGCGAGAATCGTGCGGACCCGGTGTGCTTTCAGGGTGGTATTGTACAGAGAAAGCGGGTTTTGCTTTCATTCTGATACCTTCTATAGAACCGTCATTCAGGTTGATGTGTGTAACTTCTACCTTGTCTGAGCCTTGAGCTGCTTCCGGCACTACACCGAAGCCGTGGTTTTGTGTAGTAATTTCGCTCTTACCTGTAATAAGGTTTTTTACAGGGTGATTTAAGCCCCTATGACCATGGTGCATTTTGAATGTAGGGATATCATTAGCCCTTGCCAGCAATTGGTGCCCAAGGCAGATGCCAAATAAAGGCTTGTTATCTGCAATGATGTTTTTAACAGTGTTTACTGCATAGTCCATTGAAGCAGGGTCGCCAGGGCCATTACTTATGAATACACCATGTGGTTGGAATTCTTTTACTGTAGCATAATCCGTTTTGGCAGGGAATACCTTCAGATATGCCCCCCTATCAGACATGCACTGCAGTATGTTGCGCTTAACACCAAAGTCCATAACTGCTATGCGAAGGCTTGCATCAGGATTGCCGAATGTGTAAGGCTCTTTAGTACTGATGATTGAAGAAAGCTCCAAGCCATCCATGTCAGGTACTTTCCCAAGCTCTGCTTTCAGTGCTTCAGGATCGCTGATTTCGGTACTAATAATACAGTTCATCGCACCTTTGTTACGTACGTGCTGCACAAGTGCCCTAGTATCGACATCGTAAATAGCTACGATATTGTTTTTAATGAAGTAGTTCTCCAAACTATCATCTGCAGTCATACGGCTGTAGCGATGTGAGATGTTTTTACAAATCACACCTTTCACTTTCACAGAGTCGCTCTCTACGTCTTCACCTTTTACACCGTAGTTACCTATGTAAACGGTATTCATTATCAGGGTTTGACCTGTATATGAAGGATCTGTAAAAACCTCCTGATAACCTGTCATACCTGTATTAAAACATATCTCTCCTCCGCTGGTGCCTTTTGCACCAAATGCCTTCCCTTTCAGGAAAGTACCATCTTCTAATAACAAATAAGCGGGAACTGTAACTGACTGTGTACCGGGCATAAAAAACAAATTGTGCAAAAGTAAGAATTTGACACTAATTTTTAAGGACTAACGCAGGTTATTTGCACAAAATTTAGCTATTGTGAATAACTTTTGACTAAACGAAAAAAGGCGCAGTAGCGCCTCAATAATATTCAGTGTCATTAATCAATTTAGTCTGCCAAAGTCCATGTAGAGGTACGACCAATGAGCGATATACCAACAAAGCCCCTCAAATCCAGTGTATTTCCCTTATGAGTAATCTTGCATGAATAAGTTTTACCGTTTTTAGGGTCATAAATCTTACCATTATCATATTCTTTGTCTCCATCTTTTTCCAACCCACGCAATAATATCAGACCAATAAGAGGTGTATTGCGCTTCTTCTCATCAGGATTTTCTTTGTCTACTTTAGGCTTGCCATTTTCCAGTGGCTCTTTCAGCCACACCATTTTACCATAGAATCTACCATCTTTGGCTTTGTAAACCTGAATTTTGGCAGTCTTTTCCTGATTGTACCAAACCTTCTCAATCGGGTCTGCCTGCGCTTTTGCAACAACAGCAATGCCAATAAAAATGAATGAAAACAGTAAAACTTTAGATACGAAATGCTTTAGCATAACAGGATGTTTTTTTGTTATGCTCAATTTACTCAATTTTCAAGAAGAAAATAAAATAGAAAATGTTAATCCACTTTCTCTAAAGAACCTATACCGTTAATATCTGAACTAACAGTAGGATTGCCTCTGTAGTTAACAGAACCAGCACCATTGATGTTGCTGTTAAGAGATCCTGATACAGAAACATCGATATCACCTGCACCCGATAAGTCTGCAGTAAGGTCTTTTATTTGCAATCCGAATGCATCTACATCACCTGCACCGGTAACGTTAAACTCAGCTTTGTTGACCGCGCCCTTCTTTACATCCAAATCACCAGCACCCGATACTTTAGTTACGAAAATATTAGTATTAAGCTCATCGATAGTTACATCTCCTGCACCTTTTATATTTAGCACAAAGCTATCCCCTGTGATATTTCCATGTATTTTGGCCTCGGAGGTACCACGGATGGTTAGCGCATTTAATGATGAGACTGTGATAGTTGCTTTGATATCCTTATCTGTATACAATGTGAAGATTCCGTCTTTTTCAATCTTCAACACCCCATTTTCTACCTTGCAGGTAATTTTACCCAACAGATTTTCATACCCCTTGATAGATACTGTAGGTTTTGTAACATTACCAACTGTCATGTCTATATCTATAGGTGCACCAACATCTACAGAAGAGAAAGCAGTAACATCATAATCTTTTACACCAACCTTACCATGCCCTTCTTCAGCTCTGCGTTTGCACGAAATTGCGCTTGACAGTAAAACGATAGCAGATGAGAATATTATGATACGCTTCATAGCAGATAAGTGTTGGAATCTAAATTATATACTTGCTTTATTTTTACGCCACCAGATAAACGTAACAGTACCGATAATACTTATTGGAAGCATAGCCAGATAAAGAATGCCACCATTCAGCCCTCTGGCGCTTTTATCATCCATACCGGCAGCAGTCTTAGTACATACGGCACAACCTTGTGCTTTTACCTCAACATTAGCTGCAAACGTCAGCATCGCTATCAACAACCACTTTTTCATACTATAAAGTTACTGATAATTTGAATTTATTGACCGTAATAAGGAGATATCATAAGATAAACGATAACCCCTGTAACGCTAACATACAACCATAAAGGCCATGTATATTTTGCAAGCTTTTTATGTTTATCATACTCCCCTGTCAGCGAACGATATGCCGTAAACAAGATAAAAGGCAGAATTACTGCTGCTAGGAATATATGTGTAATCAGTATAACAAAATACACCAACCTAATAGCACCTTCTCCGCCAAACTTGGTATCGCCAGCAAGCAAGTGATGGGCGATGTATGAAACAAGGAACAATACAGACAGGACAATTGCCCCCATCATGATATTCTTGTGCCTCATAAAATTCTTTTGCTTAATAGCCATTAACCCCAACACCAGCAAGACTGAAACCATAGAATTGATAACTGCATTTATTAATGCAAAAACATGAATATCGAAACCGAGATCAACTTCCAGTTTTACACGAGATAATATTACTACTGCAGCAAATACTACAAATGATACGGTTAATATTAATAACCTCGCCTGTTTATCGTTCTTCTTTAAAATGGGTGTTAGCATAATGTTCTTATTTACGCTGTTTCTTTTGTCTTGTAAGGATTACGATATCATCTGCACAACGAATCACATCACCAGTATCCTTACCGTTATAATAACCTCTTATATACCTGTTAGTATCCAGCAGTACCATCTTTTCACTATGTATGAAATCATCAACACCACCTGTGCCTTCCTGCATCGTTACGAATAGCTGCTTACGTGCATAGTTATATATTGTTTCACGACTACCTGTTAAGAACCACCAATGGTCGGGATTAGCTTTAAACCTGTCTGCATATTTCCTGAGGGCAGGGAATGAATCGCGTTCCGGATCTACACTGATTGATACAAAATGAACCGAGGTATCGAGTGTAGTTTTCTTCTTAGGATCTTTACGAAATGCATCCTGCAACATTTCTATATTCCTGCTTATCTGCGGACAAATGGTAGGGCAATTTGTAAAGAAGAAATTCACAACTACGATTTTACCTTTCAGGTCTTTGTTCAGTGACACCTGATTGCCAAATTGGTCGGTAAGTATCAGTTCTTCTACCTTATGATAAATGCTGTCTTTTGCCTCTGCATCATAGCCTTCTGCGATATAATACTTTGGCGCTCTCGGCACTTTGGACTTTGACATAAAGTTTATGACAAGCCAAAAAGATAGCGGTAACAAGAATGCTACCGCTAGGCCTATTAAAAATCTGGAGTTTTTTGTTTTTTGAGTCATCACTATTTCAAAAACACTTCTAAGAACTTTTTGTTTATCTGATAGGTACTGTCGTATTCATTTCCAACCAGAAACCACCATCGTACAGGAACGCTATAATGAACCATATAAACAGGAACAAAGGAACCAGTACAGTAATCATAAAGCTCTTAACCTCATCGCCAAGGTGCATGAATACTGATACGATATAACCTGCTTTCAAAATAGTAAGTGCCAGGAAGAAGAAATTAACAACACCACGCGGCATAGATGCACTAAAGAACATACCTACTACCACCTCTACTACAGTGATAAGCAACAGTATCCAAAATACTTTCCATATTCGGCCTATTTGTTTTTTGCTATCTGCAGAGTTGATATCTGTGTGGTGAGACATTACACCTGAATATAACTTAGACTGGTCGCCTTCGTACAGATGCTGAATATTATCGTTAGAATGATGAGCTGACATTATAATAATTTTTTGTAGTTGTGATTGAATTCAGTTTAAGATTACAACAAGTAGAAACAAGTAAATACGAATACCCATACCAGATCTACAAAGTGCCAGTAAAGACCCACTTTTTCAATCATTTCGTAGTGGCCACGTTTGTCGTATGTACCATTAACTGTATTAATCAAAGCCATTATCAGCAACACCACACCACTTGCTACGTGACCACCATGGAAACCTGTGATAGTAAAGAAGAAGTTGTAGAAACTATGTGACGCTTCAAGCGCAGCACCTGCATTCGCAGCTGTTATAGTACCGTGTTTGAAGAAATGCTCAAATTTATCAAGCGGCGTATTAGGATCTGTAAAAGTACCCCACAAGCCACCTGTATTGTGGGCAAGGTGCGTCCACTCCCAAGCCTGACAGCTAAGGAAGGCAATACCACCAACTATAGTCCACAACAACCATTTAATAACACCCTGACGATCGCCGTAGTGACCACAGTGTACTGCTAATACCATTGTTACAGAACTCATGATGAGTATGAACGTCATCAAACTCACAAACAATAAAGGCAAGTTTGCATGCCCCATGAACGGGAATGCGTGGAATACGCTGTTGGCATCCGGCCATACTTCACTGAAGAAGCGTTTAGTACCGTAAGAGATAAGGAATGCACTAAAAGTAAAAGCATCGGAAAGCAGGAAGAACCACATCATCATTTTTCCGTAGCTCACGTTGAACGGTGACCGTCCGCCGCCCCATACTTTTGTTTCTGCTGTTGTAGCTTGTGACATAGATTGACTTAATTTCTAATTTTATTGGTTAGTTGTGAATTGAGCGCAAATTTCGAAACAATTTTATTGATTTGCCAGAAAGAACACAAATAAATAAATCCACAATACATCAACAAAGTGCCAGTATGCACCGGCGATTTCAAGAGCTGTGGCATTATATACTTTCACATTCTTCCTGAGTGCGCGGAAAAATACAATAATTAATGCAATTATTCCACCCAAAATATGCAATAAGTGTAAGCCTGCTATTATAAACAGAAAAGACTCACTTGGATTACCATCTACCCTTATATTCTGAGCATACAATTGTTTGAATCCCAAATATTGAAATATGGCAAAAACAACTCCTAATGCTATAGTCAGCCACATCATTAGCTTAAACTGTGGCATTTTTCTGTTTTTAAACAGCCTGATGGCTATTATCATTGTAAAACTGCTAGATAATATAACCAAGGTAGAAAGCCAAAAAATAACCGGCAGATGGTAAGTAACCCAATTACCCTGTGCTTTTCTTACTATGTAAGCACTTGTAAGACCGGCAAACATCATGATAATGCTGCCCATTGCTATCCACAAAGCAAACTTATGTGGGTGAATTTTTTTCTTATCCTGAGATGATTGCATAGTTCTTTCCATCGTTTTTGCTTTTACATTTTATCAAACAACAAAGCAAGCAATACGGTTGGCAGGTATATAAAAGAGGCAAACATTACTCCTTTTGCCGATTTATAATCATTTTTTATATAAAACCTTACTGAGGCTGCAAAATATAGTATACCACAAGCCATGCTAACCCACATACCGATGTTTCCTGTCATACCAACAACTCTTGGCACAACAGCAAGCGGAACCAATACTATGCTGTAAAACATGCTTTGTAATGCAGTAAAACGAGAACTGCGTTCCTGAGAAGGCAACATACTGATACCCGCTTTGATGTATTCATCATAGCCAACCCAGCCAATAGCCCAATAGTGAGGAAATTGCCAAAAGAACTGAATCAGAAATAAAGTCCATCCGCCTACTCCAAGACCACCTGTTGCAGCTGCCCAACCTAACAGTGGAGGCAATGCGCCGGGGATAGCCCCAATCAGTACTGCTACAGGATGCACACGCTTCATAGGCGTGTAGGCAAAACCATATAACATTAATGAAGTGAAACTTAAGAATCCTGTAAGCGGATTGAAGAAATAACCAAGCAATACAGCACCACCTATACCTGCAACACCGGCAATAATCCAGGCTTCTGTAGTGCCCATGCGTCCATCGGGCAATGGGCGTATCATGGTACGTTTCATCTGTGCATCACCATCCTTTTCCAGTATCTGGTTGATGGTGTTTGCACCACCTGTCACCATAATACCACCCAAGAAAAGTATCAAAACACTACCCCACTCGAAGCTAATGCCTGGAGCAAGTAAATACCCTATAACACTGGAAAAAACCACCATGAAGCTAAGATTAGGCTTCAGTAACTGACTGTAATCTTTGACCTTACCGCCTAGCATCATTTGCTTCTTAGCCTTAATAGGTGCTTCCTGAAACATTAAAATTTAACAGTGGCTTAATGAAAAAAGTGGCACAAAGGTAATGCAAAAAGCATCAATGCGTACATTGATGCTTTTATATTTGAAACAATATTATTAACAATTATACGAGGCTACCAACTGCCACTGGCACCACCACCACCAAAGCTACCACCACCAAAACCACCAAATCCTCCGCCACTGTTACTACCTCCACCCCAACCGCCTCCGCGGGAACTGCCAAAACCGCCGCCACCTATCCATGGTCCGCTATCCCAACCACGATAGCCTCTGCCACTCATGTAGGAACCACCGCCGCCACCGCCTATTTTACTGATAATCCATAGTATTATATATACCAAGATTATTAGTATTACTATTACCAAAATACCTGGTTTGCCTCCCTTCTTAGGTTTTTCATCCGCAGTATACTCTCCTTTTGTAGCCAATATGATGGCATCAGCGGCCTTGTTAAAGCCGGCATAAAAATCGCCATTTTTAAAATTCGGGACAATTTCATTCCTGATAATACGCCCGCAAATAGCATCGGGCAATGCGCCCTCCAGCCCATAGCCGGTAGATATATTTATCTTCCTGTCATCTTTCGAAGCCAGAATCAGTACACCGTTGTCTTTACCTTTTTGTCCTACGCCCCACCTGTTACCAAGTTCGATGGCATATTGCGCAACTTCATACATCCCTATGCTCTTTACCGTAACTACAGTTATCTGGGTAGATGACGATTGCTCGTATTGCAAAAGTTTGGCTTCCAATTGGCTTGCTTCTGCTGCAGAAAGCATTCCCGCAAAATCATTTACGAGCCTCGGAGGGGTAGGTTTTGCAGGAAAATCCTCATCACCAGCCCAAGTGTATGTAAAAGACATAACACTTAACAGCAGTGCAAAAACTATCCTTAAATAAGATTGAATACGAGCCATTATTTACCAAATACTATTTCGTCAGGCAGTTCATTTCTAGTAATGGCAGGGTCGTATGGAAAATGTGTAGCCATAGCACTGCCAAGTTCATTTATACAATTGGCAAGACCTGTTGCTACTTCACCTGCCTGTAAATGGCCTTTCAGCTTTTCTGCTGCCGTTTGCCAGAAGCTAGCTCCTCCTGCTTTTTCATATATCTCCGTATCACCTGCCAGTGCAAACTTTCTGTCTTCCGTTGCCAGATAAACCAGCACTGCGTTTCTTTTTTCAGTAGCAGTCATACCCAGTTTTTCAAAAAGCTCAACAGCTCTGTCCATGGCATCAGCCTTATTGCATTTGCTTTCAACAAATACACGAAGCTCTCCTGTAGTGCGGTATTCAGCCTCTCGGATGCAAGCCACTACCTGCTCCTGCTCTGCAGTAGTAAGTAGCGGCTTCTTTTTTGAGAAAGGAAACATCTTTATTTAGAATTGTACGGTTGGTGCTTTTTGTGCAGCTGCATCAGCTTCAAACATACCTTTAGCGCTAAAGCCCATCATACCGGCAAATATATTGTTAGGGAAAACACGCATTTTAGTGTTGTATTCCTGCACAGCATCATTAAAGTTTTTGCGAGCAACTGTAACGCGATTATCTGTACCCTCCAGTTGGTCTTGCAATGCAAGGAAATTTTGGTTGGCTTTCAATTCAGGATAAGCCTCAGATACTACCATCAACCTACCCAGTGCCTGGCTCAATTCGCCCTGTGCATTTTGGAATTCACGCAGTTTTTCAGGCGTCAGGTTATCAGGATTTACCTGTATTGATGTAGCTTTTGCACGTGCATTAATTACATCTGTCAGTGTTTTCTGTTCAAAATTAGCAGCGCCTTTTACAGTGTTTACCAGATTCGGAATCAGATCTGCACGGCGTTGGTATTGGTTTTGTACTTCAGCCCATTTGCTTTTAGCATTTTCATCAAGCGTTACAAGCGATTTCTGAATGTTGCATGCCTGGCAGCCACCTATCAGCAATATGCCCAGCAGTACGACTAATACAATTGAACCTTTTTTCATGTTTTTATCAATTTTAACCAAAAGTAGTATTTACAAATAAATAAATGGCAAGGCTTTCGGCCGTTGCCATTAGTAAGAAAGTGAATATCAATATTCCGTCGGTAAATGCAGCATTATCTCAGGTAAAACCTAGCCGATACGCCAACTACATTATGATCAAAGAAACCAGACTCGCTAACAAAATTAACTGCTGGCTTTACATCTGCACTCAGCCCAAGTGGTATCTTTTTAAATACATATTCTACCCCACCAATGGCATCTATACCAAATATGGCGCGATTATCGTCCATATACCTGCCTTCTTTGCTTACGTAGCGCCAGCCACGATCCCACACGCCTGCGTGCACACCACCACCCATAAATATCCTCCACGAAGGATTGGGAAGTATAATATGATAGGTTAACAATCCTACGGCATTGAAACTAGGCCCTCCCCATCCACCTGTTATACCACCTGCATTTAATTGTCCCTCAAAAGCCAAATGCTTATCCAAGAACATTTTGGCAACAAAACCACCACCATCGGGTGTTGCACGAAGGCCCAAACCTATTTTACCGCCTTTTGCAGATACATTGGTCGCTGCAGAAACACCTGCTAATACTAAACCTAAAGAAAACAATAGCTTTTTCATACAATTCAGTGTTTTGGTTCAATAACCGAAACACAATAATGAAACCAAATGTTGCTGATATTGACAGATCACTTTCTTTTTTAAATAAGTTTAACGAGTGAACACTATTTTTGCTAAAATTTTCAAAAAAGCACATGCAATCATACGAAGCTACACTTGAGTTTGCTCAATCGATGGATAATACTGATACGTTGTTCCCATATCGCGAAAGATTTCGCTTTCCGCAACATGAGGACAAAGACGTACATTATTTCTGCGGCAATTCTTTAGGTCTGCAACCTAAAAGTGTCAGCTACCTGATGCAACAGGAACTGGAAGATTGGGCTCGCTATGGCGTGGAAGGTCACTTTCAGGCGCGCAATCCATGGTTTTCGTACCATCATATCTTCAGCGAAAGGCTGGCTAAAATTGTAGGTGCTAAAAAAGATGAAGTTGTTGCTTCTAACACATTGACAGTAAATCTGCATCTTCTGATGATATCTTTTTATCGTCCGGAGGGTAAGCGTTATAAAATAATAATGGAAGCAGGCGCATTTCCGTCTGACCAATATGCTGTGGAAACGCAAGCGCGTATGCATGGCTACGAACCAGATGATGCAATCATTGAACTAAGTCCTAAAGAAGGTGCACACATTATTGAAGAAGATGATATAATAAAAGCTATTGAAGATGCAGGTGATTCATTGGCACTTGTAATGATGGGCGGCGTAAACTACTACACAGGTCAATTGTTTGACATGAAGCTTATTACTGAGGCTGCACATAAAGTAGGTGCTTATGCGGGGTTTGATCTGGCACACGCTGTA
>JADHED010001939.1_pt1 | contig 15700 bp, 10 predicted proteins | sample 8952041 | NCBI WGS metagenome assembly JADHED01 (sample SAMN16124423, study PRJNA663239) | bioreactor sludge metagenome | isolation source: sludge (control) | place: India:Bengaluru | collected 2018-09-08
GTCTGAAGACCCGCGGCTACGTCACGGGAGGCACGGCCCTCTGATGTAGGCCGGGGTCTTCAGACCCCGGCGGACGGCATCAACGGGATGTCGCCCGGTCTGCAGACCCCGGGGCGAACTGCCGGGCCAGCGCCAGCACCTCGTCGGCCGCCCGCACCGCCGCGCCCTCCGTCGGTCCCCCGAACTCCGCCAGGAACGCCTGCTGGCGCGCCCGCATGGACGCCACCGCCGCCTCGTCGTGCAGCAGGCGCCGCAGCGCCGGGGCGAGGTCAGCGGCCGAGGCCGCCCCCGCCATCACGCCGGCGTCCACGAACGGGCTGAGGTTGTTCGGCGGGTCCACCACCAGCGCCGGGACACCCACGGTCATGGCGTCGATGGCCACCGTCGAGTTCACGGTCACCACGGCCGAGGCGACCGCCAGCAGATCCGCCAGATCCAGCGTCGCCGCCGCGATGATCACGGCGGGCGCCCCGGCCGCGTCCCGCACGTAGGGCTCCGCGGTCTCGGCCGGGTGGCACTTCACGACCAGCCGCGTCCCCTCCAGCGACGAGACGGCGCGCACCAGCGCCGGGAACACGCGGCGCATCTGCGTGTGCTTGGTGACCACGAGCAGCAGCCGGTCGCCCGCGCCGACGCCGAGGGCAGCCCGCGTGGCCGCGCGGCCCTCGGCAGTGGCGGCCCGCACGCGCGCCCGCAACGCCTGCTGGCCCGGGCTGCCGGTCACCGACAGCCGGTCGCCGGGGAAGTGGCCGGCGGTGGCGAGGTGACGCCGCGCGAACTCGTCGAACAGCAGCGTGCGCGTGGGCGCGGGGAAGCCGGGGTCCGCGGGGTTGGCGGGCGACGGGGCGAACTCGTCCTCGCCGTGGAGGTAGTTCAGCCAGTGGCGATAGATGAACCCGTGCTGCACGCCCACGCTCGGGACGCCGCGGCGGCGCGCCTCGAGCACGATGGCGCGGCCCCACCCGCCCGCCTCGGCGTAGGTGAGCACCGCCGAGGGCGACAGCCGGTCGAGCGCGGCGCCGGCCTCGTCCATGGCCCGTGCCGACCACGGCCACTGCAGCCAGGCGACGCCCTCGAGTTCGTCGGCCACGAACGGCCAGAGATCGCAGCCGTCGACCGCGGCGAGCGCCCTGAGGTCGGCGCTGGCGAGCAGCGCGCGGTGGTGCGCGTGCCTGTCGCGCCAGGCGGCGAGCGAGGGCCGCACGTCGGCGCGAGCCCCTCCACGGGCAGCACGCGGCCGTGCGGGCTGGCTTCGACGGCGGCGTGCCACCAGCGCCGCGCGCGGAAGTTGGTGCGCGGGCCGACACCCACCAGCGCCAGCCGCTCGCGGCCCGCCCGCGCCTCGATCTCGCGCAGCACGGGGCCGAGGTAGTGCTCCTCGCCCTCGTCGCCGGCCGCGCGCCGGCGCCAGAACGCCGTGTGCACGAACGCCAGCACGCCGCCCGCGGGCAGGCGCGGCGCGTCCAGTTCCGTGCCGCGCTGGCGCGAGGCGAGCGCGCTCCACGTGAGGTAGCGGGCCCGCATCCGCATGGGCAGCGTCCGCCGCCACGCCTCGGGCGGCTCCGCCTCCCCGTCCCAGCCGAGCCCGGCCGCTCGCGCCACCTCCCGCCCCACGTGCCTCGTCGCCTCGTCCGCGGCGTCCGCGGCCATCGAGGCCGGGGCTTCCGTGGCGACGAGCGCGCGCCACGCGGCCGCCGCCAGGTGCCACGCCAGCACGCGGGCGTTCTTGTGCAGGTAGAGCTCGGTGAACCACCAGAGCGAGTCGCCGCGATAGGTGAATCGATCGCGCAGCGACGAGGTGTCCACGCGCGCATGGCGCAGCGACTTGATCCAGGCGTTCGCGGCGGCGTGCGCGTGCTCGATGGCGCCGGCGTCGAGCGCGTCGGCGAGCCGCACGCGGCGCTCGGCGCCGCCCGCCGCGCGCAGCACCGCCGTGCCCGCGATCACGAGCGCGCTCCTGGCCGCCGCCCGAGGCCGGCCTCGTCCCACAGCGACCGGACCGCGTCGTCGAGCCGGTCGGCCGGCAGCCCGTCGAGGCAGGCCGGCGTCACGTCCCGGCAGTGCGCGGGCGGCAGCCGGATCTTGTTGCACGGGGCGCACGGCAGGTCGTCCCGGCGCGCGACGATGCGGTGGGGGGTGACGAGCGGCGCGTAGCGGCGCTCGTCGGAGGGCCCGAAGACGGCGGCCACCGGCGTGCCGACCGCGGCCGCCAGGTGCATGGGCCCGGTGTCGCCCGTCACGACGATGGCGCAGCGCGCCAGCCAGGCCGCGAGCGACACGAGGTCCGCGTCCCCCACGAGGTCCACCACCGGCACCGCGCCCGGCAGCGCGCGGCGCGCGGCTTCCGCCATCGTGCGGTCGCCGGGCCCGCCCGTGAGGACGACGGCGGCCCCCACGTCCGAGGCGAGTCGCCCCACGACGTCGCCGAAGCGTTCGGGCGGCCACTGCTTGACGGCGCGCCCGCCGCCGGCGTGCAGGCCGATCAGCGGGCGATCCGCCACCCCGCGATCGCGAAGCACGCGGTCCGCACGTTCCAGCGCCTCGGCCGGGGGCGCGAGCGTCGGCCGCATCGACGGCTGGTCGGGGACGTCCCCCTCGGTCGTGCGGCCGGTCAGCAGCGGCGCGGCCGCGCGCGCGAGCCGGAGGCAGTTCCACGCCGTGTGGCGCGTCGGGTCGAAGGACACGCGGTGGGTGAGCAGCGGGCCGCCGCCCGCCATGTCGAAGCCCACGCGCACCGGCGCCCGCGAGCGGGCCATGAGCAGGTGCGAGCGAATGTCGCCCTCGAAGTTGATCGCCACGTCGTAGTGCCGCGATGCCCAGGCCGCCGCGCGCTGCAGGAGCGAGGCGAAGCCCGGGCCCGCTTCCTCGCGCGCGAGCCAGGGCGCGTCGAGCGTCGAGACGGTGCTCACCCCGGGGATGAGTCGCGCGAGCGGCTCGTTCCAGCTGCCCACCACGAGGTCGATCTCCGCCTCGGGCACCAGCCGCCGCACGGCCGCGATGGCGTCGAGCGCCATCAGCAGGTCGCCGATGCGCTCGAGCCGCAGCAGCAGCACGCGGCGCGCGGGCGTGGACCCGCGGCGTCGACGCTGCGCAAGCGCATCGAGGCCGGCGAGCCCGCCGAGCGTCGCCGCCGCGCGCAGGGCCACGTCGGCGAGGCCCACGAGCTTGCGGTCGCTACGGTCGTAGATCTGCAGGTAGTCGAACACGGCGGGTCAGCCCACCTCCGTCGCGAGGTCCCAGAACGGGCCGGTGAGGCCGTGGCGGGCGAGCGCCGCCGCCACCGTGGCCGGCTCTTCGCGCGTCCAGTTCACGTCGAACCGGTTCGTGTACCACACCCGCCCGAGGTCGTGCGCCGTCTGCACCGGCAGGACGGCGCCGGGCTGCTTGCCCCTCGTCTCGAGCCACGCCCGGAGCTCGCCTTCCGACCGGAAGGCGCGGATGTTGTTTCAAGTGTGGCCGATGTCGTTCCAGAACTCCCGCGCCGGCACGAGGAAGTGCACCACGCCCTCGCCGCTCACGACGCCGCCCCGCGAGGTGAAGCGCAGCGGTTCACCGGTGGCGGGCGAGCGCGTGTCCAACGTGCCGTCACCGAGCACGGCGAGGATCGCCAGCCCGTCCCACGCGCAGTTGGCGAACCAGCGGCGCGGGCCGATGGTCACCACGTGGTCGGTCTCGACGGCCGAGAACGGGTGCGCCATCCACACCTCGTCCTCCCGGGGCCGCCGCCGGTGGGGGGGGGGGGCGGCGCGCGCGCGCCGGGGGGCCCCCACCGGGGCGCGCGCCCCGCCGGCCGCCGCGGCGAGCTCCTCGCAGGTGGGGGCGCAGGCCCGGTCGCGGAACCAGTCGTAGACGGCGGCGCGGACGCGCCGCTCGAAGTCGGTCACGGGGGGCAACTCCTTGCCGGCGCGGGCCCGCGGGGCCAGGCCGTGCCGATCGGGGCGCGTTCAGCGTACCTCGACCCTCGACAGCATAACGCCCAGGTCGCGGTCGTCGGGGGCGCCGATGGCCGTGCGTGGCCGCCACGTGTTGGTGCGCAGGCGCAGCCGTGCGGGATCCTCGCTGGCGGCCGCCGCCGCGGCGAGCTCCGCGGGGACGTCGAAGGTGTAGGCCGTGACGTCCGCGCCGACCGTGGCGCGGCCGAGCACCTGCTCGCCGAGCGACACCTCCACCTCGGCGCGCGGCAGCGAGGCGGGCCGCCGCCCGTCGGCCATCCACAAGGTGATGGTGCGCGTCGCCGGCGTGATGTTGAGCAGCGACACGTAGGAGACGTCGCGCGTCCAGCGGTACGTGCGTCCCGTCTGCGGGTCCTTCTCCTTCGCGTGGAAGCGCACCACCTGCAGGTCGTCGCGGTCGCCGATCACGAGCACCGGCTCGCGCGCCAGCGCCGGCACGTCCACGAAGCGGTAGATGCCGAAGTCGAACTCCTTGCGGCGCACGCCCGACGGGTAGGCGTTGGCCGGCGACTCGTACTCGGGCATCTGGAAGCGGTCGGAGCCCACGGGCTCGACGCCGATGCGGCGCGTCAGCAGGTCGGTGCCGCCGCTGCCGAGGAAGAACACCTCCCGGTACCGCCTCCTCGCATCGTCGATGAAGGCTTCCATCATCGCGCGCTCGGGGCGCGGCGAGTTCAGCACGAGCACGGGTTTCGCGTAGATGTAGGCGAGCGGCAGCGCCAGCACGTGCAGGTCGGAGGCGTTGCGCGACTCGACGATCACGAGGTCGTTGTCGCCGAAACGTCCCGCGAGCGCCTCGAGGCGCGGGATGAGGCCGGCGTACTCGATGTGGTTCAGCACGGGCCGGATCTGCTTGCGCCACACGTGCGTGAGGGCGCCGCACGCGACGACCAGCACGGCCCCCGCAGCCGCTGCCGCCGCGATGCGCCGCGGGCGGCCGGTCCGCGCGTCGCCGGATGCGGCCGGCGCGCCCGCCACGGCGGTCTGGAGGCGCCTCGCGAGGGCCCAGATGATCCCCGCCACCATGAGCGCCATCATCGGGAGGATGACGGGCAGGAAGCGGCGCGTCATCCAGAAGTGCTCGGGGACGATGCGGATCTTGTAGAAGAAGAACAACGAGAAGCCGGCACCGGTGAGGGCAGCGGCCGGGTCGCGCCAGAACACGCGCGGCAGCAGCGCCAGCGCGCCAACGACGGCCAGGGCCAGCCACCAGGGGCCGACGTACCAGGCGAACGTGCGGAACGCCGACGCGTCGTGGACGGCCGTGCGGCCGGCGGCCTCGCGGAAGAAGAAGGCGTAGACGGCGAAGCCGGCCAGCACGATGCCGAGTGTCCAGGGCAGGGCCACGCGCAGCCGGCGCGCGGTGGGCTCGTGGCGGGAGGCGGCCCAGAAGCCCGCGAGCGCCACCAGCGCCCCGATGCCGAGGCCGGCGACTGGCACCGTTTCGCGCACGAACACCGCGGGCACGGCGAGGTAGCCCGTCATCAGGCGCGCGTAGTAGAGCGCGGCGAGCGCGGCGCCGGCGGCGGCGATCGCCCAGAAGCCCCATCCGAGTGGGTGGTGCGCGTCGTGGTCGCCATCGGGCTGCCGGCGGAGCCAGCCGAGCACGATGGCCGCGCCCACCGCGGCCCACACCATCGCGGCGTCGATCCGCACGAACAGCAGCAGGACGAGCAGCGCGGCCGCCACCGGCGCGAAGAACCGGTCGCCGTCCACGCGCGCCCGCGCGAAGGCGAGCAGGGCGGCGAACGCCAGCGTCATCATCGCCACCTCGGCGTTCGGGTAGCGCGCGAACCACGCGTGGACGACGTTGAGCAGCAGCATCGCCGCGGCGGCGGCGGCCGGCGCACGGCCCAGCCATCGCGCGCCGAGGAAGTAGACCGCGACGACGCCGAGCAGCGCCCAGGCGGTGACCGCCTGCCGCGCGCCCGTCAGGCCGTGCAGGCCGTAGCCGATGGCGATCGACGCCGGGAAGACGTGCGGGAACTGGCCCACCACCGTGCCCGCGTGCGGGTCGCGGATGAAGAACCCCATGAAGCGGACGCCGTAGTAGGCGTCCGAGCCGTGCGAGGGGAAGAACAGGTCGCGCGTGGCCGAGGGCACGGCGGCCACCACCGGGTCGTGGATCACCAGCCCGCCGCGCTGGGCGATCTGGATGCCCTCGTTCATGTAGGTGCCCGGGTCCTTGCCGCCCATCACGTACTCGGAGGCGATGGGGTGCATCCACAGGCCGAGGGCGACGAGCGCGACGGGCGCGAGGGCGCCGGCCGTCGGGCGTCCCGTGGGTTCGGCGAAGCGCAGGCGCTGGCGGAAGGCGAGCAGCAGGGCGGTGCTCGCGGCGGCGTTCACCGCCAGCAGGGTGCCGAAGCGGTAGCGCTCGGCGGAGGCGAGCGCGAGCGCGACGGCGAGCGTCCACGCGACGCTGAGCAGGACGCCCCAGAAGACGCGCTCCTCGGCCGGCAGGGCAGCGCGGCGCGCGCGGTCGCCCATGGGCGCGCGGAACAGCAGCGCGCCGGGGAGGTAGAAGAGGAGGAGCAGTTGGAGGGTGGTGGTGATCACGGACACGCTGGCGCGGACCCAATTCAACCACAGCGCAGCAGCAGGGCACAAAAGCTGTGACCCGGCAGCCGGGAAGCCGGCCCGGCGTGTTCCAGAGATACGAAGGCCGTGTTGACACGGCGGCGGGTGGGGGGGGAGCATCATCGCCAGCCGCGCCTCCCGCACGGCCCCGTTGGTGAGCCCCCCAACTGGATGGTCGAGATGCGCTCTCGATACCGTTTCGCCCCGGCGCACCCCGGGCGATCGTGGATCCCGTGGGCCAGCCTCGCCGTCGCGCTCACGCTGGCCACGGGCGCAGCCGCCCAGACCGCCCGGATCAGCGTCGCGCCGGACGGCACGCAAGCCGACCGCGGCAGCTACTCTGGAACCGCCGTCAGTGCAGACGGGCGCGTCGTCGCCTTCGTGTCCCACGCGACGAACCTCGTCGCCGGCGACACCAACGACGTGAGCGACGTGTTCGTCCTCGACCGCCAGACAGGCGCGCTCGGCCGCGTGAGCGTCACCTCCGGAGGGGCCCAGGCCGACGGTCACTCCGCGCAACCCGCCCTGAGCGCCGACGGCCGCTTCGTCGCGTTCGAGTCCTCGTCCACCACCCTCGTCGCGAGCGACACCAACGGAAAGACGGATGTGTTCGTGCGCGACCGGACTCTCGGCATCACGGTGAGAGTGAGCGTCTCCTCGGCTGGCGTCGAGGGCAACGGCGATTCCTTCGGCGCGAGCCTCTCGGCCGACGGCCGGCTGGTCGTCTTCAGTTCCAACGCGACCAACCTGGTGCCGGCCGACACCAACGCCGGCACCGACGTGTTCGTGCACGACCGGACCACAGGAGCGACGGCTCGTGTGAGCGTGGCGAGCAGCGGGGCGCAGGCGATCTTCGACTCACCCGGGTCTTCGAGGACGTCGTCGTCGGCCCTCAGCAGCGACGGGCGGTTCGTCGTCTTCACGTCCACCGCAATCAACTTGACCGCCGATCCGTTGCCCCTGTGCGGCCGCTACCCGTCGCCGCCAGGCCCCTGCGGCAGCGTGTTCGTCCACGATCGCAGCACGGCGACGACGCAACTTGTCAGCGTGCCGCCCGACGGAGAGAGCGCCCCTTGGCGAGGTGGCATCTGGCCGAGCATCACGGCCGACGGCCGGTTCGTGACCTTCGCCTCCGCGCCGCAGTCCTTCCCGGGCAGTACGCCGGGTCGACCTGCTCAACTGTTTTCGCAGGACGTGTACGTGCACGACCGGCAGACCCGCCGCACCGAACGTGTCTACCAATCGCCGCCCACCGGCGCGTTCGCGACGCCTGAGGCGGTGATCTCGAAAGACGGCCGCTACGTGGCGATCGCCGACCGTGAGTCCAAGCCTGGCGTTCGCCTGCTCGACCGCGTCACCGGCGACTGGGTTCGCGTTCACGGAGACGTGGCGGGACCGCCCTCGCCCGGCGAACTGCGGTGGTACTACCTGAGCATCGGCGGCGCCGAGCCCGTCGTCGCGGTGATCTCGACGGCCGTCGATCTCGTCGCTGGCGACACCAACGACGCCGACGACGTGTTCCTCGTCACCGCCGTCGACCCGGACGGGGATGCGATGCCGACGTCGTGGGAGTTGGCCTTCGGGCTCGACCCGTTCGATCCCGCCGACGCGGACGGCGATCCCGACGGCGACGGCTTCACCAACGCCCAGGAGGCGGCGCGGCACTCGCACCCGCGCGGGCTCGACGCGGCCACGCGCCACTTCGCCGAGGGCGCGCGCTCCGCGCTCTTCTCCACGGCGTTCTCGGTTGCGAACCCCGGCAACACCGAGGCCGCCATCCTGCTGCGCTACGTGGATCGAAGCGGGCTCGTGGCGAGCAGCACGGCCAGGGTCGCGGCGCGCGCGAGCCGCGAGATCACGGTGCCAGCGGCCGGCGTCAGTGAGTTCGCGACGACGCTCGAGAGCGACGTGCCGGTGGTGGCCGATCGCCTGATGTGGTGGACGGCCGAGGCCGGTTACGGCTCGCACGGCGAGCACGCGGTCGCGTCGCCCTCCTCCACGTGGTACTTCGCCGAGGGCGCGACCCACAGCGGCTTCGACCTGTTCTACCTGCTCTACAACCCGTCGGGTGTCGCGGCCGACGTCCGGGTGCGCTACTTGCGCCCGTCGGGCGGCCCCGTCGAGAAGACCTACACGGTGGCGCCAGGGCAGCGCTTCAACATCTGGGTGGATTACGAGTCGTTGCCGGGCGGCGCGACGCTGGCCGAGACGGACGTCTCGGCGCAGATCGACGTGCTCAACGGCGTCGCCATCCTCGCCGAGCGCGCGATGTACCGGACGGCGCCTGGCGCCGATCCCGCGTCGCCTGGAGTGATGTTCGAGGCGGGCCACGCGGCCGCCGGCGTCACGACGCCTGCCACGTCGTGGTACTTCGCCGAGGGCGCCACCGGGGAGTTCTTCGACCTCTTCTTCCTGCTGGCCAACCCCGGCGACACCGCCGCCCGGGTTCGCGCCACCTACCTGCTGAGCGACGGGCGCACCTTCACCAAGACCTACTCGGTCGCGGCCAGTTCCCGCTTCAACATCTGGGTGGACCTCGAGACGTTCGACGGCGTGGCCGGCGTGCCGCTGCAGGACGTGGGCGCGCTGTCGGTCACCCTGGACGTGGAGAACGGGGTGCCGATCGTCGCCGAGCGCGCGATGTGGTGGCCAGGCCCGACGCCGTCCACGTGGACGGAGGCCCACGCGAGCGCGGGCGCGACGCTGACAGCGGGGCGATGGGTGGCGGCCACCGGTGACGTGCGGGACGGCGCGGCGCGCACCGACAGCTTCTACCTCATCGCCAATCCTGGCTCGACGGCGATCGAGGCGACGGTGACGCTGCTGTTCGCCGACGGCACGCCGGCCGAGTCGAAGGTGTTCGCCGTCGCGCCGCACAGCCGCCTCACGGTGAACGCGCGAGCGGAGTTCCCGTCGAGCGTGGGTCGCACGTTCGGCGCCCTCGTCGAGGGCCGCGAGGGCGAGCGCTTCGTCGTGGAGTCGGCCGTGTATCGCGACGCGATGGGCCGCTACTGGGCGGCTGGCGCGAACGCGCTCGCGACGCCGCTTCCGTGAGGGTGACTCGAGCGCGCCAGCGAAGTGGGACGCCAGGAAGAATCGGTGAAGGGGCCTCGAGCAACGCCTGTGGAGCGGGCTCGGGGCCACAAGCCCCAAGCCTCGAACTCGAGCCTCAAGCCCTGAACGTCCCCACCGTCACGGCCACGTCCCGCGCCGCCTCCAGCGTCAGCGACGGGTACATCGGCAGCGACACCAACTCCGGGCACACGCGGTCGGCGATGGGGCACTGCCCCGGGTCCTCGGTGACGAGCGCCGCCTGGCCGGGAATCGGGATCGGGTAGTGCACCAGCGTCTCGATCCCCTGCGCGAGCAGGTGCTGCTGCAGGGGTTCGCGCCGAGGCGTGCGCACGGGGAACAGGTGGTAGACGTGGCCCGGGTCCATCTCGGGCGGCACCGCCACCGGCGCGCCCACCAGGTGCTCGCGATAGACGCGCGCGATGGCGCGGCGGCGCTCGGTCCAGAGCGGCAGTAGCGGCAGCCGCGCCCGCAGTACCGCCGCCTGCATCTCGTCGAGCCGCGAGTTCACGCCGAACTCGTCGTGGTGGTAGCGCTTGCTCTGCCCGCCGTTGCGCAGGCGCGCCACGCGCGCGGCGAGCGCCGGGTCGTTGGTGGCCACCGCGCCGCCGTCGCCGAGCGCGCCGAGGTTCTTGGTGGGGTAGAAGCTGAACGCGCCGGCCGCGCCCATCGTCCCGACGGGCCGGCCCTTGTAGGTGGTGAGGTGCGCCTGCGCGCAGTCCTCCACCACGGCCAGGTGGTGCCGCTCCGCGATGGCGAGGATCGGGTCCATGTCGGCGGCCTGCCCGTAGAGGTGCACGGGCAGGATGGCGGCGGTGCGCGGCGTGACGGCGGCCGCCACCTTCGCGGGGTCGAGCGTCAGGCGCTGCTCGTCGAGGTCGGCGAAGACGGGGCGGGCCCCGGCCATCATGATGGCCAGCGCCGAGTAGGCCGCCGACAGCGGGGAGGTGATCACCTCGTCGCCGCGGCCGATGCCGAGCGCCATCAGGGCCAGCGCGATGGCGTCGGTCCCGGTGCCGACGCCGACCGAGGCGGCCGTGCCGCAGGCCGCGGCGAACTCGCGCTCGAAGGCCTCGACCTCGGGCCCGAGCACGTACCACCCGCGCGCCACCACGCGCTCGATCGCCTCGCGCACGGCCGTCGCATCGTCGGTGGGGACCAGGCTGTTGAAGGGAATGCGGATGGACATGACGGACTCGCGGCTTGGGGCGTGAGGCTGGAGGCCTGGGGCCTGCGACCTACGACGCCGACGGCGCGGCGCCGCCGGCCTCGTGGCCCACGTACCGGGCGAAGTGCTGCCGGTAGTACTCGACGGTGCGCGCGAGCCCCTCGCGCAGCGCGACGCGCGGCGCCCAGCCGACGGCCTGCCGGAAGCGCTGCGAGTCGGAGTAGAAGCTGCCGATGTCGATGGCCTTCTTCTCGGGCGGCCACTCGCGGTAGGTGAGGCGCCCGGTGCCGGCCACCTCGAGCAGCAGCGCCACGAGGTCGCGGTGGCTGATGGGCTCGTCGCCGCCGACGTTGAACGCCTCGCCGTTGCAGGCGTCGCTGGCGCCGGCCCGCAGGAAGGCGTCGGCCGCGTCGTCCACGTAGACGAAGTCGCGCACCTGCGCGCCGTCGCCGAACACCTGGATCTCGCCGTCCTCCACCGCGAGGCGGATGAACCAGCCGATGAACCCCTGGCGGTTGTGGCGGATCAGCTGGCGCGGGCCGTAGACGTTGGTGAGGCGCAGCGAGCAGGCGCGCACGCCGAACACGTTGTTGTAGACCAGGTGGTAGTACTCGCCCGCCACCTTGTTGATGCCGTTCACGTCGGTGGGGCGCACCAGGTGCCGCTCGTCCACCGGCAGGTAGTCGGGCTTGCCGTACACCTGGCGCGTGCCCGCGTACACCACCTTCGCGCCGGGGTTGTTGCGCCGGCACGCCTCGAGGATCGTCAACTGGCTGCGGCAGTTGATCTCGAGGTCGGTGAACGGGTCGCGCATGCTGTCGATGTGGCTCACCTGGCCCGCGAGGTTGAAGATCACCTCGCGGTCGCGCACCAGGTAGTTCATCGTGGACTGCTGGCGGACGTCGGCCACGTTCACGCGGACGCGGTCCTCGATGCCGGCGATGTTGAAGAGGTTGCCGCCGTAGTCGGGGATGAGCGAGTCCACGAGCAGGACGTCGGCGCCGACCTCGACCAGGGCGCGGGCGAGGTTGCTGCCGATGAAGCCCAGCCCGCCGGTGATCATCACGCGGCGGCCCTGGTAGAACGCCTTGTAGTCGCCGCTCATGACGCCCGCCGGTCCGCGCCGGCCGCCGGCCGCAGGTGCACCTTTCGGATCACCAGGTCGCGCCACAGGCGCAGCACGTCGAGCCCCGTGCGGAAGATGCGGCGGAAGTTGAAGAACTGCGACTTGCCGTACGCGCGGTGGTAGTGGTGCACCGGCACCTCGGCGATGCGGAAGCCGGCGTCGGTGATCTTCTTCATCATCTCCAGGCAGATGACGCCGCTGTTCTTCGTCAGCTCCACGGTGTCGAAGATCGACCGCCGCATCAGCCGGAAGTCGCAGTCCACGTCGCGCACCTTCAGGCCGAAGAGCGTCTTCACCGTGTGGTGATAGACCCGGCCGATGACGATGCGGTGCAGGGGGTCGGAGCGGCTGATCTTGTAGCCGTTCACGAGGTCGACGCCCTCGCCCATGCGCTCCCACAGCACGGCCATCTCGGTGGGGTCGTACTGCGCGTCGCCGTCCGTGTAGAAGACGAACTCCTTCGTGGCGCTGGCGAAGCCCGAGCGAAGGGCGCCGCCGTAGCCGCGGTTCTGCGGGTGGTGCACGATGCGCACCTCGCCGGGGTACTTGCGGGCGAGCTCGTCGAGGATCTCGGGCGTGAAGTCCTTGCTGCCGTCGTTGACGACGATCACCTCGTGGTCGGGCGTGAGCGTCCGGGCCGTCAACAGGGCACTGAGCACCATGCTGGCGATGGTGCCGCTGTCGTTGTAGGCCGGGAAGAAGATGCTCAGGCCGGCGGGCGACGCAGGAGTGGAGGGCGGCGGCATGGCCAAACCGCGAAACGGTACCACGGGGTCGTTTCTGGCGGCAAGGCGGCCCGGGGTGGACGGGGGCGCGCCCCCGGGCCGGCCTGGCGAACCGGCCCGGAGCGCAGGGCCTCGGGGGAGGCGGGGCCGTCAGCGCAGCCGCGTGGCCACGGCGTCGGTGCCGGCCGTCCAGTGGATGCCGCCGGTGGTCGTGTACATCGCCCGCTCGACGACGATGCGCGGCAGGCCCGCGCCGGTGTCGACGCTCTCGATCACCGTGGCGAAGCGCCGCCCCGGCGCCGCCGTGAACAGCGCCGCCGGCACCACGTTGGTGCGGCTGGTCGCGGCGAGCGGGACGACCGTGGTGTCACTGCCCCCGCCCTCGTAGTGCACGGTGACCTTCGCGGCGCCGTCGAAGGGGGACGTGTTGGCCACGAGCACGTAGGTCTCGGCCAGGCGGGCCCCGCCGGCCTCCCCCTCCGCCAGCGCCCACATCGTGCCCGCCGTGGTGGTGCCGGCCGCGTTGTGCGCCTCGTGCCAGTTGCCCTGCGGCCACCACATCGCCCGCTCGACGATCACGGGCACCGCGGGGTCCAGCGACTCGACGATGGTCGAGACGGCGACGTCGGCCAGCGGGAACTGCCCGGAGCCCTCGGGCAGCTGCTCGTAGTCCACCCAGATGTTGAAGCGGCTGTTGGCCGCCACCGCGTAGGTCTTCTGCAGCGCCACGCCGCTGTCGAGCAGGTACGTCGCGCGCACCTGCGTGTCGCGGTCGTTGGGGTTGGCCACGAGCACGAACAGGTCGAAGTAGGGGCCCGTGGCGCCCTCGGCGAGGAACCAGGATCGCGCGGGCAGCGTGATGCCGGCGCTCTCGTGGCCGGCGCCGTACGGGCGCCCCGGCCGGCTCTGGTACATCGCGCGCTCCACGATCACCGGGCGCGAGGACGTGATCACGGCCGACACGTCGGTGGCCTCCAGGTCGGGGCCCTCGTAGTCCACCCAGACGTTGAAGCGGCTGTTGGCCGCCACCGGGTAGGTCTTCGTGAGCGGCGGCGCGGGCGCCGGCCGCAGGTAGCGCACCGTGACGGTGGCCTCCGCGTCGTTGGGGTTCTGGATCAGGTAGAAGAGGTCGAAGCCCGAGTGCGTGGCGCCCTCGGCGAGATACCACTCCAGCGCCGGCGCCGCGACGCTCGTCTCGGCGTGGCTGCCGTAGCCCGTGGCGTCCCACTCCATCGTCCGGTCCACCACCAGGGGCACGCTCGACTCCACGGCCATCGAGAACTCGGCGTCCGCGAGGCCGGGCAAGGCCTTCGGGAGCACGGTGGCACGGCCGAAGGCGCCGAGGCGCTGGAGGCTGGTCACGATGGCGCCGTCGCGGCGCATTGCGCGCACGAGCACGTCCGCGGGCGCGGCCGACGGATTGAAGAGCGCGAGGCGATAGTCGAAGAACCCGCTGGTGGCTCCTTCGGCGAGGTAGCGGAGGTTCCCGCCGCGCGGGTGGGTCCCGGCTCGGTACTCGGCGAGGTTCGACACGCCATCGCCGTCATCGTCCTGCCCCGCGTCGTTCACCTGCGGATCGGTGCCGAACTGCGCCTCCCACAGGTCGGGCAGGCCGTCGCCGTCGAGATCGTCGGCGGGTCCGCCCAGACCGAGCGTCACCGAGCGGAAGGCGCCGGCGAGCGTCTGGGGTGCCTGCCCGGGGAAGGTGACCACCACGTCGCGGACCAATGGCGAGGACTGCGGCGGGACGCCGACCAGCGGCGGCGCAAGCGCGACGATCAGCGAGTCGCTCACCACGGCGACCTCGGTCGCCGTGCCGTGCACGTTGCCGGCCACGCCGAAGGCCACGGTGGGGGTGCCGGCGCCGGTGGTCAGGAACCCGCGGCCGCGGACGTGCACCAGCACCGGCGTGTTCGACGCGCCCGCGCTCGGCGACACCGATTCGACGACGGGCGCGAGGAGCGCGGACACGAGGGCCGACGTGCGGTTGCCCGACGCGTCCCAGGTGTAGACGGCGTCCGCGCCGGGGAGCGAGACGGCGCTCAGGCGGCCCGAGGTGTCGTAGGTGTAGCGGACGGACTCGGGGGTGGGCTGGGCCACGACCGTGGTGCCCACGCCGAGCACGAGGACCACTGCCTTCACCAGTGAATCCGAGATGCGCATGGCGCACGCTCCCGTCAACGGTTGTTGCGCCCCAGGCGCTCGTTCTGTTCGCGAAGCTTGTCGAGGTAAATGCGTTCCTCGGTCGTCTGCGTTTGGCTGACAATCCGCCGCAACGCGCGGCCGGCGACGCCAAGGAGGTAGTCCCCGCCGTCACCCCACGGCGACACGATGTCGAGGAACTCGTCCATGGGGCCGTCATAGGCTGCCGGCGTCCTTCCACTGGCGTACCGCAGCGTGGAGACGATGTTGTCGAGCGCGAGGAGCCCGTACAGGAGCCCGACCGGGCCCCCCACGGTCACCGCTGCCCCGAACTCGATCCCGCTCCACAGTCCGTTCGCCACGACACCTGAGATGCACCTGTAGGCCGCCGCCGCGCGCGGATCGGTCCGCGGGTCGGAGAGGTACGGCCGCCGCGGGCGGATCTCGTCCAGCCAACCCTGCGGCAGGGGCGGGTCGGGGCCAAACGGGGAGAGGCCGCTTGGATCGATGCCGTTCGCGCTGTCGCCGCCGGCGTACCCGTAGAGATTGAACCCGCCCGCGAACCCGAGCGGGTCGCGGCTGACGAAGCGGCCGTCGCGCGCGTCGTAGTAGCGGTGCCGCATGTAGTACAGCCCGTCGCCATCGTCCTGCACGCCGTAGGCGCCGACGTACGTGAAGCGGTTACCGACGGACTCGCGCCTGCGCACGACCTCGCCGAACGGCCCGTAGGCGTACGCATTGGCGACGGCGCCGGTGGTGTCCGTCATGGCAACCGTCGAACCGCGCACGTCGTGGTGGTAGAAGTACGTGTGCCCTGCCGGCGTGACCTTCGCCTGCAGGCGGGTCGCGGTGTAGACGTAATAGGCCGCGACGTTGCCGGCGCCGTCCGTCTCCCACAACAACCGGTCGCGCGTGTCGTAGAAGAACCGCTGTC
>JADHED010001942.1_pt1 | contig 15700 bp, 14 predicted proteins | sample 8952041 | NCBI WGS metagenome assembly JADHED01 (sample SAMN16124423, study PRJNA663239) | bioreactor sludge metagenome | isolation source: sludge (control) | place: India:Bengaluru | collected 2018-09-08
CTGGCGACCAGCCACGCGACCGACGCAGCGAAGAGCTGGAGATAGGCCACCGCGTCGATTCGCCAGACACCGGCGGCGGCAAGAGCACCCGCTCCGGCCACGAGAGCAGCGTAGTAGCACGCCTTGATCAGGTTCGCTCCAACGAACTCCCCTCTTGTGCGCGCCGGAATGAGTAGCATGTCCGTGGCGTAGGTCAACACGTTCGCCAGTCCGGCCGCCGCGACGCTCAAGAACAGCTGACCCCTCGAAAGAGGGAGGTCCAGCAGAATCGCCGCAATGGCCGCCGCTCCGACCGCGAGCGCCATACCTACCGCCCTCGCCTTCGCGGACACCTTCAGCAAGAGAGAACGAGCGGCCTGATTCCTCCCCGAGCCCGATAGTGCACCCACTTGCCTCGTGAGGCCGTTTGTCAATCCGAGCTCGCCATAGGCAGCCGCGAGACCGAACGAAAGGAGAAGTACTGTGGCTCCCCACGCCTCTGGCCCAGCCGCCCGAATTGCGATCCGAGGAACGAGGACCGCCGACAGGAAGCCTGCGCCAAGGGTGACCAGAGCGCTTCCATAGGTTCCCGCACACTTCCTGACCCAGCTCTGGATCTCGACTGCAAGGCTCGCGTCGCTCAACGTGTCGGCCCTTTTTGGCCCGCGTCGTCCATGAAGAACTTCAACCCTGCCAGAAGAGCACGCACAGCGCCCTGTCGCCCTTTGATTACCAAGATGCCGAGAGTGGCCGCGAGCCGCGCCAAAACCAGGGCTTTCCATGGCCCGCGAACGTAAGACAACTGCAAGTACGTCCAGTTCCGAACCGAGAAGTAGCGGGCGCTTTCGCTCGCCTTCGCGACCGACCGCGCCCCTTTGTGACGGGCCAGCGGCGTCGCCACGTAGAGGGTTCGCCAGCCCCTCCCCTCCGCGAACAAAGAGAGTTCCGACTCATCTGTCGTCAAGAACAGGCGTTCGTCAAATAGGCGCGGCCCTCTCACGTTGAGAATGTCCCGGTCCACCAGCATCACGCATCCGAGGATGCCTTGCACGAGAGCGTCCTCATCTGGGAAGTGGAGGGATGTCCGACCCCGTACGAGCTCGATCCGGACCGCACCTGCGTTCCTATCGGCGGGTCGCTCGAAGTATCGGATCTCCCCGCCCACCAGCCTGGCGCCTCGCCCCCGCCATTCCTCCAAGGCCCTCACCAATAGAGGCACCGCTCCAGGCTCGAGCACGACATCATTGTCGAGCCGGAGGAGGTAGTCCCAGTCGCATCCGAGCCGTTCCAGCGCGGCGTTGTAGCCACCCGGTGCCCCTGCGTTCCACCCGTTCTCGACTAGAACCACTCCTTCGCGGTCCCGGCACTCCTTCCGTAGCCGCGTCAGCTGCTCGGGGCTCGAGCCGTTGTCGACAATGCACGTGAGTACCGACAGGCTCTCCGTCCCCTGGTGCGGCATGGAGTCGAGAAGCTCAACAGAGTCCTCGACGCCGTTCCAGTTCACGGCGACCGCCAGCAGGCGCTTCTTCATAGCGTCTTCACGGATCGAAGAGCGCTGAGATACGCTCTCGCGGAGGTCGAGTGAGTAGGAGGTACCGGACCGCGCTCTTCGGCCGCGCTTCTTCTCTCTTGCGCCGCGTAGGCGGCCGTCTCGAGTCTCTCTCCCCACAGAGTCCACTCTTCGGCCGGGAGAACCCATCCGTTTTCCCCCTCCCGGACCAAGTCCGGAACGCAGCCGACGGAGTCGCTGGCCAAGACCATCGCTCCGCAGGCCAGCGCCTCCTGGGCCGCGAATCCCCAGGTCTCCGCCCGGACCGATGGCATAAGGAGCAGGTCAATGGCACGCAGGTAATCGGGCATTCGACTCTGGTTGACAAACCCCTCAAGTCGGATGGCCGACGCAAAGTGCGGTGCTGCCCTAGCCACCGCGGCCAGCTCCGGCCCGTCCCCGAGGACCACGAACTGACACTGAAGCCGCGTCCGCCCCGTATCGCGCCACCAGTCAAGCAGGGCCCGGATCCCCTTCTTCGGCTCCAGCTTTCCCGCATAGGCGACAATGGGGAGCCCTCGGGAGAACCCCAGCCGCTCCCGGAGACGTTCGTACTCGCCCGGTCCGGGTCTATGGAATCGCGAAGAGTCGACTCCGTATGGCACTTCGAAGATGCGCGACTTGGGAAGTCCCAGGCGCTCCCAGTAGGCGGCGCTCCGAATGCCCGGGGGAAAACAGGCTTCCAGATCGCCGGTTAGCGTCGCCCTCAGCCATGCTCGTTTGGAGAGTCGTCGGAGCAGTCCTCCCACCTCCCCTCGCCCCGCCCACGTATCCGCTCTCATGACGATTCCGCGCCCGTGCCTCCGGGCCCACGACATCGCGCTTCTCGCGTCGGCGCCAACATATCCATGGACCACGACGTCGGTCGGATCCCAGTCGTCCAGGAGATGATCAAGGCCCTCGGCGTTCAACTGCCTCGGCTCCCTGAAGCGATTTTTCTCTGCCGCGGCCGTGAAGACGAACGGATAGCCCGAAAGCAGGGGGACGTCCCACGAATAGCTGCGGGAGAACCCCGCGTCGAAGGTTTCTCCAACGCCCCGGGTTGAGAGATAGAAAACCCGGAAGGGCACCTCATCGAGGAGGGCCATCTCTTGGTAGACGGGCCCGAAGTACTGGATCGGGTGCGAGTTCACGATTGCGACCCTCAATTCGATTCCTCAACTCGGCGAGCGATAGCACTGCTGACGTCGCGGGCACGTGCGTCCATGGAGTGCCTTGGCACGATTGTGCGATATCCATTCCGCCGAAGGTTCCTTCTCAGGTCCGCGTCCGCGAGGAGGCGGAGCGCTCCTTCAGCCATTTCTTCCCCGTTGTCGAATAGGATGGCGTCCGATCCGTCCTCCAAGAGCGACTCCACGTACGCGGTACGCCTATGAACCATGGCGATGCCCATTGCCGGGAGCTCGTACGTTCGCGTCGTATCCTCGTCGCCCGGGTACTTCCGGCCCCGCAAGAAGACGTCTCTCGTCACCGGCGCGAGGCAGCAGCGACCGCTCCTGGCCGCCGCGATGTAGGCTCTCCCCGAGACCGCCCCCGGGAACACCCATCCGCATGGGAGGCGTTCGCGACATCTCTCCCAGCCGTTCCCGAAGACGGCCACGCTCTTCTTCGCGAATCCATGCACTCTCGCCGCTTCCGCGAGCAGGCGCTCGTACTCGGGCCGATGCGTCGCCACGAGCACGACGTCGAAGTCGGAACCCTCCGTTCTCCATCCGTCCTCGACGTGATGAAGAAGCGGGTCATAGCCCTGCGGGATGAATATGCACTCGTTCTCGTATCCGAACACCGGCTGCCAGGCAGCCGGATGCCAGACCTTTGTCGATATGACCAGCGAATATTCACCCAGTGCTTCCGCAAGGGCTTGCCCGTATGCGATAGGCGAGTAATCCGGAAACACATTGACCGACAGAATCCGTCGTCTTTGCCACTCCTTTAGGGCTGTCCTGTCCACGTGGCGCCCCTTGTAAACGAGGAGGGCCGCGTAGTTCGTCCGGGCAAGGCACTCGGCGAGCGCCCTGCGGACCTCCGACCGGACAATCCGCGCCCCCAGTCGCAGGGCCGCACGTCCGATAGTCGATCGCCAATGCGGTGCGATCGCGTCCTCGGCGATCTGATCGAGCGGACATCCGAGACGCTCCAGCCCTTCCCTCAGACTGCGAGCGCAAGACCCGCGCCATCCTTCTCCTACGAAGAGAATCGGGCGGGGTTGCTTTTCCGCCTCAGGTGCCAATCTGCTTGTCTCCGACCCGCGCAAGGCGGCTGAGGTTTGCAGGGGCGCCCAGAGCCGCCCGCACGCCGATGAGTATCGTCCCGTAGACCAGGCTCTTCTTGAGAAAGCTTGCCATCAGCAGCGGAAGAGTCGTCTCAGCCGTTGTCAGCCAGTAAAGCTCCGCCAGGTAGATCACGCCAATCAAACCCCCGAAATGCCCCGAGGTCGCCCACCGACTCAGGATGCGAGAAACGGCTGCGAGGCACATACCCCATACGTACATCCCCCCGACGATGCCGAGCCACCCTCCGTTCCAGTACATTTCGCCTACCGGAAAGAGCGTTATCGCCGCGGGCGTACCGAGGAACTCACCGTACCGCCCTCCGGGCGAGAACGTCGGCTTACCTGGCCAGACCGCCCTCGGGACCGCGGCCAGGGCCACCGCCGAGAAGTCCCTGCCGAGGTGATATGGCATCTGATCCGGCACGACCTCCATGATCCGCCAGAGCTCGTCCGCTCCGCCGAACCGAACGAGGGCTCGGCTCGCGGCCTCGCTCGGTCTTCGTTCGCCTCCGTAGGCCGACTGCAGCGTGCCACCGAGGATTCCCTCGATGTCGAGGTCCCCAACCGCCGGGAGGCCGCCTCCATACGCCTGAAGCAGGATCTCCCGGAACGCCGACACGAACGGAAAGGCGACGAAAGCGAACCAGAGGCCTACGGCGGCCGCGAGAAGTACCGGCGTGCGCCGCCGAACTAGGTAGTAGGCGGCCGCGAGGATGAAGAAGGGAAGCGTCAGAAATGTCTTCGATCCCTGGATCAGCTGGTAGCCAAGCTCCACGGCCACGACAACTACCGAGAGCCCTAGCTTCCAGAATCGGTCAATGCTCTTCTGAAACACGCCGACGCAGACCCCAGCGAAGGCCGCCCAGCCCATCATGTGCAGGATCTCAAGCGGGTTCGCGTATGCGTAGTCGAGCGTCTCCGAAAGAAGAAAGGAGATGTAGTTGCCGGTAGCGATCTTGACTGCTTTCGCCAAGATCGAGATTCCTTCAAGTGCCGCGATTACCCTCCAATCGAAGGGGCCAAGGCGGCTCGGGCTCCGCGCAACGATTCCCATAGCGTCGCCGCGCCGGCTCGAGCGTTCATAGGCCAGGCAGAAGGCGACGATTCCGACGGCGGAGGCCAGCGCGGTTCGAGCGATTGCAGCCGGCTCCAGAAAACCCAATAGGTCGCGCGTCACCTCCGCATCCAGATATAGGACTGCGAGGATCCTGAGCGGATATACTGCGGACAGCGTCAGCACGTAGACAGACCCCAGATCTAGGGCGATCCCCGACCGGCGAGACGACGTGCCAATCCTATGGGCTGCTGCCAGCAGCGCAAGCACGCAAAGAACCGTTGCCAGAACGCCGTACATGTTTTCCTTCGCCTTACCTTCGAACTGGCCGACACTACCTAGCTAGTTGACCCGGCGCCCCGCTCGCCAACTCGAGTATCCGCGACGTGAAGCGCGCACAGCGCGTCACATCATGGCGGTCACACGACGTGCTCCGCCTGTCTCTGGCAGGGTTCGCCCTTTCATTAAGTGCCGACACGAGCGCGCCACTCAGGAGAAGGGCTATCCGCGACCAGAAAGCCGGCGATTCCGCAGGCAACGGGCCGCGGTAACACCGCTTGAGGAGCTCCGGACCGACGCTCTTCGCCTTCGGGCTCGCCGTTGCGCAGTCGCTTCGCGTGGCCCGCTTCTCATGCTCTGGCAGGAACAGCCACAGTCTTCGACCTGCTACTCTAGGTTAGCGCCGGCCCCTTGCCGAGCTAGGCGCGAGCGTCATCAACGATCCGTTGGTAGACTGACAAGTACTGCTCCGCCACCGCTCGCGGGCAGAATCGTTTGCCATTCTCCAGACCGGCCTCCACGAGGCGCTCAGCCGTACGCGGATCTTCCAGAACCGCGCGAACGCCGTTCCGGATCGACTCAACATCGAAGGGATCTACCAACTGCGCGCCATCACCGGCGACTTCGGGCATCGATGAACAGTTGCTAGTTACTACAGGCCGCCCTACTGCCTGTGCTTCCAGAATTGGCATTCCGAAGCCTTCGTAGGTGGACGCGAACACGACAAGATCGCAGGTCTCGTACTGCTCGAGGACCTCCTCCGGAGAAAGCGCGTATCGCTCCTCGAACGGGATGTCGCTCGCAGCGAGAGCTCTCTTCTGAGCCGAGTCGAGCTTCCCGATCACCGATAGCGTCACGCGAAGCCCACTGAGCGCTTTTGCCACGCGAAGGAGGTTCTTGTTGCCGCTCGTCCCGACCTGGAGAATTCGGGGTCTGCAGCCCGTTCTCCCCTTCGGACTGAGCCGGAACCGAGGGGAGATTGCCACCGGTATCACTTCGATTCGCGAGAGCGGCCAACCCAGTGTCTCGCAGATGTCTCTCCTCGCTGCTTGCGAGATCGTCGTCACTGCGGAGGCTCGTCGTTCGGGGCCGTCGAACCAGATGGTTTGAAGCGCCGTCCGCCTCCATCCGCGCTTTCGATGAAGCACGCCGACATCGGGAATGGTTAGGACGGTGCGGGTTCCGTCGAGGAAGAGCCCAAGGTAGAGGACATCGCCCGTAATGTGGTTGACGCCTCCCGACTCGCGATGTCTCGCTTCGAAACCGTTTCGGAGCAGGGCCAGCGGGTTGGCCCCGGCAAGTGATGCGACGTGGACCACGCTTCGAACAGCGTTGGCGGGTAGGTGATCTCTGACGACCGCGAAGACCTCTTCCAGGCTGTGGCCTCCGCCTTGAGCCCGATGGAAGTACGACACCTCAAGTGGCGTCAGCATCGCGTCCCTCGAAGATCCCAGTAATCGGCCGCGGACGGCGCCTTCTCGGTGGATCCGCCGGGAGCCGCTTTGTCGAAATCCTCAGTCAACCCGCGCCCTCGAAGCCGACGGAGAAAGGCCCACATGCTCTCGGCCACGTCGCTCGGCCGAAGGGGGAGAATCCCCCGAGCCCGGCGCGCCTTTGAGACTGGGGCGCGCAGAGGCACCCCACATCGGCCACCACCGAGCACCCCAGGTGAGGGAATTCTGTTCCGCTGGCGTAGAGCCGGGCAGCGCGTTCTTGCAGCGTCAGCCAAGGGCCCCTTCTGGAGATGAGGTCTGTGGCCGTGTCCGAGAGCACGTCTATGGGGTTGGCCGGACGGGATGCAGGAATGGAAGGGGCTCGAGTCTGGCGCGGAGACACGCAGGTACGGCCACGAAATCGCTTGCCGTCCCCGAGGGCTCTTCGCCGGAGGCGCCCCGCGTGAGCGCATATAGCTCGTATCCGGCTTCGGAGAACCCGGCAAAGAAGCTGCGAAAATCGTCCAGAGTCACGAGTGCGATCTCCGCGAAGGCCCGCAGGAACTCGAAGACCACCACGGGCGAGTGGCGCCTAATGATCGTCTCCGCACCCTTAAGCACATCCAATTCAGCCCCTTCCACGTCGATCTTGATGAGGTCCACCGAAGACCAATCCGCGAGAGTCTCGTCCAATGTGAGGATTTCGACCGAGATTTCGCGCCCTGTTCCCACGGCCAGGAGAGACGAGGTGTCGCCGGCCTCCTGAACCCAGAAGGAGGCGGCCCCGCGCTGCGCGCCTGCCGCGTTGCGAAGAATCCTGACATGGGGCGTATCCCGGGTGTTCCATTCGAGAAGCCGGTATGCGCTGGGGTTGGGTTCGAAGGCCACGACGCGTCCGGTATCCCCCACGAGCGCCGCGGCTTTTCGAGCGTAGAACCCTACGTTGGACCCTACGTCCACGAAGGAGCCACCGGGCCGGAGAGTCACCTTGAGCAACTCGACGAGACCTCTCTCGTGAGGCAGCTCCCCTTCGAAGAAGTAGCCGAGGCACATGGTCTCGCGCAGGTCTAGGTAGAGCCTATCTCCGTCGGCGAGCAGCGCCGGGTAGGTCTTCAGCGATGGAAGAAAGCGGGCCAAGAGACGCACTAACCTGCTGTGGCCACGCGGGAGGATCGTGCGATGCAACCCCACCATCGCCGTCTGAAAAGTGCTGCTCAAGCCTGCCCCCCAGCTGTGTTGGAACGCCGCCTGCATTGGAATCAATACGGGAGAAACGTTCCGGCTGTCGCGAGGCACTCTGGATAGCCCAAGTCTACACAAACCAGAGGCCTCAGAGTCAACACGAGCACTTCCAGAGTCACGGCAGTGAAGGCGAGAGCCCCGAGCCCCCTGATGAGGGCCGGTCCGGCGCGCCCCACGGCACATAGTGCCGCGCCGCTCGTGGCTGCTAGTACCTTGATTCCGCTCCCCAACGAGACGATGACGACGACGAAGGAAGGACGGGAGGCGGTCCCCTGGAGCTGGTAGTGCGGGGCAGCCCAGGCGGCGGCCATGGCCGGTGCCCCTACCAGTGCGACCGGAGTGAGCGCGAGGGTCGACTGGTCGCGGTCACTCGGGGGGCCCACCGCATCCACGCACAGGTTGACCTTCTCCGCCAGTGGCGTGATCGCCGACGATGGCAGCGCAGCGGCGAAGAACGGGATTGCGAGGAGGCGGAGCTTCACGTCGCGGCGAGGTCCCGGAGTGCCACGTCCCACCTCGCCTGCGTGGTCGCCTTCGAAAACTCAGCGGCATAGGCCGTGTGGCATCGGGCGTGGAGAGCGGCGAGAGCGGCGGGGTCGGCTGCGAGGGCGAGGAGCGCCGCGGCCGCGGATTCGATGGAGGCGGGGTCGGACGTGAGCAAGAGGCCGAGGCCCTGCTGGGCGATCCAACGAGCCGGCGTGGCGTCGGGGCTGCCGGCGAAGAGGACGGGGCGGCCAGCGGCGAGGGCGGCCTGGAACTTCGAGGGGACGACGGCGCCGGTCCACTCGGGGCGGAGGGAAACGGCGTGGACGTCGGCTGCTCCGAGGCGGCGGGAGAGGTCGCCTTCGGGGACGAACGGGGCAATGGAGATGTTCGTGTCTTCGGGCGTTACGGAGGCTCGAAGCTCGGCCTCGCGGTTGCCGCGGACCGCGAACGCGAAGCGGATGCCGGTGCCGCGGAGGCGGCGCGCGAGGCCAAGGAACTCGGTTGCAGAGTGTGCGCGGCCGAGACTGCCGGAGTAGAGAATTCCCAGCCGGGCGTCGCCGAAGAGGGCGCGGCGCTCCCCGGCATCGGCCTTGAGCGGCGCCGCCGGTTCGACGAGTGCCCACGGGGGAAGAGTTTCGCGGCGGGCGGCGGGGCTTCTGGGGAGGAGGCTCCTCATGCAGGGACCGATGTCGGCGACGAGGTCCGCCGCGCCGACGCCGGCCGCTGCGGCGCGGGAGAGGAGGCGCGAGGCGAGCGAGCCGGGCCGGAGACGACCGTCGGCGACGGCCGCGTCCGGATAGACGTCGAAGGCCCAGTGGACACGCTTTACCGAGGGACGGAAGAGCCTCCAGGCGCAAAGGGCCGTGACGGAGAGGATCGGGTCAGTGCCAACGAGGACCGCGTCGAAGCGGGAGCCGGGGCGGAGGGCCTCGAGGCTCCAAGCGGCGGTCATCCAGAGGGCGTTGAGGATGCGGCCTTTGACTGAAGCCTGGGAGAGGGGCGGGCGCCAAACGCGCCGGACGGAAACTCCGCGCCACTCTTCGCAGAGCGGGTGGCGCGCGTGCGGGTCGTGGCAGGAACGATTGGAGGGGCGGGCTGTGACGTGCCACCCGCGGTCCGCAAGGCTCTCGCAGAGGTCACCGAATACCTGCGCGCTCACTACGTCGTCCGGAGGGAGAAAGTGGTAGAGCACGAGTATGCGTGGACGGGTCATGCCCGGACGACGGGGCACGGAGACTCGTGGAGGGGAAAGAGGTTTCGCGTGTCGACGAGTAGCCTCACCCTCGCGTAGAGAAGCGGATCTCGGAACCTGCTATGGGCCGTGGACACGACGATCGCGTCGTACCTTGAGAACTCCTCGGCCGTGCAAGGAACGGAGGCGAGACACAGTTTGTGCTTCCGCACCTCTTTGGCCTTCGGAATGAACGGGTCGCAGTAGGAGACCTTCGCCCCAAGCTCCTCGAGGAGCTCGATGACCTCGAAACTCGGGCTCTCCCTGTCATCATCGATATCCGCCTTGTACGAGAGGCCGAGGACGAGGATTCTCGCTTCCTTCACGCTCTTGCCCTGCGCGTTCAAGCCATCGACCGTCTTCTTGACGACCCAGCGGGGCATGGAGGTGTTGATCTCGCCGGCGAGCTCGATGAACCTGGCCCAGGCGCCGTGTTCGGCAGCCTTCCACGAGAGATAGAAGGGGTCGAGAGGTATGCAGTGCCCGCCCAGGCCCGGCCCGGGGTAGAACGGCATGAACCCGAAAGGCTTCGACTTCGCCGCCTCGATGACCTCCCACACGTCGATATCCATCCTGTCGAAGACGACCTTCAGCTCGTTGACCAGGGCGATGTTGACGGAGCGAAAGATGTTTTCGAGGAGCTTGCCGCTTTCGGCGACCTCGGCGGATGAGACACGGACGACCTTCTCGAGCGCGGCAGCGTAGAGGGCCTCGGCGACGTCCCCCGAGGCGTCGTCGATGCCGCCGACGACTTTCGGGATGTTGCGGGTGTGAAAGGTCGGGTTTCCCGGGTCTTCGCGCTCGGGGCTGAAGGCGACGAAGACGCTCTCACCGCACTTAAGGCCCGTGGCCTCGAGGCGCGGGAGAATCTCTTCGCGTGTCGTTCCCGGATAAGTTGTGGACTCGAGGACGACGAGCTGGCCGGGCCGAGCTACGGCGGCGATTGCCTCGGCCGTCCTCCGAATGTAGGAGATGTCGGGTTCCCGGTGCTTCCCGAGCGGGGTGGGTACACAAATGAGGATGGTGTCGCATTCCGCCAGGCGGGAGAAACCGGATGTCGCTGAAATGCGGCCTCTGGCGAAGGCGGCCGCCACGCGTTCTGCGCCTATGTGCTTGATATAGGTTTCGCCCCGGTTGAGGGCTTCGGGCTTCGCCGGATCAACGTCGAAGCCGAGGACCGGGAATCCCGCCTCCTCGAAAACGAGGGCAAGCGGAAGGCCAACATACCCGAGACCGACTACACCGACTGTGGCCTCGCGGGAGGAGATCCTCTCGAGGAGGCTTGACTTGTGATCGATCATTTCTGCCTCAGATGAAGGCGTTCGCGATGGTGCGTGAGCCGTCCGGCGGGGTACTTCATTCCCGGATCGTGCCGACGCCCGATGTGGTCTTCTCGTTGCGGTCGTCCCGCGAGGTAACGAGACTCCCCTCGAACGAGACGTTGAACTGGAAGAAGAGGAGCGACCGTTCGGCGCAGAGGTCTTCCACCTCGCCGACGGCGCGGGCGGGAATCCTCGGGCTGGTGACGATGACGCCGCGAGCGCCGTGCTCGTCGACGAGGCGCGCGAGATCGCGCGAGGAGCCGAGGACCGGGACGCCGTGGAGCGCGAGTCCCATCTTCTCGGGATCGTCGTCGACGAAGCCGATCGGGCGGAGCGGCGCGTCGGCGGAAGCGCCGAGCTCCCTGACCGCCATCGAGCCGCGTCGCCCCGCCCCGTAGAGGAGGACGGGAACGCCGGGGCTGGCCGAACGCGTCCGGAGCCAGGCGAGGATGCGGTACGAGCTGCGCGTGCTGGTCACGAGGAAGAGGAGAACGAGCGTGAAGATGCCGAAGAACGAGAGGGGCGTGCCCGGCCCGAACGCGACGAGGTCGACGACCGCGACGGCGCCGCCCGTGAGGATCGTGGCGTTCGTGGGGCGGACGAGGTCTTCGAGCGCCGCGTGGCGCCAACGCCCCTTGTAGAGACCGAAGGCGTAGAACGTGAGGAAGGCGACGGCCGGGACGATCGCGCCGAGGCGAAGGGCGAGCAGCCGGTGCTCGTGGAGGCCCCAGTCGTCCCACCGGAGGCCGACGGCGAAGTAGAGCGCGAGGATGGCGAGGACGAGATCGACGAACGGGACGAAGAAGCCCGACTTCAGCGCGGGGAGGTCGTAGAGCCGGAGGACCGTGCCCTTGCGGATGAGGGTGAGCTCGTCGTAGCCGAGGCGGGAGAGGCCGACGAAGGCCGCACCGAACAGGGCGACGAGAAAGAAGCCCGTCGTGGCCGAGGAGAGGAAGAGCGAGCCAAGGCCGACGAAGGCCGTCACGACGGCGGCGGCGTAGAGGATGAAGACCGCCCGACGCTGGTTGACGCCGAGCGCGACGAGCTTGTGGTGGATGTGCCCGTTGTCGGCGTCCATGACGCCGCCGCTCGAGGCCGACTCGAGACGGCCGACGAGACGCCGGAGGATGGAGACGAGCGTGTCGGTGAGGGGGATACCGACGATGGCGACCGGCACGAGGACGGCGAGGCCGGCCGAGAGCATCGTGCCGCCCCGAAGACAGAGACAGGCGAGGACGAAGCCGACGGAGTTCGCCCCGGCGTCGCCGAGGAAGATCGACGCGGGGTGCATGTTGTAGCGCAGGAAGCCCGCGAGGGCGCCCGCGAGGGCGAGGGGAACGACCGCGACCTCGATGTGGTCGGCGAGGAGGAAGACTCCCGCGAGGCTGAAGGACGAGATGAGGCCGAGGCCTCCCGCGAGGCCGTCGAGGCCGTCGATGAGGTTGAAGGCGTTCGTGATGCCGACGATCCAGAGGAAAGAGAGGGGCCACGCGAGGAGGCCGATCTCGACCGAGGCGCCGAACAAATGGACGACCGGAGGGAGGACGTAGCCGTTCGCCAGGACGACGACCGCGCCGACGGCGTGCGCGGCGAGGCGCGGGAGCGCGCGGAGCGAGTGGACGTCGTCGATGAAGGAGACGGCGAAGACGGGCAGGAGGCCGACGAGGAGCGCGAGCTGCCGATCGAGGCTCGGCATGCGCGGCACCGGGAGGAGCCCGGCGAGGACCGCGAGGACGACGAGCGTGAACGCCCCGACGACGGCGACGCCGCCGAGCCGCGGGATGGGGGCCTTGTGGACCTTCCTCTCGTTCGGCTCGTCCATCGCCCCGAGGCGCACGGCGAGCCTCTTCGCGAGCGGGGTGAGCCCGAGCGCGAGGATGGCGGCCGCGAGGAACGGGAGGGCGAGGAGGAGGGGTTTCACGGGGTCATGGGGTCTGGTCTACGTTCTACACCCTACGGGACCTTGCAGGACCATGCGTTCCGAGAACGCGGGGATGCGAGCAGCCGCGGGAACGTCAGGCCCCGTCCGCGGCGAGCGCGAGGTCGGCCTTCGTCATCATCTCGACGAGGCCCTCGAAGGTGACTCTTGGCGTCCAGCCAAGAACCTTCTTCGCCTTCGTGGGGTCGCCGAGGAGGAGCTCGACCTCGGCGGGACGGAAGTACATCGGGTCGACGCGGACGAGGGTCTTGCCGGTCTTCGCGTCGCGGCCGATCTCGTCGACGCCTTCGCCTTCCCACGCGAGGGGGAGGCCGGCGATGGCGAAGGACTTCTCGCAGAACTCCCGGACGGTGTGGGTCTCGCCGGTGGCGACGACGTAGTCGCCCGGCTCGTCGTGCTGGAGCATGAGCCACATCGCCTCGACGTAGTCGCCCGCGAAGCCCCAGTCGCGCCGGGCGTCGAGGTTGCCGAGCCAGAGCTCCTGCTGCGCGCCGTTGACGATGCGGGAGGCGGCGCGCGTGATCTTGCGGGTGACGAAGGTCTCGCCGCGGCGCGGGCTCTCGTGGTTGAAGAGGATGCCGTTGGAGGCGTGGAGGCCGTAGCTCTCGCGGTAGTTGACGGTGATCCAGTAGGCGTAGACCTTGGCGACGCCGTAGGGGCTGCGCGGGTGGAAGGGGGTCGTCTCGCGCTGGGGCGTCTCGGCGACGAGGCCGAACATCTCGGAGGAGGAGGCCTGGTAGAAGCGCGGGCGCAGGCCCACCTCGCGGATCGCCTCGAGGAGGCGGACGGCGCCGAGGGCCGTGATCTCGCCGGTGTACTCGGGGACGTCGAAGCTCACTTTGACGTGGCTCTGCGCGCCGAGGTTGTAGATCTCGTCGGGGACGACGCGCCGGAGGACGGTGTTGAGCGAGGAGGCGTCGTTGAGGTCGGCGTAGTGGAGGACGAGGCGGCGCCCCTGCTCGTGCGGGTCCTGGTAGAGGTGGTCGAGGCGCGCGGTGTTGAACGAGGAGGAGCGGCGGACGAGGCCGTGCACCTCGTAGCCCTTCTCGAGGAGGAGCTCGGCGAGGTAGGAGCCGTCCTGGCCGGTGATGCCGGTGACGAGGGCTTTCTTCAATCGCGTGGCCTTTCCATGGGTTCGCTACGAGGACGCCGAGAGGAGCACGACGACATCCTCCGGCGTCCGGTCGGGGGGAACGAGATCGAGGATTCCCCGGTCGAAGGTCGCGAGCCGGCATCCGTGCCGCATCGCGAGGGCGAGGAGATGCGCATCGCTGACCTGCCGATGGCCGACGACGCGCTCCCTGGGGACGAGGTCGGACGAGGAGAGGTCGACGTCGTCGACGAGGAAGACGTGGCCGGGAAGCGCGGCGATCCGCGCGAGGGCGCCGAAGGCCGCGCGGGGGGCGACGGCCCCCGGTATGACCCGGGTGTTCGACGAGACCCGGACGAACCCCGCCTGGGTCGCGGGGCAGGTGGCCCATCCCGTCCTGCGGGCCTTGCGGAACCATGCCGTCGCGGGCTCGTGGTGGACGTGATTCGGCCACGCGAGAGCCACGAGGACGTTGACGTCGAGCAGGGCTTTCAGACGTCCTCTCCCGCTTCCCTCACCATCTCGAGGGTGATCGGCGGAGCGTCGTCGGGGACGTCGAAGACGGGAAAGCCGCTCCCCTCCCTCATCCGGGCCGACGGCGCGAGCCCCCGGCGCGCGAGCTCGGAGAGCACCTTCCCGATGCTCGACTTCCGCTCCGCGGCCAGGCTGGCCGCCGCCCGGTAGACGTCGGGATCGAGGTTGATCGTCGTCCTCATGGGGAGATCGTGGGTCGGGTCCGTGGTGATGTCAAGATGTCAACGCATCACGACATCAGGTGCGGCTGCGGGGCGTCGTCACGACCTCGTCCTGACAGACATCACTGTTCCCGTCGAGCCGCGCGGTACCACTCGAGCGTCTTCTTCAGCCCTTCGGCGAGGGGGGTCGTCGCCTTCCAACCGAAGCGCTCGAGGGCGCGGGAGGTGTCGAGGCGGCGGCGGGGCTGGCCGTTGGGCTGCGTCGCGTCCCAGGTGACGGCGCCTTCGAAGCCGACGAGCGCGCGGATGGTCTCGGCGAGGTCTCTCATGGAGATCTCGTCGCCGGAGCCGACGTTGACGGGGTCGGCCCCCTCGTAGCGCTCGGCCGCGGCGACGACGGCCTCGGCGGCGTCTTCCACGTAGAGGAACTCGCGCGTGGGGGTGCCGTCGCCCCAGAGGGTGACGGTGGCGTCGCCCCGCTCCTTCGCCTCGAGGAGCTTTCGGAGCATGGCCGGGATGACGTGGCTCGAGAGGAGGTCGAAGTTGTCGCGCGGGCCGTAGAGGTTGACGGGGAGGAGGTAGACGCCCGGGAAGCCGTACTCCTGCCGGTAGCCCTGGAGCATGACGAGGAGCGCCTTCTTGGCGATGCCGTAGGGGGCGTTGGTCTCCTCGGGGTAGCCGTTCCAGAGGTCGTCTTCGCGGAAGGGGACCGGCGTGAACTTGGGGTACGCGCAGATGGTGCCGAGCTGGACGAACTTGCGCAGCTCGCGGGCGCCCGGGTGCGTGCGGCACGCCTCGACGAGGTGGATCCCCATGAGGGCGTTGTCGCGGAAGAAGGAGCCGGGGTGGAGGCGGTTCGCGCCGATGCCGCCGACCTTCGCCGCCGCGTGGATGACGACGTGCGGGCGGGCGTGGTCGAGGAGCCGGTCGACGTCGTCGGGGACGAGGAGGTCGAACTCGGCGGAGCGCGGCGCGACGACGACGTTGCCGGGAACGGCGCGGAGCCGCTCGACGACGTGGCTCCCGAGGAAGCCTCCGCCGCCGGTGACGAGATAGCGGGTCGTCATGAAGGAAGGGGTCTGGTCTACACTCTACAGTCTACGGCGCCTGGACGAGGCCGGAGCCGACG
>JADHED010001943.1_pt1 | contig 15694 bp, 11 predicted proteins | sample 8952041 | NCBI WGS metagenome assembly JADHED01 (sample SAMN16124423, study PRJNA663239) | bioreactor sludge metagenome | isolation source: sludge (control) | place: India:Bengaluru | collected 2018-09-08
CGAAGGCGGCCGCACCGTCGGCGCCGGCGTCGTCTCCAAAGTGATTGCCTGAGCGGCTCGACAGGGCAGGCATCGGGAAGAGTAAGAGGTTTCGATGGGTGGAGCGAATGCCGAAGTGGCAGAGGCTTCCGCTTGCCGGAATAGGCCAGTAGCTCAATAGGCAGAGCGGCGGTCTCCAAAACCGCAGGTTGGGGGTTCGATTCCCTCCTGGCCTGCCATATCGGCAGGCAGTTTCACTGGCTCACCTGTCTGATTCATTTCCCGCTTGACAAGAGAGTTTTTGATAAAAGATGGCTGCAAGCAGCAACTCCGAGAGCGGCGCTCTCGATAAGCTCAAGTGGGGTGTGGTGGTTCTGCTGGCGTTGGTCGCCGTGGTGGGCAACCAGTATTACGCCGAGCAGTTTGCCGTCATCTATCGTGCGATGGTGCTGGTCGTCGTGGGCGCTGTCGCCGCGGTGATCGCCCTGCAGACCGACCAAGGCAAGCGTTTCATTGCGTTCGCCAAGGAGTCCAGGGTCGAAATTCGCAAGGTCGTATGGCCGACCCGGCAGGAGACCCAGCAGACCACGCTGGTGGTCGTGGCAATCGTGCTGATTGCCGCGCTCATCTTGTGGGCGCTCGATTCGCTGTTGGGTTGGCTGGTCTCCATCGTCATCGGCTAGGAACCAAGATGAGCAAACGCTGGTACGTGGTGCAGGCCTATTCCGGCTACGAAAAAAAGGTGAAGGGTGCCCTGCAGGATCGCATTGCCCTGCATGGCATGGAGGAGAAATTCGGCGAAATTCTGGTGCCAACCGAAGAGGTGGTGGAGATTCGTTCCGGACAGAAACGCAAGAGTGAGCGCAAGTTCTTCCCTGGCTATGTGCTGGTGCGAATGGAGCTCGACAATGACACCTGGCACCTGGTCAAGGAGACGCCCCGCGTCATCGGGTTCATCGGTGGCACCGCCGACAAGCCGGCACCGATCAGTGATCGCGAGGCCGCAGAGATCCTCGATCGCATCGAGGCGGGGGTCGAAAAACCCAAGCCCAAGAAGATTTTCGAGCCGGGCGAAATGATCCGGGTCGTCGAAGGACCGTTCAACGATTTCAATGGAGTCGTCGAAGAGGTCAATTACGACAAGAACCGCATCAGGGTGGCGGTGCTGATTTTTGGCCGCTCAACGCCGGTGGATCTCGAATTCAGTCAGGTCGAAAAGGTCTGACGGCAGAGTCAGTCGCTTGGCGGCTGGCATCAATGGGGAGCTTTCGAGCGCTTGCACCCGTCATAGGAGTCGATAGAGATGGCAAAGAAGATAGATTCGTACATCAAGCTGCAGGTCAAGGCCGGGCAGGCCAATCCAAGCCCGCCGATCGGTCCGGCATTGGGTCAGCGTGGTCTCAACATCATGGAATTCTGCAAGGCGTTCAATGCGCAGACCCAGGGTGTCGAGCCGGGTCTGCCGCTGCCGGTGGTGATCACGGTCTACTCCGACAAAAGCTTCACCTTCATCACCAAGACCCCGCCTGCGACCGTGCTGCTGAAGAAAGCGGCAGGCATCAAGAGTGGCAGCAAGGTGCCCAACAAGAACAAGGTGGGCAAGGTCACCCGGCAGCAGGTCGAAGAGATCGCCAAGCAGAAAATGCCCGATCTGACGGCGGCAACGCTGGAGGCGGCCGTGCGCATCATTGCCGGCAGCGCGCGCAGTGCCGGCATCGAAGTGGAGGGGCTGTGACATGGCGAAATTGAGCAAACGGGCGCAGCAGATCCGCGCTCGCATCGAGCCGGGCAAACTCTACAGCGTCGAAGAGGCGGTGGCGTTGTTGACCGATCTCTCCAAGGTCAAGTTCGTCGAGTCATTCGATGTCTCCGTCAACCTTGGAGTTGATCCGCGCAAATCCGATCAGGTGGTGCGGGGCGCCACCGTGCTGCCCAACGGCACAGGCAAGGAGGTGCGGGTTGCTGTCTTTGCGTCAGGCGAGAAGGCAGACCAAGCGCTGGCGGCCGGTGCCGATGTCGTCGGCATGGAGGATCTGGCCGAGCGCATCAAGGGCGGTGATCTCGACTTTGGTGTGGTGATCGCCTCGCCCGATGCGATGCGTGTGGTGGGCCAGCTTGGTCAGATTCTGGGTCCGCGTGGCCTGATGCCGAACCCCAAGGTCGGCACGGTGGCGGTGGACGTGGCGCAGGCGGTCAGAAACGCCAAGTCGGGTCAGGTGCGCTACCGGACCGACAAGGCCGGGATCATCCATGGCTCGATCGGCCGGATCGGTTTTCCGGCTGACGCGATCAAGGGGAATCTGCTCGCGCTGCTCTCCGATCTGAAACGAGCCAAGCCGTCGACCTCCAAAGGGGTGTACATGCGCAAGGTGAGTCTCAGCACCACCATGGGGCCAAGCCTGACGATCGATCAGTCCAGCCTCGAGCTGTGACCCCTCCAAAAACCGAATTGGTCAGAGTCCGAATCTGACGAAAAGACTTTGCACTTGCCGGCGAGGCCTCTTTGGCGATCACCGGGAGCTGTCAGAGACCATAGGTCCTTTATGTGTGGGTAACCACGCAGTCGAAAGGTTAATGTTGCCTATGTAGGCGGTGCGACTGAGACCTCAGTCTCTCCCGCGTTGTAAAGAGGCGAACCCTTGATCTTCAAGGCTCGGAGGGTTCGCTGGCGTGCTCTCGACCGATGGTCGTTGATCATCGACCGAGGGTTAATTCTGGAGTAAACCGATGGCATTAAGACTCGAAGACAAAAAGGCGATCATCGCTGAAGTCAATGAGGTGGCCGGACGTGCTCTGTCTGTGGTCATTGCTGATTACCGTGGCGTCACTGTGGGCGATATCACCGGATTGCGCGTGAAGGCGCGTGATTCGGGTGTCTATCTGCGGGTCGTGCGCAACACCCTGGCAAGTCGAGCAGTGGAAGGAACCGAATTTCAGTGTCTGCAGCAGGCGCTGGTCGGTCCGACCATTCTCGCGTTCTCCATGGAGGACCCAGGTGCTGCGGCGCGGCTGCTGAAAGAGTTCGCAAAGCAGAACGACCGCTTTGTCATCAAGGCATTGGCCGTGGGCGGAAAATTGATGGGCGCCGAGCAGATCGATGCTCTGGCGACGCTGCCGACCCGTGAGGAGGCGCTGTCTCGCCTCATGAGCGTCATGCAGGGTCCGATTGCCAAGCTGGCTCGCACCATCAACGAAGTGCCTTCCAAACTGGTACGCACCCTGGCCGCTGTCAACGATCAAAAGAGAGAGGCGGCATGACGCTCGACCTTCGAGCGTGATCCCGGCTTAAGACGAACAGCAAACGAATAGAAGTGGAGAAACGTAAATGGCTCTGAACAAAGACGAGATCCTTGACGCAATTGCTTCCATGACTGTCATGGAAGTGGTCGATCTGATCAAGGCGATGGAAGAGAAATTTGGTGTCACCGCCGCCGCCGCGGTGGCCGTGGCCGCACCGGCAGCCGCTGGCGAAGCTGCCGCCGCCGAGGAGCAGACCGAGTTCAACGTGATTCTGAAAGATTCCGGCGAGAAGAAGGTCAACGTGATCAAGGTGGTCCGTTCGCTGACCAATCTGGGTCTCAAGGAGGCCAAGGATCTGGTGGACGGCGCGCCGGCGACGGTCAAGGAGGGTGTTTCCAAAGCCGAAGCCGAGGACATCAAGAAGCAACTCGAAGAGGCTGGCGCGACGGTGGAGGTCAAGTAATCCTCTTGTCCAACACGCTAAAAAGCAGCGCAAGGCTGGTGGCATTCCGCCATCGGCCTTTCGTTGTTGTACAGAATTCAGTTCCGGATCAGTTTTAGTTTTGAAGAGCGGTGCGCACCTTTGCACCAGTGTGCACGGTGCAAGGATTGCAGCGATCGGTTCGCTGATCGGCGCAACCACCGTCAGTCGATTTCGTATTGATGCCCGATGTGATTGAAACTGTCTCGATAACCCGTTGAATGAGGCTCGGATAGGCGAATGGCATACTCCTACACTGAAAAAAAGCGGATTCGCAAGGCGTTCGGCAAGCTGCCGCAGGTCATGGAAGTCCCTTATCTTCTGGCGATTCAGCTCGACTCCTACCGGGAGTTTCTGCAGATCGACAAAGATCCGCTGGCACGTATGGACATCGGTCTGCACGCCGCCTTCAAGTCAGTTTTTCCGATCGTCAGCTATTCGGGCAATGCCGCACTCGAATATGTCTCATATGCGCTCGGCGAGCCGCCCTTTGACGTCGGCGAGTGTCAACTGCGTGGTGTGACCTACGCAGCGCCGTTGCGGGTGCGGGTGCGGCTGATTCTGTATGACCGGGAGTCTTCGAACAAGGTCATCAAGGACATCAAGGAGCAAGAGGTCTACATGGGCGAGATTCCGCTCATGACCGACAACGGCACCTTCGTCATCAATGGCACCGAGCGGGTCATCGTCTCGCAGTTGCACCGTTCGCCCGGGGTGTTCTTCGACCATGACAAGGGCAAGACCCACTCGTCGGGCAAGCTGCTCTACTCTGCCCGCATCATCCCGTACCGCGGTTCATGGCTCGACTTCGAGTTCGATCCGAAAGACATCCTCTTCGTGCGCATCGACCGCCGCCGCAAGCTCTATGCCACCATTCTGCTGCGGGCGCTGGGTTACAGCACCGAGGAGATTCTTGCGCTCTTCTTCGACAACGATGTGCTTCATCTGCAGGACGACAAGTATGTGCTGGATCTGATTCCAGGGCGTCTGCGTGGCGAGTCGGCCAGTTTCGACATCGTCGACGGCAAGGGCAATGTGCTGGTCGAGAAGGGGCGGCGGATCACCGCACGCCACATCCGTGCGATGGAGAAGGCCCTCCTCAAGCAGATCGAGGTGCCGGAAGAGTATGTGCTGGGCCATGTCACCGCCAAGGATCTGATCGACACCGAGACTGGCGAAGTGATCTGTCCCTGCAACAGCGTGATCACCGAAGAGCTGCTGCAACTGATCAAGGCCAAGGGCATCGCCAGCGTCGAACTGCTCTATACCAATGAGCTCAACTGCGGGGCCTTCATCTCCGAAACATTGCGTCTCGATCAGACCCGCAACGCGTTCGATGCGCGGGTCGAGATCTACCGGATGATGCGGCCGGGCGAGCCGCCGACCAAGGAGTCGGCCGATGCACTGTTCCACAATCTGTTCTTTTCGCAGGAGCGCTACGACCTGTCGGCAGTCGGCCGCATGAAGTTCGGCCGCCGGGTCGGCAGCAAGATCGACGAGTCGGTCGGCATCCTCTATGACGGCAAATATTGCGCCGGACGCAAGAACGACGACTTGACCGAAATGCTGCATGAGGAGTACGGCAGCGAAATTTCAGACATCGTTGACGTGATGCGCACGCTGATCGCCATCCGCAACGGTTTCGGCGTGGTCGATGACATCGATCACCTCGGCAACCGTCGGGTGCGCTCGGTCGGCGAGATGGCCGAGAACCAGTTCCGTGTCGGCCTGGTCAGGGTCGAGCGCGCCGTCAAGGAGCGGCTCGGCATGGCCGAGACCGAAGGCCTGATGCCGCAGGATCTGATCAATGCCAAACCAGTGGCGGCCGCAGTCAAGGAGTTCTTTGGATCGAGCCAGCTCTCCCAGTTCATGGACCAGAACAACCCGCTCTCCGAGGTGACACACAAACGGCGGGTGTCGGCCCTGGGGCCGGGTGGATTGACCCGGGAGCGGGCCGGTTTCGAGGTGCGCGACGTGCATCCGACCCACTATGGTCGGGTCTGCCCGATCGAGACGCCGGAGGGGCCGAACATCGGCCTGATCAACTCGCTGGCGACCTATGCCCGCGCCAACTCCTACGGTTTTCTCGAAAGCCCCTATCGGCGGGTGGTCGATGGTCGGATCACCGATCAGATCGACTACCTTTCGGCCATCGAAGAGGCCGAATTCGTCATCGCGCAGGCCAGCGCCGAGGTCGACGTCGAGGGCCGTCTGATCGATGAACTGGTGGCGGTACGGCATCAGAACGAATTCACCGTGATGGCGCCGGAGCAGGTGCAGTACATGGATGTCTCGCCGCAGCAGGTGGTGTCGATCGCGGCCTCGCTGATTCCCTTTCTCGAGCATGACGATGCGAACCGCGCGTTGATGGGCTCGAACATGCAGCGTCAGGCGGTGCCGACGCTGCGTGCCGAAAAACCAGTGGTCGGCACCGGCATGGAGCGCACCGTGGCCGAGGACAGCGGGGTCTGTGTCGTCGCCCGGCGTGGGGGTGTCATCGAGAGCGTCGATGCGGCCCGCATCGTGGTGCGCGCCAGCGATGCCGAGACCGAAGCGGGCGATGCCGGGGTCGACATCTACAACCTGACCAAGTACACCCGTTCGAACCAGAACACCTACATCAACCAGCGGCCGATTGTCCAGAAGGGCGATCGGATCGAGCGCGGCGACATCCTGGCCGATGGCCCCTCCATCGACAAGGGCGAACTGGCGCTGGGTCAGAACATGCGCGTCGCCTTCATGCCGTGGAATGGCTACAACTTCGAGGATTCGATTCTGATCTCCGAACGGGTGGTGCAGGAGGACCGTTTCACCACCATCCACATTCAGGAGCTGACCTGTGTGGCGCGCGACACCAAGCTGGGACCCGAGGAGATCACCGCCGACATTCCCAATGTCGGTGAGTCCGCGCTTGGCAAGCTCGATGAGGCCGGCGTGGTCTTCATCGGCGCCGAGGTCAATGCCGGCGACATTCTGGTCGGCAAGGTCACACCGAAGGGCGAGGCACAGCTGACCCCGGAAGAGAAACTGTTGCGGGCGATCTTTGGGGAAAAGGCTTCGGATGTGAAGGACACCTCGCTGCGGGTGCCTTCCAGCACCAAGGGCACGGTGATCGACGTGCAGATCTTCACCCGCGACGGCGTCGAAAAAGACAGCCGGGCGCTGCAGATCGAGCAGATGCAGTTGAACGAGATTCGCAAGGATCTGAAGGAAGAGCAGCGCATCATCCGCGACGCCAGCTACGAACGGCTGCGCGCGGCACTGGTCGGACAGCCGGTGGTGCGTGCGCCTGGTCTCAAGAAGGGTGATCCGATCCAGCCGGACTATCTGGATCAGCTGGCGGCGGCCGACTGGTTCCGTATCCGCATGTCCGACGAGCTGCTCAATGAACAGCTGGAGCAGACCGAAGCCCGGCTGAAGGAGCATCAGCAGGAGCTGGATCGCAAATTCGAGGACAAAAGGCGCAAGCTGACCAGCGGGGCCGATCTGGCGCCGGGGGTGTTGAAGATCGTCAAGGTCTATCTGGCGATCAAGCGGCAGGCGCAGCCCGGCGACAAGATGGCCGGGCGGCACGGCAACAAGGGGGTCATCTCGGTCATCATGCCGGTCGAGGACATGCCCTATGACCAGAATGGCGAGCCGATCGACATCGTACTCAACCCGCTGGGTGTTCCTTCGCGGATGAACGTCGGGCAGGTGTTGGAGACTCACCTGGGGTGGGCAGCCAAGGGGCTGGGGCGCAAGATCGGCGAGCTGCTCGAGCGCAAGGCCAGCATCGACGAGCTGCGCAGCTTTCTCGACCAGATCTACAACCGTGTCGGCGGGCGCAAGGAGCGGCTGGATGAGCTGACCGAGGCCGAGCTGATCGAGCTGTCCGAAAACCTCACTGCAGGGGTGCCGATGGCCACGCCGGTCTTCGATGGCGCCAGCGAGGACGAGATCAAGTCGATGCTGCGGCTGGCCGGCCTGCCGGAGAGTGGCCAGACCCTTCTGTATGATGGACGCACCGGTGAAGCCTTCGACCGTCCGGTGACGGTTGGCTACATGTACATGTTGAAGCTGAACCACCTGGTCGATGACAAGATGCATGCGCGCTCAACCGGCTCCTACAGCCTGGTGACCCAGCAGCCGCTGGGTGGTAAGGCGCAGTTCGGCGGCCAGCGCTTCGGCGAAATGGAGGTCTGGGCGTTGAAGGCCTATGGTGCCGCCTACACGCTGCAGGAGATGCTGACGGTCAAATCGGACGACGTGAATGGCCGTACCCGCATCTACAAGAACATCGTCGATGGCGACTATCGCATGGATCCGGGCATGCCCGAATCGTTCAATGTGCTGGTCAAGGAGATTCGCTCCCTGGGCATCAACATCGAACTGGAGAACCAGTGAGTCTGCGCGGCCCCGTTCGATTTCAGGTCATAGATAGTCAAGTGTCGCTCCGGATGGAGGTATTGCTTTGAAAGATTTACTCAGCCTGCTGAAGACCCAGACCCAAACCGAAGAGTTCGACTTCATCCGCATCGGACTCGCCTCGCCGGAGATGATCCGCTCCTGGTCCTATGGCGAGGTCAAGAAGCCGGAAACCATCAACTACCGGACTTTCAAGCCGGAGCGTGATGGGCTGTTCTGCGCCAAGATTTTCGGCCCGATCAAGGATTACGAGTGCCTCTGCGGCAAGTACAAGCGGCTCAAGCACCGCGGTGTGATCTGCGAGAAATGCGGTGTCGAGGTGGCGCTGACCAAGGTGCGCCGCGAGCGGATGGGCCACATCGAGCTGGCCAGTCCGGTGGCGCACATCTGGTTTCTGAAGTCGCTGCCATCGCGCATCGGTTTGCTGCTGGACATGACGCTGCGCGACATCGAGCGGGTGCTCTACTTTGAATCCTTTGTTGTGCTCGATCCGGGGATGACCACCCTGGAGAAGGGGCAGATGCTCAGCGACGAGCAGTATTACGAGGCGCTCGAGGAGTTCGGCGACGAATTTACCGCCAAGATGGGCGCGGAGGCGATTCAGGAGCTGCTCAAGGAGATCGACCTCGAAGCTGAAATCACCCGCCTGCGTGCGGAGATTCCAGAAACCAGTTCCGAGACCAAGCTGAAGAAGTACTCCAAGCGGTTGAAGCTGCTCGAAGGGCTGCTCGGCTCTGGCGATCGGCCGGAGTGGATGGTGCTGAAGGTGCTGCCGGTGCTGCCGCCCGACCTGCGTCCACTGGTGCCGCTGGATGGTGGCCGCTTCGCCACCTCCGACCTGAACGACCTCTATCGCCGCGTCATCAACCGCAACAACCGCCTCAAGCGGCTGCTCGATCTCAATGCGCCGGACATCATCGTCCGCAACGAAAAGCGCATGCTGCAGGAGGCGGTCGATGCGCTGCTCGACAACGGCCGCCGTGGCCGCGCGATCACCGGATCGACCAAGCGTCCGCTGAAGTCGCTGGCCGACATGATCAAGGGCAAGCAGGGTCGGTTCCGGCAGAACCTGCTGAGCAAGCGGGTCGACTACTCGGGCCGTTCGGTGATCGTGGTCGGCCCGACATTGCGGCTGCATCAGTGCGGATTGCCGAAGAAAATGGCGATCGAGCTGTTCAAGCCCTTCATCTTCGGCAAGCTGGAGCACAGCGGACTGGCCACCACCATCAAGGCCGCCAAGAAGATGGTGGAGCGGGAGACCCCCGAGGTGTGGGACATCCTGGCCGAGGTGATCCGCGAGCACCCGGTGCTGCTCAACCGGGCGCCGACACTGCACCGTCTCGGCATTCAGGCGTTCGAACCGGTGCTGATCGAAGGCAAGGCGATCCAGTTGCATCCGCTGGTCTGTGCCGCCTATAACGCCGACTTCGACGGCGACCAGATGGCCGTACACATTCCGCTGACGCTCGAAGCACAGCTCGAGGCGCGCAGCCTGATGATGTCGACCAACAACATTCTCTCACCCGCCAACGGCGAGCCGATCATCGTTCCGTCACAGGATGTGGTGCTGGGCCTGTACTACATGACCCGCGAGCGCATCAATGCGCGTGGTGAAGGCATGTGTTTCAGCGATGTCGAGGAGGTCGACCGCGCCTACCACTGCGGTCAGGTCGATCTGCATGCCAAAATCAAGGTGCGCCTCGATGAGATGCTGATCAACGCAGAGGGCGCCGCCGCCCGCAGCGCATTGATCGACACCACGGTCGGTCGCACGCTGTTGTCGAAGATTCTGCCCAATGGGGTTCCCTTCGACTTGATCAACCGGCCAATGACCAAGAAGGCCATCTCCCGCATCATCAACGCCTGCTATCGCAATGTCGGGCTGAAGGAGACGGTGATCTTCGCCGACCAGTTGATGTACACCGGCTTCTTCTATTCGACCAAGTCAGGCGTCTCGATCGGCATCGACGATCTGGTCATCCCGCAGGCCAAGGCGCGGTTCATCGACCAGGCCGAAGAAGAGGTCAAGGAGATCGAGGCGCAATATGCCTCGGGACTGGTGACCCAGGGCGAGAAGTACAACAAGGTGATCGACATCTGGTCGCGGACCAACGACCTGGTGGCCAAATCGATGATGGCAACCTTGGGCAGTGAGCAGGTGCGCGACCGCGACGGCAACGAGGTGCAGCAGGAGTCGTTCAACTCGATCTACATGATGGCCGACTCCGGCGCGCGGGGCTCGGCTGCACAGATCCGGCAGCTGGCCGGGATGCGCGGGCTGATGGCCAAACCGGATGGCTCCATCATCGAAACGCCGATCACCGCCAACTTCCGCGAGGGGCTGTCGGTTCTGCAATATTTCATCTCGACCCACGGCGCGCGCAAAGGGTTGGCCGACACGGCGCTGAAGACCGCCAACTCGGGCTACCTCACCCGGCGACTGGTGGATGTGGCGCAGGATCTGGTGGTCACCGAAGTCGACTGCGGCACCCGCAACGGTGTGCTGATGGCACCGGTGATCGAAGGCGGCGATGTGATCGAGGCGCTCGGCGAGCGCATCCTCGGCCGCGTGCTGGCCGAGGATGTGATCAATCGCACCACCGAAGAGGTGGCGATTCCGGCGGGTACATTGATCGACGAACAGTGGATTCAGCGCATCGAGGAGCTGGGCATCGACGAGGTGCAGGTCCGTTCGGCCATCACCTGCGAGACCCGCCATGGCATCTGCTCGAGCTGCTATGGACGTGACCTGGCCCGCGGCCATGTGGTGAACGTCGGTGAGGCGATCGGTGTCGTCGCGGCGCAGTCGATCGGCGAGCCGGGCACCCAGTTGACGATGCGTACCTTCCACATCGGTGGTGCGGCGTCTCGGGCATCGGCCACCGACAGCATCCAGGTGAAGCATGGCGGCAAGATTCGTCTGCACAACCTCAAATTCGTCGAGCAGCACAATGGCAACCTGGTGGCGGTCTCCCGCTCCGGTGAACTGGCGATCGCCGATCAGGATGGCCGTGAGCGCGAGCGTTACAAGGTGCCCTACGGTGCGGTGCTGACGGTGCGCGATGAGCAGGTGGTCGAGGCGGGAACGGTCGTGGCCAAATGGGATCCACACACCCATCCGATCATCACCGAGGTGGCCGGAACCGTCCGCTTCGTCGGCATGGAGGAGGGTATCTCCATCCGCCACCAGACCGACGAGGTGACCGGACTCTCCAGCATCTCGGTGATGGACCCTTCGGAGCGTCCGGCGGCAGGCAAGGATCTGCGTCCGGCCATCATGCTGCTCGATGAGCAGGGCAACGAAATCCTGCTGGCGGGCAGCAACCTGCCGGCGCACTACCTGCTGCCTGCCAAGGCGATCGTCAGTCTGGCGGCCAATGCCCGCGTCGACGTCGGCGATGTGCTGGCGCGCATCCCGCAGGAAGGTCTGAAGACGCGGGACATCACCGGCGGTCTGCCGCGCGTGGCCGACCTGTTCGAGGCGAGAAAACCCAAGGAGTCGGCGATTCTGGCGGAGATCTCCGGGGTGGTCAGTTTTGGCAGGGAGACCAAGGGCAAGCGGCGGCTGATGATCACGCCGGCCGATGGCGTCAATCCGATCGATGGCAGTTCGCACTACGAGGAGCTGATTCCGAAGTGGCGCACACTGTCGGTCTTCGAGGGCGAATTCGTCGAGAAGGGCGAGGTGGTCTCCGAGGGGGCGACCAATCCGCACGACATTCTGCGTCTGAAGGGCGTCAACGAGCTGGCCAAGTACATCGTCAGTGAAATCCAGGATGTCTACCGGCTGCAAGGGGTCAAGATCAATGACAAGCACATCGAAGTGATCATCCGGCAGATGTTGCGCAAGGTGGACATCGTCGATGCCGGTGACTCCAGCTTCATCAAGGGTGAACAGTCCGAGTATGCGCTGGTGCTCGAGGAGAATGACCGTCTGGTTGCCGAGGGCAAAACCCCGGCGCTGTTCGAGCGGGTTCTGCTGGGCATCACTAAGGCTTCTCTGGCGACCGAATCCTTCATCTCGGCGGCCTCCTTCCAGGAGACCACCCGCGTGCTGACCGAAGCTGCCGTGACCGGCAAGCAGGATCAACTGCGCGGTCTGAAGGAAAATGTCGTCGTCGGCCGGTTGATCCCGGCTGGAACCGGGCTCTCCTACCACAGCGAAGCGCGGCGCAGGCGCCGCCGCGGCGAGATGGAGAGCACCTCGACGGCCAGTGAGGTCGAACAGGCGCTGAGTGAAGAGCTGAAGTCGATCTGAGAGGGTGCTGGACCCATCCGGTCGCCTGCGCGGCCGGATGGGTCGGCTTGCAGCAGCAGGAAAAGTTGACGTGAAGTGGCGTGATCATTAGAATCCGCCGGCCTGTTGGCAGGGGCCTTTTCGAGTGTTCCTGCCTTTTTTATTTATGAAGAAATCTTGATATGGAGTTTGGTTGTATGGCGACGATCAACCAATTGGTTCGCAAGCCGCGCAAGCGCAGGGTCGTAAAGAGCGATGTCCCCGCGCTGCAATCCTGTCCGCAGCGTCGTGGGGTCTGCACCCGCGTCTACACGACGACCCCGAAAAAACCCAATTCGGCGCTGCGCAAGGTGTGCCGGGTGCGGTTGACCAACGGTTTCGAGGTCTCCTCCTACATTGGCGGCGAAGGCCACAATCTGCAGGAGCACTCGGTGGTGCTGATTCGTGGCGGGCGGGTCAAGGATCTGCCAGGGGTGCGCTACCACACCGTCCGCGGCAGCCTCGACACCTCCGGGGTCAAGGACCGGCGGCAGGCGCGTTCCAAGTATGGAACCAAGAAGCCAAAGTCGTAAAAGACGTTGGCAGTAAGGCCGGAGAGCTGCTTGTGCAGCTGTTCCGGATCAACCTGAAGAGCATCAAAAGAGGTAACTGTTGTGCCAAGAAGACGCGTCATTGCCAAGCGTGAGATCCTGCCCGATGCCAAATATGGCAGCCCGCTGGTCGCCAGATTCATGAATCACGTGATGGAAGATGGCAAGAAATCCATCGCCGAAAGAATCGTCTACGGTGCGCTCGATATCGTCGCCGAGCGTACCAAGGGCGATCCGCTCAAGATTTTCGAGAGTGCGCTCGATGCAGTGGCGCCACTGGTCGAGGTGAAATCGCGACGGGTGGGTGGCGCAACCTACCAGGTTCCGGTCGAAGTCAGGGCTTCGCGCCGTGGTGCGTTGTCGATGCGCTGGCTGGTGCAATACTCCCGTGCCCGCAGTGAAAAATCGATGCCGCAACGGCTGGCGGGCGAAATCATGGATGCCGCGCAGGGTCGCGGCGCAGCGGTCAAGAAGCGTGAAGATGTCCACCGGATGGCCGAAGCCAACAAGGCGTTCTCGCACTACCGTTTTTAATCTCGCAGTAATCTCTGATCCAAGTTCAGGAGCAGTTTCGTGGCACGTACGACCCCGTTGAAACGATACCGAAATATCGGCATTTGCGCGCATGTGGATGCAGGCAAGACCACCACCACCGAGCGGGTGCTGCTCTATACCGGCGTCTCGCACAAACTGGGTGAGGTCCACGAAGGGACCGCCACGATGGACTGGATGGCGCAGGAGCAGGAGCGTGGCATCACCATCACCTCCGCGGCCACCACCTGTTTCTGGAAAGGGATGGACCAGCAGTTCGCCCAGCACCGCATCAACATCATCGACACCCCGGGCCACGTCGATTTCACGATCGAGGTGGAACGCTCGCTGCGGGTGCTGGACGGTGCCGTGGTGGTCTTCTGCGCGACCGCAGGGGTGGAGCCGCAATCGGAAACGGTCTGGCGTCAGGCCAACAAATATGGCGTGCCGCGCATCGTCTTTGTGAACAAGATGGACCGGGCGGGGGCCGATTTCCTGCGTGTCGTCGATCAGATCAAGAACCGTCTGGGTGCCAATCCGGTGCCGATTCAGTTGCCGATCGGCAGTGAGGAGAATTTCGAGGGCGTGGTCGACCTGTTGCGCATGAAGGCGATCTACTGGAACGAAGCCGACGCGGGCATGACCTACGAGGCGCGGCCGATCTCTGCCGAAATGAAGGAGATCTGCGACAGCTATCGCGAGCTGCTGATCGAGAGTGCCGCCGAGGCCAGCGATGAACTGATGGAGAAGTACCTCGAAGGCAGCGAGCTCACCACCGACGAGATTCGTCAGGCGCTGCGTGCGCGCACCATCCGCGGCGAAATCGTGCCGGCGCTCTGTGGTTCCGCCTTCAAGAACAAGGGCGTGCAGGCCATGCTGGATGCGGTCATCGAATACCTGCCAGCGCCCGACGAGGTCAAGGCCATCAGCGGCATGCTGGAGGATGGCGAGACGGTGATCGAGCGCAAATCTTCCGACGACGAGCCCTTTGCGGCGCTGGCCTTCAAGATCGCCACCGACCCCTATGTCGGCACCCTGACCTTTTTCCGAGTCTACTCCGGCGTGCTGAGCTCGGGCGATGCGATCTACAACTCGGTCAAGGGCAAGCGCGAGCGTGTAGGCCGCATGGTGCAGATGCATGCCAATGACCGCACCGAAATCAAAGAGGTTCGCGCGGGTGACATCGCTGCTGCGGTGGGTCTGAAAGATGTCACCACCGGTGACACGCTGTGCGACCTCAACAAGCCGGTGGTGCTCGAGCGGATGGAGTTCCCGGAGCCGGTCATCTCGGTTGCGGTGGAGCCGAAATCGAAGCCCGATCAAGAGAAGATGGGGGTGGCGCTCGGCAAGCTGGCGCAAGAGGATCCGTCATTCCGGGTCAAGACCGACGAAGAGTCGGGTCAGACCATCATCTCCGGCATGGGCGAGCTGCACCTCGACATCATCGTCGACCGGATGCGGCGTGAATTTGGCGTCGAGGCCAACATCGGCAAGCCGCAGGTGGCCTACCGCGAAACCATTCGCAAGAAGGTCGAGGTTGAAGGCAAGTTCGTCCGGCAATCGGGCGGTCGTGGCCAGTATGGTCATGTCTGGCTGCGGCTCGAACCGCTCCCCGAGGGTGAAGAGTATCAATTCGTCAACGAAGTGGTGGGCGGCACCGTGCCCCGCGAATATATTCCAGCGGTTGACAAGGGGGTGCGCGAGCAGATGCAGAATGGCATCTTGGCCGGCTACCCGCTGCTGGCACTGAAGGCCACGATTTTCGATGGCTCATACCACGATGTCGACTCAAATGAGATGGCCTTCAAGGTCGCAGGATCGATGGCGCTGAAGAAGGGTGCGCTCGAAGCGGACCCGGTACTGCTCGAACCGATCATGAAGGTTGAAGTGGTCACGCCAGAGGATTACATGGGAGATGTGGTGGGCGACCTGAACCGGCGCCGCGGCATGATCCAGGGCATGGATGATTCCCCTTCTGGCAAGGTGGTCACCGCCGAGGTGCCACTGGCCGAGATGTTCGGCTACTCCACCGACCTGCGTTCCGCAACGCAGGGGCGAGCGACCTATTCGATGGAGTTCAAGCGCTACGCCGAGACTCCCAACAACATTGCTGAAGCCATCATCAGCAAGAACAAGTAAAACAACTGATTCATTCCCTTGATGCAAGGAGGGGTGTGCCATGGCGAAAGAGAAGTTTGAGCGTAAGAAGCCGCACGTCAACGTGGGGAC
>JADHED010001946.1_pt1 | contig 15677 bp, 15 predicted proteins | sample 8952041 | NCBI WGS metagenome assembly JADHED01 (sample SAMN16124423, study PRJNA663239) | bioreactor sludge metagenome | isolation source: sludge (control) | place: India:Bengaluru | collected 2018-09-08
AGCGCCGCGTTGATCGCATCCTCCACCGCGATCACGCCCAGTCCCTCGACCGTCAGCAGCACGGTCTGCGTCGTGTTGGCGTGGATCCTCAGCAGCGCCTTTGCCTGCCGCTGGCTGACCTTCTTCAGGGCCACCAGCCTGGCGATGGCCGCCAACGACTCGGCCAGCCGCTTCATCTCCGGCTTGGCGAAATCCTCGGCTTTGCCCCAGTCGGCAGCCAGCGACTCCTTGGCGGCGGCCATCATCGGCTTGAGGATCTCGGCGACGGTGAACGACATGACATCCTCCCGCGCGGTCAGCGTTTCTTGGCAACCTCGAGCCTGATGATCGCGCTCCACGCTTGGTTGAACAGGTCACGGAACACGGGGATCGCCTCGACGGGCAGCGTGCCCTCGTCCTCGACGCCCTCGTCGCCGCGGTGCGCCTCCTCCAGTTCCTTCAGGCTGTCGAGCATCAGCTCGTATTGCGCCACGGTCAGCTCGTTCTTCGGGTGCGCCTGCGCCCGCACCAACACGGCCCGCACCTCGGTGGCGTAGTAGGGGTAGAAGCCGCGGTTGGCCCCGTACGTGACCGCGTCCTCCTGGTCGGTCTCCATCTGCGTCAGGAAGGAGTCCATCTCCTTCTGCAGCTGGCTGGCCGACTGGTCGATCGTCTCGTCGTAGTCGGAGATCAACCGCACCGTGCAGCCGCCGGCCGCCAGCACGGCCAGCGCCACCAGTGCCAGGACCAGCAGTCGGCGGTGGAATGCGGCCGGTGCGGGCGCATCGAGCGCCCGCCTGCGCGCAGGCAAAGTCGGGGTCGTCAATGTGGGACCGCCTTTCGCGGGCTGCGGCTGATTGCGCCCGCTGGACCGGTTGCGACGGTTGCGCAGGTTGCGCCGGCGCAACACCGATCGGGCGGCGCCGGCGCCGGCATTGTACGGCCGCCGGACGTCGGCGTCCACGGGAGCGGCAGTTCCACCTACCTCGACCCGCCCCCCGGATACGCGGGGATGTCCCGCCCCAGCCGGATGTCCCTCACCACGAACTGCACGCAGGCCGCGTCGAGCGTCGGCGTCACCAGACCGCTGCCGCCGCGGCCGGTGATCAGCGACGCCCGCTTGGCGGGTGTCAGGCGCGGGTCGTCGTCGAACAGGACATCGTCGATGTGGTACGTCCAGCGGCCGACCTCGATGACGTGCACTTGCACGTGCTCGGGCAGGTCGGCGCCGGCAGGCCGCGGCCCGGCGGCGCAGGCGGGCAGGATCGCGAACGCGACCAGGATCGTGGCGGCTCCAAGCGATCGCAGCATCTGGTCGTCCCCGTCCGGGCCTTGTCACGAGGGCCGGCCCCGCCGCCGACCCCGCCAGGCCTCGATGCCCGACAGGATCAGTACGACCGCACACCCCAGCAACAGCGCGCCCAGCCTCGAGGTCTGCCACTCCATCAGCGGAGGCTTGCGCGGCGCGATGGCCGATACCCACTGCGTGACCAGCCGCACCCACGCCGCGAAGCCAAGCCCCACGGCCAGGGCAGCCGACAGCCACCGGGCCCCGCGCCTGCCCGCGCGCAGGGCCCACGCCGCGGCGCACCAGGCCGCCACCTCGAGCGCGCCCGCCAGGTTGAGCGCCGCCAGCGCGAGAGCTGCGCAGGCCAGGCAGGCGATGACCAGGGCGCGTGTCACCGAAGTACCCTCACGAGCAGCACCCCCAGCGCCGCCACGAACGTCGTCCCGCACACCGGGAAGATGCGGTCGGCCGCCCACTTCGGCAGGAAGATGTCGGTGACCGCGCCGCGCTCGGCGCCCAGCCGCTCGGCCAGCACGGTCAACGGGCAGGTCCAGCGGAAGGCGGCCAGCACCACGCTCTCGGCCGCGACCAGTCCCACGGCCAGCCAGGTCCATGGCGTGGCGCGGCCCGTGACCGCGCCCTCGACGATCGCCAACACGCACGCGCTCAGGATCCAGAACACGATCGAGTGCACCAGCTTGATGGCGAAGATGGCGCGTGGCATGGATCCGCCTCCGGACGCGGCGCACACGTGATCGGCTCGCGTGCGCCGGCGCACGCCGGAATCGTCAGTCCCTGAACAGCGCCTTCACCGCGCCCCACGTCACCGAGGAGACGGCCACCGGGGGTCCGAAGTAGTCCTCCAGGCGATACGTGCCGTCCACCTGCTCCTGGACGATGCCCACATCCCGCGAGACCCAGCGCTCGACCAGGTCGCTCTTGCCGGCGATCGCGCGTCCGCTCAGGTCGAAAGTGCCGCCGAGCATCGCCTTCGGCGGTCCGTCGGCGAAGCTCCGCAGGCCGAAGCTCACGAAGTCGCCGGCGGGCACCGTGAGGGTCTCCTCCGCCAGCACCTCGGTGCCGAAGTCCCAGCGTCCGTACCACGCACCCGAGGGCAGGATGTAGAAGTCGGACTCCTGCGTCCAGGTCTGGCCGACCGCGAGTTCGCCCTCGACCCACAGCAGCGGCGGCTCGTACCAGGCGCCCAGCTCCGGGCGCGTGAAGCCGTGCAGCAGGGCGCCGCCGCCCGGAGCCAGGCTCCAGTAGTTCACCAGGCCCTCGTTCGCCGGGCTCACCACGTACTCGAGGGGAAAAGCCGTGCGTCCCTGGAACGTGACCGGCTCGCCCACGACGCGCGTCTCCAGCTGTCCGTTGTCCAGGCGGTAGGTCCAGAAGTTGCCGGGGGCGAGGGGAAGGTAGTGCTGCGCGGGGCAGGTCGTGGCCACGAGTGCCAGAGACATCACCAACAAGAGGGTTCTCATGGCAGGCTCCTCTTCGAGCGGCGGAAGATCCGGCTCCGGACCCATCATAGCACGGCAGCGCGTGCACCGGCGCACGTCGCTGCGGACATCGACCTACCTCAGCCGCACCGGCAGCTCCCGCACCCTGGTCCCCGTCGCCGCGAACACCGCGTTGAGCACCGCCGGCACGACCGGCGGCTGCCCCGGCTCGCCCACGCCGCCGATCGGTTCGCCGCTCTCGAGGATCTCCACCTGCACTTCGGGCATGCCGCCCATCGTGAGCAGGGGATAACTGTCGAAGTTCGTCTGCTGGACGCGGCCGCCCTCGATGGTGATCTCGCCGTGCAGAAGCGCGGTGACCGCCATGGCGACGTTGCCCTCGCACTGCGCTCGCACGCCGTCCGGGTGCACGGCCAGGCCGCAGTCGATGGCGGTCCAGACGCGGTGCACGGTGACGCGGCTCCTGTCCACGGAGACCTCGGCCACCGTGGCAGCCGCGCTGCCGAAGCACTCGTGGCAGGCCAGGCCGCGGGCGCGGCCGGCCGCCGACGCGGCGCCGCCCGCCCAGCCGGACACGGCCGCCACGCGCTCGAGCACGCCACGCAGGCGCGATCCAGCCGGCAGCAGTCCCAGCCTTAGCGCCAGCGGGTCGACGCCCGCGGCAACCGCGATCTCGTCCAGGAAGCACTCGTTGGCCACCGGGTGCTGCGAGTTGTACACCGAGCGCCACCAGCCGACCGGGACGGCCGTGTTGGCCATCGCGTACTCGACGCGCAGGTTCGCGATTTCATACGGCAGCGTGGCGGCGCCGTCCAGCGCGTCGGGCTCAGCCTGCGCGCGCCCCGGCTGCAACTGCCCCATGATCGATGGCGCGGCGAAGCGGTGCCGCCACGCCACCAGGCGGCCCTGCCCATCCAGGCCCGCCGCCAGGCGATGGAGGCTGGCCGGGCGGAACCAGTCGCCGCGCATGTCGTCGGCGCGGTCCCACACCACCTGCACCGGCGAGCCGAAGGCCTTGCTGGCCAGCGCGGCCTCGACGACGAAGTCCGGCATCAGGCGGCGGCCGAAGGCGCCGCCGGCCAGCGTGGTGTGCAGCCTGATCCGGTCGGGCGGCAGGCCGAGCAGGCGCGCCAGCTGGCCGAGGGGCCACTGCGGCGCCTGCGTCGGGGCCCAGATCTCCGCGCTGTCGGCCCGCACGTCGGCCGCGCAGTTGAGCGGCTCGATCGAGGCGTGCGCCAGGAACGGCAGGTGGTACTCGGCGGTCAGCGTGCGCGCGGCGCCGGCCAGCGCGGCGTCCAGGTCGCCCTCCTCGCGGTACGCCTTCACGTCGGGCGAGCCCTCGGCCAGCTTCGCCGCGAACATCGCGCGGATGGACTCGCTGCTCAGCGTGGTCTCGCCGCCCTCCCACTCCACGCGCAGCGCGTCGCGGGCCTGCAGCGCCGCCCAGGTGGAGGTGGCCGCCACGGCGATGCCGGAGTCCACCTGCAGCACCTCGCGCACGCCGGGCCTGGCCTTCGCCGCGGCGGCGTCCCAGCTTCGCGGCTTGGCGCCGAACACAGGGCTGCGCGCGATCGCCACGAACAGCTGCCCCGGCACGCGCGTGTCCAGGCCGAAGCGCGCGGCGCCGCGCAGTTTTTCCGGCGAGTCGAGACGCGCCGGCGAGGTGCCGATGATGCGGAACGTCTCCGGGTCCTTGAGCGCCGGCTCCGTCGGCACCGGCAGCGTGGCCGCCAAGGGCACCAGCGCGCCGTACTCGAGGCGGCGGCCGCTCTTCGCATGGATGACCGCGCCTCCCTGCGCGTGGCACTCACCCGCCGGCACCTTCCAAGTGCGCGCCGCGGCCTCGCACAGCATCTCCCGCGCGGCGGCGCCGGCCTGTCGCAGCGGCGCGTAGAACTCGCGCACGCTGGTGCTGCCGCCGGTGGTCATGCTGCCGTAGCGCTCGAGGTGCGCCAGCGCCGGCTCCACGCGCACGCGGCGCCAGTCGGCCTCCAGCTCCTCGGCCACGATCATCGGCAGCGCCGTGCGCGCGCCCTGGCCCAGCTCGCTGCGCGGCACGATCACGGTCACGGCGCCGTCGACCTCGATACGCAGGAAGACGCCGGGCGTGAACGCGGTCGCCTCGCCGGCTGCCTGCGCCTCGTCCAATCCCGGCAGGCGGATCCCGATGATGAGCGCCGCCCCGCCCGCCGTGGCGGCCTTGAGGAACGCGCGCCGCGTGAGCTGCGCCGACGTCTGCCCGCTCATCGCTTGACCTCCTGGCCGGCCGCGCGGTGGATCGCCTGGCGGATCCGCTGGTAGGTGCCGCAGCGGCAGAGGTTGCCGTCCATGGCGGCGGTGATGTCGTCGTCGCTGGGCTGGGACTTGCGCGCCAGCAGCTCGGCCGCCGTCAGCAGCTGCCCCGGCTGGCAGTAGCCGCACTGCGAGACGTCCTCGGCCAGCCAGGCGTCGATGAGCGGATGCCCGTCGGCGGCCAGCCCCTCGATGGTGGTGATCGCCTGCCCGCCCACTTCGGCCACCGTGAGCGTGCAAGAGCGCGTGGCCGAGCCGTCCAGCAGCACCGTGCAGGCGCCGCACAGTCCCTCGCCGCAGCCGAACTTGGTGCCGGTCAGGTCGAGGTGGTCGCGCAGGACCCAGAGCAGCGGGGTGTCGGCATTGGCTTCGACGGTGCGGGGGGTGTTGTTGACCAGGAGGGTGAAGGTCGGCATGGGGAGCCTCCCTTGGCGGGGCGTATGGAGGAGGATGGTCGGGGCTGCGCCATCGTAGCATGAGGGCGCGGCGGTGGGGACCGGAAACACGTTCGGTCCCCCTTTTGCTGCCGCAGTGGCTCGACACCATGCCACCGCCTGCCGGCGGCCCCAACTGGGTCTTCACCATCTTGCCTGCTAACGCAACGTCCCACGAGGTGAAGCGCATTCAGGAGTCGCCACCACTGCCGCGCACCCGCAGTCCGATCACCCAGCCCACATCACCGCTTGAGGCCGGCGGCAATGAACAGCCCGCCCGAGATCCTCAACGATTTGCGAAGTGTCGATAGCCGGCACCGCACTCGGCAATGCCCGCCTGCCCGTCCGCCCCGCCATCGCCGTTCCTCGGAGTCCACCGAGCACCGGATCGATGGAATGACTGACCGCTCGACCATGGCAGCCTTAAAGGCGACCTCGACGGCGTCCGTGGTCTCGTCGAGCCAAGAAATTATCGGCTCAATACGGGAGCTCGTGATTGCTCCACCCTCCGCTCAAGATCTGTGATTTGCGCGCGATCGGCGCCAACAGCGATGACATGGACATATTGACTTTAGCTTGCCGTGCGGAGCATCCCATTCAGCGATTCATTCAGTCCGCTTTCATTATCTGCTGCAAAGCGTTTTGTACGGCAAGCCGCATAAATGCCGGGCATCCGCCCAAGTGCAAGAGCGAGAACTGGGCGTTCACTCCGGCAAGGTGCCCCGTCTGGGCACGAAGAGACCAAGGGCGCAGTTCCACGTCATTCCGCTTGACAGATGCGCAAGCGATTGCATAGCATCACATGCGCAGAAATCTCTCGCCCATCCTGTCTCTCGCCCATCCTGTATGTATTCGGCGACAGGTGGTGAATTGGTGAGTCCTGATCGGAATCCCGCCCCCCCCCCCTCCTGATTCCCGCCAGCACGGCGTATCGTGCACGCCTCGCCCCCGAAGTCCGCTGTCCGCGGCGAGCTGGCCGCGGACCTCCCGAATTGTCCGTGCGCGCAGCTCACGCAGTTGCGATCTCGGCGTTCATACACGATCCCCGCCCGGCATGAATCGCCATAGGTGTCCGTAGGTGTCCGCTGCTCTGGGACATCCGTACTTGGCAGATAGGGGCTGCGAGCTGAGAACGCCGCGAGAGCCCCACTGGGCGACTCGCGCTTGCGGGGACACCGTCAGGTGGCGCGCCATCTGTTCGGAACTCGAGGAGGTAGCGAATGTCCAGCATGAAGGCAAGAGGATGCGGAGCGGCGCTCGCCATGCTGCTGCTTGTGGGCAGCGTGTTCTTTGGGCGGATGACTGAGGCGCACGCGCAATCAGTTGGCTACGACTGTGGCTATGTGGCACCTGTGGACTCAATGCTCATTGCGAACAACGCGGATTTGCAACCGGCAACGATTCGCAGTGCCGTGATGAACCTGCGTCTTCACAACATGGTAATCGATGGGGCACCATCGGGCACAAGCGGCTGGAGCGATGCGCAGATTGCGGCCGCCATCGCGCGTGTGCGCGCGGACTATGCCGTACACGGCATTTATTTCGACATTTCGGTCCAACTGATGCGAGTGAGCAGCGAATTCTACTACAGCTTCTCCTATTCGACTGCGACCTTGGACATTCTGATGGATGGCCCCGATCCTGTCGAACCCAATGTCATCGCCATTGACGCGGTACTTGCGTTCGCGGCACCCGGAGCACTACGGCCATACGGCAGAGCCTGGGGCGGTGACCAAGACAGTTTTGTGAGCAAGCGTTGCATCGTCCAGATCATTGCTGACGAAGACTTCCCCGTCTTGTCCCACGAGATCGGCCACTGCTTCGGTCTGCTGCACACAGCTCACACCGATCAACTGAACCCATGCAGCGAGTCGAGTCCCTGTGCGCGCTGCCAGGACAGGGTATGCGACACGCCCTTTGACAGATACTTCGCTGGCGAACCCATGTGGCTGTACGTCGACAAAGCCACGTGCACATACGACGACCCGCAGTATCCAGGATACGTGCCGCCGTTCGAGAATATCATGGCATATACTTGGCCGCGCTGCATGACGGGCTTCACCAGCGGGCAGGGCGCGCGGATGCTGCGGATGATCGAACTGACACCATTTCTTCAGGGGTGCAAGACGGACATTGCCACTCGCTTTCAGAATGTGTCCGCCGACACGGAGCTGGACTACGATGGGACCCCATACAGCAACGTGATCTTGGATTACGACGATGACGGCTTGAAGGATCTGTTCATCTCGATGCGGGACGACTTCGGATCGCTGCAAAGGCAGTACGATTTGTCGCAATCAGAGGTGCCTCGATTCACAGACCGCACGGAGGTTGACATCGCTACTTCCAGCAAGCCGCAGATTGGACTTCGCGGAGTCGCCATCGCAGACTACAACAATGACGGACGAATCGACCTCTTCGCATCCGCGGACTCGATTCCGCGTCTGTACCACAACAACAACGGATCGTTCGCCGACTCCGCAGCGGCGCTTGGGCTGGCATCGCTGGCCGACAGTTCCTATGCCGGCGTCTGGGGAGACTTCGACCGCGACGGGCAGATCGACCTCTACGTGTGCCGCGGCGCGGGTGGTGGTAGCGACCCGACTTCGTCGAATCTGACTCCCGTGCGGGGGAGGCTGCTGCGCAACGATCTCCGGGTCTCCGGCGCCTTCACAGACTGCTCCGACAGCCTGGGTTCGCCCGCCAACGCGTACGGCGCGTCGGTGGCTGCCTCCTGGGCCGACGTGGATGGTGACGGGGATCTGGATCTGTTCGTCGGCGACCTACGGGACGCAGGCGGTTCGGCCGCGAGTAGGTTCTATATCAACGACGGCGCCGGCGGTTACACCGAGAGTTTCGCCAGTCGGTTCAGCGGCTTGGACATCGAGAACGTGAACAGCGTCGACTGGGCCGACATGAACAACGACGGCGAGCTGGATCTCGTGCTCGGCAGCGAATCGGCGCCGCCTGCGGTCTACTTCAACGACGGCGCCGGCGACTTCGCCACCCTGGATCCGTTGCTGGCCAATCTCGACGCGCCGACGAACATGGTGCGCGCCGTGGATGCCGATCTCGACGGTTCGCTGGACCTCATCGCCGTGCCGCGCGCGACAACGGATCACAGGTGGTTGTTCTGGAACCGCGTATTCGGAGGAAATCGGGCGCTGCTAGACCAGTCGGCGGCCGTGGGCTTCGCGGACTCGACGGGCCGTATCGACGGTCTGACGATGGCGGACTTCAACGGAGATGGCGATGCGGACATCTATTTCGGTCGGCCGAAGGCCACCGGCGACGTCTTTTACCGGGCGCGGGTTGCGACTGGCGATGACCCGTACGCTAACTGGGTGGGCGTCCGATTGGTAGCGGGCGGTGGCAACAACCGTAGCGCCATCGGTGCCCAGGTGCGCTTCTCGTGCGTCGATGGTCAGCAGGACTTCAAGCAGGTGCAGGTCGTCGACAGCGGCAGCGGCAAGGGCGGCCAAGCCGATAACGTCCTGATCTGCGGCCTCGGAGCCTGGAACTCGACGGTCGCCGTGCAGGTCACCTGGCCCGGCGGCTTCGTGCAGACGGCCACCGCGCAGCCCAACACCGTGACGACCATCGAGGATGCCACGGTGCCCGGCATCACGACCGGCAAGACCGCCGCCACGCACTATCCGTACCCCCACGGCTGGGCGGACTGGGAATTCACGTGGGAGACGAACTTCAGCTGCGACCCGGCCCTGGACAAGGTGACGGTCTCGAACCGTCCCGGCCAGCCGTCCGAGTGTTTGACCGGGACGATCGTGCTGACCCCGACGACCAACGGCGTGGAACACACGGTGCTGGCCAAGGCCGGCGGCGGCTACAAGCACAAGCTGATCTGGCGGGATCGGCAGTGCATCGCCACCTGCGTGCACAACTACACCGTCGAGAGCGCGACGGACGCCACCCACAAGAGCACCAGCCCGACGCGGACCCTGACCGTGGGTGTGTGCATCGGCGACATGGAACAGTAGCCTGGAGGTGAACGCCATGACGAAGCAAAGAGCAATCGGTCGGATGTTTGCCGTTCTCGGCCTCCTGGCGGGCGGCCTGACCGCCGAAGTCACTGGGCAGCAATCCGATGGCGTGATCGGCGTGGTCGGCCTGACACCCGCGCGGGAACACGCCTGCGTGGCTGCTTTCGTGCCGCTTGCAGAGGGCAAGGCACTGGCCGGCGTGACATGGTACAATAATGACCGGACCGTCGCGTTCCCGCGGGTGCTTCTCTCGACCGCGGGTGAAGAGGGTCCCGGTCGGGTGGCGGAAGCGACGCTGGCCGCTACTTCGGTGACGGGCGCGTCTTCCGGGTTCAGCGAGCTGCTGTTCGCCGAGCCGCAGGCGAGTGCGTCGGGCGGCGTCTACGTGATCTTCGAGATGCCCGCGTACGCGGAGCAGGTGGGACTCGGCGATGGGGGCGGCCCGGGCATCGGGTACTGCGCCGGGAACGCGGGGCTGCCCGGCTGGCTGAGCGCCGAAGGGGTGAACTGGGTGCGCATGCGCCCTGACTTCCGGCTGGCCGTCAGCGCGATCGTGGTGGACGCGGGGACGAGCCAGAAGGCAGCGCGGACGGCCAAGGCGCCGGTCACGCTGCCGGTCGTGCAACAGACGATGCTGTCGCCGGCCTGCCCCAACCCGTTCAACCCGGTGACGAGGATCTCGTTCACGCTGGGCACGGCGGGGCCGGTCTCGCTGGCGATCTACACGGTGCGGGGTGAGCTGGTGACGAGGCTGATCGACGAACAGCGCGCCGCCGGACCGCACGCGGTGGAGTGGACGGGGCTGGACCAGCGGGGCCGGACCTGCCCGAGCGGCCTGTACTTCGCCCAGCTCAGGGCTGACGGCGTCGTCATGACGCGCCGGCTGGCGTTGGTGAGGTAGTTCTTGGGCCCGGGGTCGGGGTCGCGCGGGCGGCCCCGCCCCGAATGAGGTGGGTGTGATCATGAGCAGAGCCGTGTTGGCCGTCCTTCTGATGGTGCTGGGCGCCCATGGCGCTGACGCACGGACCTGGAATGTGCGCAAGGACGGCACCGGGGACTACACCGTCATCCAGGATGCCGTTGATCGCGCGGCTGCCGGGGACACGATCAGGATCGGGCCTGGGAGGTTCGAGGAGAAGCGGCCATTCTCGTCTTATCCTGTCGACTCCGCACAGAAGTGGACCTTTGATGTCTTCGTGGCGGTGACAGTCAGCGAGCTGACGATCATAGGATCCGGATCCGATCAGACTATCATCGGGTGGCCGACGACTCTTGGTGGTGGACCCGATCAGCCCAAGATCATCTGTGCTCTATCACGTGTAAGCCGGCTGGTTGTTGAAGACCTTTCAATGGAGAACGTGTTCCATGGGATCTACCGCAGCGAGCGCGGCACACTCGAAGTACGGCGGGTTCGGTCGCGTGGATGTTTAGCGGGAATCACGTCGTCGAGCGAATTGGGCACGGTGATCGAGGATTGCCAGTTCGAGGACCTGGATTATGGGGTAATCAGCTTTTATCCCGCGCGCAATCTGTTGGTTTCACGGTGCGAATTCGTGGAGTGCATGGTTGCCTTTGAACGCACGGTAGACGCGACTGTGACCAACTGCAGCTTTGATCGATATCCGGGTGGCTGCCAGTTTGCCAGCAATTCTACGGGCAGCATTCTACACAGCACTTTCACGGACCAATCAAACGTCGGCATTTCGGTCATCACGGGATCAGTCGTGAATCTCGTCGGAAACCACGTCAGCGGCGGAGACATCAACCTGAGACTCCGCGCCGGGGGCACCGTCACCGGATGGGACAATGTGTTCGCCGGCGGCGCCTATGCCACAATCTATTCCTCAAGGGGCTACTTCACGCTGCACGGCTGCCATCTCCTGAATGCCGGCGGACCGACCGTGAAGCTCGACGCATTCGTGAATCCCCCGCTGCAAACGTTTGATCTGACGAACAACTACTGGGGCACGGACTCCGCCGACACCATCGCCAGTTGGATACTGGATTATTACGACGACGTCAGAGTGTACGCTGAAGTGCTGTACGAACCGTTCTTGGATCAGCCCGTGGAGACCGAGTCGACAACGTGGGGGGATCTCAAGGCCGGTTACCGCTAGCCGCCCGGTTCAGTGCAACGCCACGCTCCCGCGCCGCGGCGGCTGCTCGCCGGCGGCACACTCCGACGCACTGCCATCGGCGCCGCCCTTCGCCACCGGGCAACTCCCCCCGCTCGCGCACGACGAGCACGCCCCCGGCTTCTTCAGCGACCTGACCAGCGCCCGCAGCGCCCACGCCCCCGCGCCCGCCACCAGCAGGCCGACCACCACCGCCTCCCACCCGAAGCTCACGCGCCCATCCCCCCCAGCTTAAGCAGCAGCCCCACCTGGTAGACCGCGAAGGTCACGATCCACGCCAGCGCCGTCAGCCCCAGCGACTGCGCCAGCGCCCACTTCACGCTGCCCGCTTCCTGCCGGGTGATAGCGAACGTGGCGATGCACGGCGTGGCGATCAGCGCGAACATCATGATGCACAGGCCCACCAGGGGCGAATACCGATCACGCAACTGCTGGCGCAATTGCTCCGAGGTCTCGTCCGCCTCGCCGACGGCGAACACGATGCCCATCTGCGCGACGAACACCTCCTTGGCCGCGGTGGCGCCCACCAGCGCGGTGCCGATGCGCCAGTCGAAGCCCAGCGGCGCGATCAGCGGCTCCATCACGCGGCCCACCCGGCCGGCGATCGAGTACGACAGCGCCGCCGCCTGCTGCTGCGCCGGGTCGGCCAGCTGCTCGTAGGGCACGCCTGCGGGCAGGCCGTCGCCGGCCGGCGGGACCCAGCCCGCGTGCGGCTTCGGGTAGAAGGTCAGGCACCACAGGATGATCGCCGCGCCCAGGATCACCGTGCCGGCCTTCTTGAGGTACAGCCAGGCGCGCGTCCACATCTGGATCAGCAGGCTGCGCGCGGTCGGCAGGCGGTACGGCGGCAGCTCCATCACGAACGGCGTGTTCTCGCCGCGGAACAGCGTCGCCCGCAGCAGCCGCGCGCCCAGCAGCGCCAGCACGATCCCCGTCACGTAGATGAGCCACAGCACCGGACCCTGCCACTTCGCGGCGAAGAACGCCGGGATCATCAGCGCGTAGATCGGCAGCCGTGCGCCGCAGCTCATCAGCGGCAGCACCATCATCGTGATCAGGCGGTCGCGCCGCGTCTCCAGCGTGCGCGTCGCCATGATCGCCGGCACCGTGCAACCGAAGCCGATGAGCAGCGGGATGAACGTCTTGCCGTGCAGCCCCACCTTGCTCATGAAGCGGTCCATGACGAACGCCGCGCGCGCCATGTAGCCGGTGCCCTCCAGCACCGCGATGGCCAAAAACAGCAGCACGATGTTCGGCAGGAACACGATCACCCCGCCCACGCCGCCGATGATGCCGTCGACCAGCAGCGACTGCAGGTGGCTGCTCGTGCCCGCGGGCCACAGCCCGGTGATGGTCCCGCCCAGCGCGCCGAAGCCGCGGTCGATCAGGTCCATCAGCGGGTTGCCCAGCGTGAAGGTCAGCGTGAAGACCACGTACATCAGCGCCAGGAAGATGGGTACACCCCACACCTGGTGCATGGCCAGCCGGTCGATGCGGTCGCTGACCACCGCGCCGCGGCCGGCGCCCACCTGCCGCACCACCTCGCCGCACAAGCGGCCGATGTGCTCGTAGCGCAGGCGCGCCAGGTGGATATCCGGATCGTCGGCGATCGATTCGGCGAACGCCGCGGCCTGGGCCGCGATGGCCCCGTGCGCCGCCTCGACGGGCGCCGAGCCGAGCACCTGCTGGTCGCCCTCCAGCAGCTTGAGGGCCTGCCAGCGGCGGTGCGGCGCCTCGGGCAACAGATCCTCGAGGCGCGCCACGGCGCCCTCGACGGCCGGGCCGTAGTCCACGCGCCCTTCGCGGCTGGCCCGCTGCGGCATCGCCAGCGCGCCCGGCCCCGGCCCCAGGTCGCGGCACAGGTCGGCCGGGCCGGGCAGATGCACGTGCGCCGACGCCACCTCCAGCACGGCGCCCACGACCTCGTCCATGCCCTGGTTGCGGTTGCCCACCGCGGGGATCACCGGCACGCCCAGCCGTCGCGCCAGGCGCGCGTGGTCGATGATGAAGCCGCGCTCGCGCGCCTCGTCCGACATGTTCAGCACGACGACCACCGGCAGCCCGATCTCCAGCAGCTCGGTCGTCAGGAACAGGTTGCGCTCCAGGTTGGAGGCGTCGATGACATCGATGACCACGTCCGGCGCGTGGTTCAGCAGGAAGTCACGGGCGACCAGCTCCTCCTCGCTGAACGCGGTCAGGCTGTAGGTGCCGGGCAGGTCGACCAGCCGCAGGCGCAGGTCTCCGCGCCGCAGCGTGCCTTCTTTCCACTCCACGGTCACGCCGGGATAGTTCCCCACATGCTGGCGCGCGCCGGTCAGGTTGTTGAAGATGGTCGTCTTGCCGGCGTTGGGATTGCCGGCCACCGCCACGGTGAGCGTCTTGTCGAGCGTCGGCGCCACGGGCTGTCCTATTCGACCAGGATGCGCGAGGCCATGCCGCGGCCGATCACGATGCGGCTGCCCCGCACCGCCACCACGAACGGGCCGCGCCCGGAGTTCTGCACCACTTCCAGCTCGGCGCCCGGCAGCAGGCCCAGCGCGGCCAGGCGGCCCCGCAGCTGGCGGCCGCCGTCGATCGACTTGAGGACGGCCCGCGTCCCTTCGATCACCTGCGACAGGGGCATGGCTACGCCTCCTCCCGGTTGGCCAGCGGATCGGGCACCAGCTCGCCGCCGCAGACGTCGCGCCCGCAGGTGCCACCGTGGCCGGCCTTGTTGCAGAAGAACCCGGCGGCCTCGTCCCAGCGCACGTCGTTCTGCGGACAGCTCTCGAAGTACTCGACGAACCGCACCAGCCGATCCAGCACGCCGCTGCTCACCGCATGCTCCAGGCGGCAGGCCTCGGCGTCGGCCTCGACGTCCGGCAGCCCCAGCACCTGGTTGAGGAACTTCGACAGCACCACGTGTCTGCGGACCACGCCGAGGGCCACCGCCTCGCCGGGCTCCGTCAGCGTGATCAGGTCGTAGGGGGCGTAGTTGATGAGCTTCTTCTCGGCCAGCGAGCGCAGGGCCTGCGTCACCGACGAGTTGTGCACGCCCATCCGCTGGACGATGTCCTTGGCGCGGGCGGCGCCCTTCGCCTCGACGGTGTGGAAGATGGCCTCGAGGTAGTCCTCGAGGCTGGCGCTCAGGTGCAGCTCGTCGGCCTTCATCGCCGCCTCCGCCCGCGTTTTCGAACAAGTCTTTTCAATGGCGACAAAAGTTTTTTGTCTTAACAAATATCGACCTTCGGGAGCCCTAAGTAAAGAAAAATCCCACGACCGGCAACCCTCCGGCGACAAACTGTGTCTAGCTGATGTCGACGGTATTCCGGAAGCCCGACCGACAGGACGAACCAGACACGTGGACGATCGCGAGCTGACCCGCCGGATCCTGTCCGGCGACGCCACAGCCGAGCGGCAGCTGTACGACGCGCACGTCGACCGGGTCTACCGGCTGGCGTACCGCATGTGCGGCGATGCCGCCCTGGCCGAGGACCTGACGCAGGACACGTTCCTGCGGGCCTTCGGCCGCCTGGACCACTGGCGCGGCGACGGCTCGCTCGGCGGCTGGCTCCACCGCGTGGCGGTGACGGTCATCCTGGGCGGGCTGCGGCGGCGCGGACGGCGGCTGCGGCACGAGACGGCGGTCGCCGAGCTGGATCAGGTGGCGGTGGCGGCCCCCGCGGTCGAGCGCGACGCGGCGCTCGGCCGGCGCCTGGAACAGGCCATCGCCTCGCTGGACGACGTGCATCGCCTGGCCTTCGTGATGCACGAACTGGAAGGCCTCACGCACCAGGAGATCGCCGAGGCCAGCGGCGCCCCGGTCGGCACCATCAAGGCGCGCCTCTCGCGGGCGCGCGGCAAGCTCAGGCAGGCCCTGGGCACGGGAGTGACGGGATGAACGACGATCGGCTGCTGGATGAGGCCTTGCGCGCGCTGCCGCCGGTGCCGGAAGCACCGCGCGAGCGGATGTGGGCGCGGATCGGGACGGCGCGGGCGGCGGGTGCTTCGGCGACGCCAGCGGTCGCGCGCCTGGCGCATCGGCGCCGCGACGCCGGGCGTGGGGCCGGCGGCGGCGCCTGGCACTTGGCGGGCGGCGCCTGGCGCTG
>JADHED010001948.1_pt1 | contig 15676 bp, 10 predicted proteins | sample 8952041 | NCBI WGS metagenome assembly JADHED01 (sample SAMN16124423, study PRJNA663239) | bioreactor sludge metagenome | isolation source: sludge (control) | place: India:Bengaluru | collected 2018-09-08
ATGCACAGCCGCTTCCACCTACGCACAAACGGATAAGGAACAAATACTGCAAGTGCTGGATATGCAAATGAAGGCATGGAACAGCGGCAGTATAGAGCAGTATATGATAGGCTATTGGAACAACGACAGCCTGGTGTTTGTAGGCAAAAGCGGCCCTACCTACGGCTACAACAAAACCCTGCAAAACTATAAACGCTCCTACAGCGATGCTGCCAAGATGGGGCAGCTGCATTTTGATGTACTACAGGTAAGGCAACTATCGGCAGACTATTATTTTGTACTGGGCAAATGGGCACTGGCACGCACTGCGGGCGATGTATCGGGCTCGTTTACCCTGCTATTCAGAAAAATAAAAGGTAAGTGGTGCATCGTAGCTGACCACAGCAGCTAACAGTATTTTCATTAAATATTAATCTATAATTCTTTGATTTTTATTAACTAATGCTAATTTTACATCCTATTCAATAATTGAAACGAAGCTAAGGATAGTGCCTTATTGAATTGCATATAGACTAAGAGAAATATAAATACCCCGTTTTCTCACTTTTTAAATACATGCAATTATGAAAAAATGCCCCATTTTGTTGCGAAGGTGCATAGCGTTTCTGCTATTCAGCCTACTAATCTTTTTTGCTGACGATGCTTATGCATCCCACTTCAGGTATGGAAGTATTACCTGGGAACGAGTTGTTGGTAACCCTTATCAGGTAAGATTTAAAGTATCTCAAGCCTGGAGGCGCTCTGCATTCGGAGCACCTATAGTAGGTTCTACAGTTAGTACAGGTGCTTTTAACACAGGACTTACTAATGTTGGTATCAGCCTGAATGTTACATCTGTTAATGCTACTGAAGATTGGTTTTATGGTGAGTTTACTTATGTATATACTTACCCTTCAACAACTGCCAATTACACTGCATTTTTTGACGACTGCTGCCGTATAGGTTCTCCATTGGTTAATAATGTGGGTGGTTCATTTAGGGTTGCTACAATTGTTACAATCGGTAATAACAACGATGCACCTGTTTCATCGGTTCCTCCATTTGTAAGTTTGCCAGTGGGTGTTAGTGCAGCTACCTATCAAATACCTGCAACAGATCCTAATGGTGATGCCCTGACATTCTCTTGAGTGCCAAATGGTGCTTTTGGTAGCGGCACACTACAACCTACAGGTGTTTCAGTTAGTTCTACAGGTTTATTGACATTTAATACTGTTGGCAAAACAGTTGGGCAGTTTTATAATGTTGCGGTTTACGTAACAGATAGCAGAGGTGCAAGGATACAATTAGACCTGATGTTACGTATCACAAATCCGTCTACTCCTCCAACATTTGATTACACAGTAACACCATCAAATAGCGTTACGTATGTGGTTCAGCCTGGTAATAATCTGTCATTTAATGTAAAAGCACAAGACGGGGATGTTGGTGACGTAGTTAGTTTGAATGCTGTGGGCGTACCTCCTGGTGCTACATTCAGCTCAGGTAGTGGTAATCCTATTACACGTTCTTTCTCATGGACACCTACTGCTGCAAATGTGGGTACTTATCAGGTAAACTTTGTTGCACAGGATATTGCTACAATACAGACAAATACTATCGTAAATATTGTAGTATCACTGAAACCGCAGTTTGTTGCACCATCACCGGGTAACAAAAGTACTTTCTGTTATACACCTGGGAGCAATATCAACGACACATTCAAAGCATCAGACCCTGATACAGCTGACAGAGTTGTATTGTCTGCTGTAGCCGGTCTTGCTTCCGGTATGTCTTTCTCCCCTACATTACCAACAGGTGCGGCTAATCCTGTACAAACTGTTATGAGCTGGACGCCTGCTACCACAGAGTGGGGGCAGCATATGTTGGTAATGCGTGCTATAGATAACTACAGCGAAACTGGTTTCGATACAGTTACTTATCTTATCAATAACCCACCAACATTCACTACTACACAGTCAGATGTTACAATAAGTGCTGGTCAAACATTCACTTATATATTTGGTACTGCAGATGCTAATGCTGCAGAAGGTGATGAAGTAGATATAGAGCACATACATTTGCCATCATGGTTGACCTTAACTAATAACCTGAATGGTACATGGACCATTACAGGTACACCGACAATTGCTGACAGTGGTGAGCATCATGTAGCAATAGAGATTGAGGATTTAATCAATCATATAAATGGAACGCACTGCGGTAATGCTTCTCAGGAATTTGAGATAACAGTATTGCCTTGTAATATTACAGTAAGCCACCTAGTTACGGATGCATCTTGCCCAGGTAGCAGTGACGGTAGCATCAACCTGACTGTAAGCAATGCAGACAATCCTGTTTATACATGGAGCAACGCAGCTAGTACAGAAGATGTTAGTGGACTTGCAGCAGGTACATACACAGTGTCTATCGTAGATGCAAATGGCTGCACTGCAGCAGATACTGCTACTGTGGGTACTATTCCAGATGTTACAGCACCAAGCATTACTTGTCCTGGTAACATAACAGTAAGCAATAATGCAGGTAACTGCAGTGCGGTAGTTAATTTTGAAGCGACAGCTACAGACAACTGTACAACGTCTCCTACAATTAGTTATTCTCACAATCCGGGTTCTGTATTCCCTGTAGGTACTACTACAGTTACTGCAACAGCAACAGATGGCTCTAATAATAGTTCTTCTTGCACATTTGACGTAACAGTTACTGATAATGAAGCACCAAATGCAGTTTGTAAAAACTATACACTGAACCTGACTGGTGGTACAGGCACAATTGCTGCTTCAGACATCAACGATGGTAGCACGGATAATTGCGGTATTGCAAGTATGAGCCTGTCTAAAACAAGCTTCAACTGTAATAATGCAGGTGCTAATACTGTAACGCTGACTGTGACTGACGTACATGGTAATAGCTCTTCTTGCAATGCAACAGTTACAGTACTGTATCAACCAACTTGTACAATTGCTGTGACTCCATCTAATACTACTTATACCGGTGGTGTTGCAACAAACATCTACTTGGGTTATGGTCCGCAGAGCGCTACAATTGCTTGTAATGCTACAGGTGGTGCAGGGTTCACTTACTCATGGTCTCCATCTGCTAATCTGAGCTGCACTACATGTCAAAACCCTGTGTTTACGCCAACAGCTGCAGGTAACTATACATTTACAGTAACGGCTACAAATAGCAATGGTTGCAGCACTACATGTACTGTTACATTCTGCGTATTGGATATTCGCGTACCGGGCCAGAACAATAAAGTATATCTGTGCCACGTACCTCCGGGCAACTCAAGCAATCCGCAAACACTTTCTGTAAGTGTTAATGCTGTTCCTTCACACCTTTCAGGTCATGCAGGCGATCGTCTGGGTAATTGTAACCAATCTTGCGGTTCTGCAAAAGGAGCTGTGGAAACAGGTGCAGGCGATGTATTGGGTGAAGAGTTCAATGTATATCCTAACCCAACAACAGGTGTGTTCTATGTTGAAGTACCTTTCAGCATAAAAGCAGACAGGATAGTTGTAATGGATATGACAGGTAAAATAGTTGACAGCAGAACAAATGCTGAAGGCAAAGTACAGTTTAACATGAGCAGCCTTGCAAAAGGTATCTACATGGTACAGGTAATGTATGGAGAAGATACATACCGTACTAAACTGACAGTGCAATAAGCATTAGCTTACAATATCAATAATAAAAGGCAATCCGAAAGGATTGCCTTTTATTTGTCACAGATGGTTTCCAAAACAAAAACGCCCCACAATTGTGAGGCGTTTCTTTATTAGTAGTCTGTTTGTTTATTTACCCATAATGGCCAAAAACTCTTCGTTGTTGCGGGTGCCTTTCATTTGCTTCATCAGGAAGTTCATCGCCTCGTCTGTGTTCATGTCTGCGATGTGATTGCGGAGTATCCACATTTTGTTGAGCACGTCTTTTTCCAGCAGCAGGTCGTCGCGTCGGGTAGATGATGATGTGATATCGATAGCAGGGAAGATGCGCTTGTTGGCCAGTTTGCGGTCCAGTTGCAGTTCCATATTACCCGTACCCTTGAATTCTTCAAAGATTACCTCATCCATCTTAGAGCCTGTATCTATCAGCGCGGTAGCAAGGATGGTCAGTGAGCCACCGTTTTCTATCTTACGAGCCGCACCAAAGAATTGCTTTGGCTTCTGCATGGCGTTTGCTTCCACACCACCACTCAGTACTTTACCACTGGCAGGTGCTACGGTATTGTGTGCACGGGCAAGGCGCGTAATAGAGTCGAGCAGGATAACCACATCGTGGCCTACCTCTACCAGTCGCTTAGCTTTTTGCAGGGCAATGGTAGATACTTTTACGTGCTTATCAGCAGGTTCGTCGAAGGTAGATGCTATCACCTCGGCACGTACGCTGCGTTGCATATCTGTTACCTCTTCCGGGCGTTCATCTACCAGTACTATCATCAGGTAGCATTCAGGGTGGTTGGCTGCAATAGCATTCGCCACTTCCTTCAGCAACATGGTTTTACCAGTCTTTGGCTGTGCCACTATCAGGCCGCGCTGTCCCTTACCTATCGGGGTAAAGAGATCCATAATGCGGGTACCATAGTTGGTGCCTGTAGAGAAAAGGTTCAGCTTCTCGAACGGGAAGAGAGGTGTCAGATAATCGAACGGAACACGGTCGCGTATTTCATCAGGCAGTTTACCATTGATGGTTTCTACCTTCAGCAGGGCAAAGTATTTTTCGCCTTCTTTTGGTGGGCGTACTGTACCACGTACGGTATCACCTGTCTTCAGCCCGAAGAGTTTTATTTGCGATGGCGATACATACACATCATCGGGAGATGAAAGGTAGTTGTAATCGCTGCTGCGTAGGAAGCCATAACCATCGGGCATCATTTCCAGCACACCTTCGCTGAATACCACACCATCAAACTCTACATTGAAGTTGGACTGTGGTGCCTCGCGGCGGTGCTGTTGGTGTCTGTTATTATGCTGGTGTTGCTGATGCTGCGGACGGCCTTCAGCAGGTGCGCTTACAGGCTCTTGCGGTGGTTGTATTTCTGCCTCATTGGTATCGGGCATTGTAATGCCTGAGTCTGTAGCTGTTTCTTCTTGGGCAGCAGTAGCTTCTTCTGTATTGTTACTTGCCTCAGGTGCAGGTGCTGCTTCTTCTGCAGCTACACGTGGCTTGCGCAGTCGGCGTTTCTTATCATCGCCTGTGCCTGCTTCTTCGGCAGCGGGTGCCTGTTCTTGTGGGGCAGGTGCAGGGGTTGCTTCTGCCTTGGGCTTACGTGTACGACGTTTTTTTTCATCGCCGCCATCTCCCTGTTGTTGAGATTGATTGTTCAATATGGTATCTATTAAAGTTTGTTTGTCTAATGAACGCGGATTGCTGATTTTCATCCTTTCTGCTATGTCCACCAACTCCGGAACGAGCATATCGTTCAGATGTGCAATGTCGTACTGCATGCTATAATATCTTCAATGTGGTTTTGTGTTCTCAATTTGTCCACTAATTCTAAAAACAATCCCTTTTAAATTTCACTTAGTCCGCTAATCACAAAAACTAATCGGAGTAATAAAGAAATGGGAAAAGATTCAGTTTACTGAATAACTAAAGAATGGAACGAATGTCCTTATATGCAAGTTTACAAATGTTTTGTATAAAAAACCAATAAATGTGGCTTTTTTTAAGGATTCTGTGATATATACGCTTTTGCCATACGGGCTATGGTAGCCTTGATGGGCGTGTACTGAAACCCTTGTAAGTAGCTGAATAGCTTGGTGTTATTGTAGAAATTCTGCTTTTGTGCGGTGCGTGCAGTTTCTTTTGTTATAGTTATAGGCTTTCCTGTTATGAAATTCTTCAACATTTCCCAACGCCATACCAGCTCTGTCATCCAGCTGCTTGCTTTGATGTGTGGTGGTTTTTTGCCCAATGCATCGGCCATCAGGGTGAATATCTCTTTATAGCTATGATTGCCCTCGCAGAGTATAAAGCGCTCTCCGCTGACATCTGCCTGCATCAGTTGGTAGGTAATAGTTGCCACATCCTGTACATCTACCCAGCCATTAATACCTTGTGTGTAGAAGGGAAACTCTTTGTCGGCTACTTTCATCAGCCTTGCAGAGCCGTCATCCCAATTATTACCTTCGCCCAGTATAATGCCTGGGTTAACTATCACCGTATCAATACCTTCTGCATGGGCACGCCATACTTCCAGCTCGGCACTATGCTTGCTTTGCGAGTATACAGAGTTGTATTTGCTTTCTTCCCACTGTTCTTCTTCCGTTATCTCTTTGGCTTCTTCGCTGCGTCCCAATGATGCGATGGAGCTGATAAATGCCAGTTTGCGAATACCCTGCTCTATAGCCTGATTGACAATATTAACCGTGCTTTCTACATTGAAGTGCAGCATGCGCTCCTTATCCTTCGGGTGAAAGGAAACAACGGCTGCGCAGTGGTACACGTCACGCACGCCTTGCATGGCTTCTTCTACATCGTAAATATCTAAGAGGTCGTAACGCTGCCAGCTGACATTGGGCAGTGCCAGCATAGCTTCACCCGGTTGGCGGCTGTTGTACAATGCACGCACCGTATGCCCTTTTGCAGCCAATAGCCTTACTAAGTGACTGCCAAGGAAGCCACTTGCACCGGTTACCAATATGATATCAGAAGAAAGCGTCAAAACACTAAATTAAGCAGCCAAAACCCAGACTGATGTAGTATGAATTTTGGCTGCTGTGTTATATCGATTGAAACTGTTTAAGAAATCGGAGGTCGTTTTGCGAATACAATCGTAAATCGTTTACCTGATACTTGATTTGCGTAATGCGTTCTACACCCATACCAAATGCAAAGCCTGTATATACTTCAGGGTCTATACCAAAGTTGCGCAACATATTAGGATGCACCATGCCACAACCCAGTATCTCTACCCAGCCGGTGTGCTTGCAAAGGCTGCAACCACTGCCGCCACATACGGTACAAGAAATATCCATCTCTGCACTCGGCTCTGTGAACGGGAAGTAAGAAGGACGGAAGCGTACTTTGGTATCTGCACCAAACATCTCTGTTACAAAGTAGTAGAGTGTCTGCTTCAGGTCGGCAAATGATACATTTTTATCTATATACAAACCCTCGAACTGATGGAAGAAACAGTGAGCGCGGGCAGATATCGTTTCGTTTCTGTAAACACGCCCCGGGCATATAACACGTACCGGAAGGTTGCCCTGCTCCATAATACGTGCCTGCACAGATGACGTATGTGTGCGTAATACCCAATCAGGCTTTTGTGATACGTAGAAGGTATCCTGCATATCGCGTGCTGTGTGGTGCTCCGGCATATTGAGCGAGGTAAAGTTGTGCCAATCGTCTTCTATTTCAGGGCCAGTAGCCACACTAAAGCCTATCTTCTCGAATATGGAAACGATTTCATTTTCCACCATGCGCAGTGGGTGGCGTGTACCCAGTGGCAATTGTGTGCCCGGCAGGGTAATGTCTATACCATCGTCTTTCTTGCCATTGCCCGATTGCAGATGCGCAAACTCCTCGTATTTAGCCTCCGCTAGCTGCTTGAATGTATTGAGCAACTGGCCTGCTTCTTTCTTTTGTTCTACAGGCACGTTTTTCATCTCTCCGAAGATGGACTTAACGATACCCTTAGTGCCAAGAAACTTGATACGGTAGTTTTCCAACTCCGTAGCATCTGCCGGATTAAAGGCATTTATTTCCTGTTCGTGTTGTTTTATTAGTTCCTGTAAGGATTGCATGGGTGCAAAGATAGCAACTTAGTCGTAAGTCATGAGTAGTAAGTATTAAGTTCATGGTAATATATTAATAGGTGTACCTACGGGGGTATGGTTGTAGATTTCGTCTACCTCCTCGTCTGTAACGGCTATGCAGCCATGTGTCCAGTCGGTAATTCGATGTGCCGCGCCTATATACCCTTTGCCGTTTTTCAGCCCATGTATTTTTACACTGCCACCGGGAGATTTACCATTTTTTGCGGCAAATGCTCGGTCTATTGCATTGGGGTAAGATATACCAAGGTTTTTATGGTAGTCGCTATTAGGGTTCTTATCGTTAATAAAATAGAGCCCTTCAGGTGTTTTTCTGTCACCCTCAAAATGCTTATGCCCGTTGGGGCTTTCTCCCAATGCAATCTTGTAGGTTTTAAGCAAATAACCATTGTTATACACTTGTAGTCTTCGGTCCGATTTCAGGACTACAATGCTGTCAATATTCTGTTGCAATGCAGTGTTATGTGCACTACATCCTGATCCAAAAAATATGATACTAAAAAGACACAATAAACCGAGGGTTTTCATTGTTTTAAAATTGGCAAATGTTTGAATGCCAACAGATACTGAAGGTCGTTATAGTACTTTATAAAATTCTGTTATTATTTTTACCATACCTGTATTCGAAACCTCCCCCCTATGCGTATAGCCCGTTTTATTGAAAGAAACCCTGTTTTTGTAATAGTAACATTGTGTCTGCTATCAAGATTGCCGCAACTAATCAGCCCTGAATTGTATTGTGATGGTGATGAATGTGTAGTTGCATTGATGGCTGAGAAAATGTATGAAGGCAAAGAATTCCCACTATTTTTCTGGGGGCAGCGTTACGGATTTTCACTGATTGAGTGTGCAAGTATATTGCCATTGTATCTCCTATTCGGATATACGACAATAGCCGTAAAGCTGGGTATACTTAGCGTTTGGTCTACAGGGACAGTGCTACTGTATAAGGTGCTGTACAAGTTGATGGATAATAAGTTGTATCCATCTATGCTCATGATCACTGGGTTTATTCTGTTCCCTGCATGGATGTTGCAATCAATGAAAGCGTGGGGTGGTCCTGTAACATCATATATGCTTTCAAACCTCATTTTATACTTACTCATTTGTAAATCATACTATCAAAGATGGTGGTTTCACCTGTTGATAGGGGTATTGATTGCACTGGTTTACGAAAGCCAGCGCCTCTGGCTGGTGGGTGTTTTGCCCGTATGGATATATATGCTCTATGATAAAAAGAAACTGGTATGGAGTGCACCGACATTGGCATTAGCTGCTTGTATATGTGTGTTGTTTTGGTACTACAAGCAAGATATTCCGGAAACACATATAATGCCGATATCCATACCTGAAACTATTCGTATGACTTTGTTCAGGTTTGAGCGTTTCCCAAAGTATCTGTACGGATCGCTGCATGGCAATTATTTCTTTGCATCATACGAGAACCCTAATTTTTTCAATGCATTTACGGCTGTTATAGGGTGTGTTTTGTTTTTTGTGGTATTGATATATGGGATACTACACTGTGCAATTGCTGAAAAGTCGAATACAATGTTGGCTGCAACTATCCTATTTGCCCCTTTGGTGATTGTATATTCAATATTTACAGAAGGGCCTGAAGGTCGATATTTATTACCAGTTTCCGGTTATACAATCATTGCACTTGCCATCACTATTGATAAACTGAAAGTTCGAAACCGGATTAAGCCTGCTGTATATGCCTTTCTTTTGATAGAGGTCGTATCTACTGTTTGTTTTTATAGTTTCTCTGATACTTCTGTTGGCAGAAAAGGTAGTGTGGAAGCCATAGTGAACTATCTGAGTAGAAAACAAATCAAATATGTGTATTGCGAGGACTGTATGTTGCCATATGAATTGATTTTTTATTCGGGTAACAAGGTATTTGCCAGAATGCCTTATCAACCTGCAAGAGATCAGGCAGCATCTGATAGTGTAGATAATGCGCTGAAAAGTAATAAAAGGTTTGTATTAGTGAATAATAAAAATGGTTCTGAAGGTGAGTGGAATAGTGTGATTGGGTATGAAGATTTCTATTTGGTAGAAATGCCACCTGCAGATTATTTAATTAAGCATTTTAACATAAAAGAATAAGTATGCTGAGTGGTTATTTGCTATTATCTGAAATGCAACTGTCGTACTTTTGAATAAGCATGTTGTCAAGCACTAAAAGAATGTCGATAATAGCCATAGTTTTTCTGTGTTTGATTTCGCGTATCCCAATGCTGACGTCTCCCAATATGCTGCTGGATGGTGATGAGAGCATTGTAGGGCTGATGGCAAAACATCTGTATGATGGTAAAGCTTTTCCATTATATTTCTATGGGCAGCGATATGGTTTTTCGTTGGTAGAGGAGTTGTTTATACTGCCTTTTTATGCTACAATAGGTATGACAGGGTTAGCGGTGAAACTGGCGATGCTGTCCCTATGGACAATAGGGGTTGTTTTCCTATACAAGACATTGTGCCGGATAAATACAACATACAACTGGCTCCCATTGGCACTGACATTAATATTCATCTTAGCACCGGCATGGACGGAATGGTCTATGAAAGCCAGAGGCGGTTATGTATCTGCTTTTACACTTTCATCAATTGCCATGTATTTATTGACTGATGCTAATGTGAAGAGTTATGGTTATTATGTTATAATCGCGTTTCTTGTAGTGTTGGTATATGAATGTATGCCGTTATGGTTACCAATGCTGATATTGCTATTGGTGTACAAGCTTAAAAACGATTTTAATCCCCAAAAACTAGTATTGTTCATATTCGCAGTAGCATTACCTGAAATAGTACTGCACATTTATAAGTCGGGTTTGTATGCTGTGCATGAGACGGATAAAATACTGCCTATATCAGAATGGTTGAAGAATATACCTCGTGTGCCGGAATTCTTATATGTAAGCCTGCATGGTTATCATTACTTTTTTACTGTGTTACAGCCTGGTGTATTTCAAATATTATATGCATTGATTTTTATTGTATTGATATTATTCAGTACAGTTTATGGTGTTTATATGCTCTTGTATGGCAGAAGTAATGGGTATCTGATTATTTTCATCTTATCCCTAATTGCCGCACTAAGTGTCGCTGTGATGAACGAATATGAACATTACAGACTATTGTTACCAATACCAGTGTTGGCATTATTGCTGTTGCAGGTTGTTTTAAACTATATCAGACCCGGCAAAAGGGTGATAGTGTTTGTTGCATCAGTGCTAATGCTATCAGGAATAGGTTCGGTGATAACATTCAGGAGTTTTAAGTATACGGCAGTAACAGCAAATGCAGCAATGAAAACCGGAGAATATTTGGTGCAAAATGATATCAGGTACATCTATAGTGGTCATATATATCTTGGCTGGCAGATAATGTTCTATTCTCAGGAAAGGGTAATCAGCAGAGATGCATCAAAGCTGGGACGTATGCCAGTATATAGTTTGCATATAGATAGTGTTTTGAAAAACGGAGGGAAAACAGCTTTAGTAGGGATGAAGGATGATTATTATGGAATGGATGTCAAAAACCCTGTATTCATTGATCTGATATATATAAAGCCTGATATGCCACTTAGTGAACTATCAAAAGCTTTTGCAATAGCACCGTAACGAGGGTGATATTAGCCATATTGTTAAGATTTACAGAAGTCATCAGCGATGCCGTGTTTTTTGGTTAAATTGTGTATCTAAATAAGCACGGAATATGAACAGGGCTATTCGTAAGGTAGCGGTAGTAGGTAGTGGTGTTATGGGCAGCCGCATTGCCTGCCATTTTGCAGGCATCGGTGTGCAGGTATTGTTGCTGGATATTGTACCGTTTGAACTGAATGCAGCAGAACAGGCAAAGGGATGGACACTGGAGAGCAAGCAGGTGCGCAATCGTATTGTAAACGATGCACTGCAAGTCACGCTGAAGGGTAAGCCAAGTGCCGTGTACACAAAAGATGTAGCTAATAATATACAGATAGGAAACCTGGATGACGACATCAACAAACTGGCTGATTGTGACTGGATAATAGAAGCTGTTATCGAAAGGTTGGACATCAAACAAAAAGTATTTGAAAAAATAGAGCAGCACCGCAAACCGGGTACGCTCATTACCACCAATACATCGGGCATACCTATACATATGATGAGTGAGGGTAGGAGTGAGGATTTTCGCAAACACTTCTGTGGTACACACTTCTTCAATCCGCCACGCTATCTGCGCCTGTTAGAAATAATACCAGCACCAGACACCAAACAGGATGTAATAGACTTCCTGATGCTGTATGGAGATAAACACTTAGGCAAGACTACTGTGTTATGTAAAGATACACCTGCGTTTATAGCCAATAGAGTAGGTGTTTTTGGCTTTATGGCCGTATTCCATGCTATGCAGCAGTTGGATATGTCTGTAGATGAAATTGATACGCTGACAGGCACTGTGATGGGCAGGCCCAAATCAGCAACATTCCGTACAGGCGATGTAGTTGGGTTAGATACATTGGTGCATGTGGCAAAAGCATTGCCGCAGAATGTGCCTAATGATGAAGCAAAAGATATTTTTATCCTGCCTGCTTTTCTCGAAAAAATGGTAGAGAACAAATGGCTTGGCGATAAAACAGGACAGGGCTTTTATAAGAAAGTAAAAGGTGAAGGTGGAAAATCGGATATACTGACGTTGAATTTGAAAACGATGGAGTATGACCCGAAAGTGAAAACAAAATTTGCCACACTGGAAACTGCCAAACCGATAGATGACCTTGCGCAGCGATTGAAAGCACTGTATGCAGGGCAGGATAAAGCAGGTGAGTTTTACAGATTGTTTCACCATATGTTGTTTGCTTATGCAAGCAATCGCATACCTGAAATAGCAGACGAATTATACAAAATAGACGATGCCCTGAAAGCTGGCTTTGGTTGGGAGATAGGTGCGTTTGAAAGTTGGGACGTATTAGGTGTAGCAAAAGTGGTAGAGCAAATGAAGGCTGCGGGTATACAGCCTGCTGCGTGGGTAAATGATATGCTGGCTGCAGGCAATACCACTTTCTATAAAACAGAAAACGGACAGCGTAAGTATTATGATGTAAGCACAAAAGCATATAAAGCTATACCGGGAGAAGGTACATTCATACTGCTGGAGCATCTAGATGAAAAAGTGGTGTGGAAGAATAGCGCCTGCAAGCTGTATGATATTGGCGACGGAGTGGTAGCATTGCGATGGAATACCAAGATGAACAGTATAGGTGGCGAGGTGCTGGAAGCTGTACAAAAATCCGTAGCTATAGCTGAAGAGAAATTTAATGGACTGGTAATAGCTAATGGTGGTGCCAACTTCAGTGCAGGTGCCAATGTGGGCTTGATATTCATGTTTGCTGCAGAGCAGGAATATGATGAGTTGGATATGGCAGTTCGCCAGTTTCAGAATACGACCATGCGCTTGCGCTACAGCAGTGTGCCCGTAGTGGTAGCACCACATGGTATGACGCTGGGTGGCGGTTGTGAAATGTGCCTGCATGCAGACGCAGTACAGGCTGCTGCGGAGAGTTATATAGGCCTTGTAGAGCTGGGCGTAGGCCTGATACCGGGCGGCGGTGGTACCAAAGAAATGGTTGTGCGTGCCAGCGACAGGAACATCAAAGAAGATATTGAGCTTAACTACCTGCAACAATTGTTCATCAATATAGGCACGGCAAAGGTATCGACCTCAGCACATGAGGCTTATGATTTGTCGATACTGAGAAAAGGAACGGATGGTATATCCATCAACCCTGACAGACGGATTGCTGATGCAAAACGCAAAGTGTTGATGCTGCATGAGCAAGGCTATACACAACCTGTAATGCGCAAAGACATAAAAGTGCAGGGGCGTAGCGGTCTTGGTCCATTGCTGGCAGGTATACACGGCATGTGGCGGGGTAACTACATCAGCGACTATGATAAGTTTATTGCAGAGAAACTGGCGCATGTAATGTGCGGCGGCGACCTGAGCGCACCTACTATGGTGAGTGAACAATATCTGCTGGATTTGGAACGAGAAGCATTCCTGAGCCTGTGCGGACAACGCAAAACACTCGAACGCCTGCAAAGCATATTGCAAACAGGCAAGCCGCTGAGAAACTAAACCTTGATAAACTTGAGAGCAATCATCCTATATATCGCACTACTGATGTCCGGTTCTTTGTATGCACAAAATGCAGAGAAGGAACTGAATGCACATCTGCAACATATACAATACTGGCGCTATGAATATTCGGCAGAAGACACAAGTTTTCCAGGAGAAGTAAATCAGGACGACTCTGTGAAAAATGCGAACAGGCAGTTGCTTCAATATTTACTAAGCGAAGGGAAGCGTAAAACAGAATTGCTGAAAGCAGACATCAAACTGCCTGAAAACAGTGATTTGAAATACGTAACATCTGAAGACAAAAAACTACGTATCTATTGTTGGGATATACAGGCTGGCTTGCCTACGCATTACTACAACGCAGCAGCTGTGTTTGAAACAGGTGGTGCATTGCTAACAGCAGTTATAAATGAAGTGCCTGAGAGTATTGTGGAATCTACGCCAACAGGCTATATGTATACAGAGATAGCAACAATAACAGGTAATGGCGGGGCTAAATATTATTTGCCTTTCTTTACCGCACAAAGTGTAGAGCAAGGAGTAACGAAAGGTGTGCAGGCGTTTACGCTGAATGGTGGTTTAAAAGAATCGATGATATTGGGTGGTTCTGCCATCATAAAATATTCGTACGACCATGCATCTAACTATGACTTTAAAAAAATGAAAGAGCGCTACACCATACATCTTGAAAAAGGAAAGCTATTAGTGCCTGTTGTGGAAAGTAAAAATGTAACGGGTACATGGCAGGTATATATGTGGAATGGTGAACAGTTTAACAAGGATAAGAGCGAGTAATACAGAATGGCTAAAAGGATAGTTTCGGTTATAGCATTGTTGTTGATGGTGAATGTGCTTTTTGCACAGTCCGACCCATTGACGCAGGCACGTACATTTGCCGAAAAGAAAGAATACGATAAGGCTGCAGAGGTATACAAGAAAATGTATGAACAAAACCCCGCAGATAATGATGTGTACAACGAGTATCTGGAATTGCTGTTACAAACCAAAAACTACAAAGAGGCTGAAAAGATTGTAGAGATACAAAAGTCGGGCAAGCCCAACTGGCCTATGCCTTTTGTAGATGCCGGTAGGGTGTTGCAGGCAGCAGGTAAAGACAAGAAAGCAACCGAACAATACGAAGAGGCAATAGCAAGACTGAATGGTGATGATAGCTGGACAAGGCAAGTGGCAAATAAGTTTCTTGAAATAGGTAACGACGACTATGCTATTAAAGCATATGAACGTGTAAGAGAGCAGTTTCAGGTAAAGTATCTCTATACCGGTCCGCTTTCAAGGTTGTATGCTAAGAAAGGTGAAACAGAAAAAGCTATTGCAGTAATGCTGGATGGCGGACAAGCCTTTATGATGAATGGTGCAGAAGATACCAAAGCAGGGTTGCTGGAGATATTGGGTAATGACCCCAAGAAACTGCAAGCGGGACAAAAAGCACTCATCAAAAAAATAAACGAACAACCTGATAATCCCTTCTTCACAGATTTGCTAACATGGCTATATACGCAGAAGGACGATTGGGATGGTGCACTGATGCAGGTAGTAGCACTGGATACAAGGCTGAAAGAACAAGGTGGCAGGATGCTTGGGTTTGCACGCTATGCCGTAAAAGAAGAAAAGTATGATATAGCGGTAAAGGCGTATGACGAGATTGTAGGTCTTGGTAATGAAACACCCTATTATAATATAGCTGCAAGCGAAAGGCTAACAGCACAATTTGCTGCATTGCAAAAGAATGTAAATTTTACAAAACA
>JADHED010001949.1_pt1 | contig 15674 bp, 11 predicted proteins | sample 8952041 | NCBI WGS metagenome assembly JADHED01 (sample SAMN16124423, study PRJNA663239) | bioreactor sludge metagenome | isolation source: sludge (control) | place: India:Bengaluru | collected 2018-09-08
GGCCTGCGAGCTGCCACGGCCCCGTTTCCGTGTCAAACGCGGGTCAGAGACGGTCGTTCGCACACGGAGACCGCTGTCGGTGTGAGACGGTCGTGCGGGAAGACCTCCTCCGTTCGCGGAGGACCTCCTCTGAGACCGTTGTCCGAGGACCTCCTCTGAGACCGTTGTCCTTGTCCGATGACGGAGGACCTCCTCTGAGACCGTTGTCGGAGACCGTTGTCCGATGACGGAGGACCTCCTCTGAGACCGTTGTCCGGCTCCAGGAAGATCTCCTCTGAGACCGTTGTCCGGAGGCCGTTGTCCGCCGAGACCGTTGTCCGCCTCCGCGGTTCGTCAGCGGTCGCGGGGGGGGGAGGGGCGGCGGGACTCGCGGGCGCGGCGGTCGGCGTCCTGTGCCTCCTCCTCGCGGCCCAGGGCACGGAGCGCCCTCGCGCGGCGCTCCTCGATCGACGCCTTGAGCTTCGGGTTGGGGCCCTCCCTCCGGCCGGCGGCCGCGACCGCCGCGAGTTCCGCCGCCGCGTCGTCGAGCAGCGCGAGCGCGGCCGCGGGGTCCCGGCGCAGCAGCACCTCCGCCAGGTCCATCCGGGCCTTCGCGAGGTCGGTCCACGGGGAGGCCGGCGAGCGGGCAGGCCCGGCCGACAGCGCGGCGCGTTCCCGTGTCGCCGTGTCGATCTCCGCGCGCGCCTCGTCGGCTCGCCCCGCGCGCGCCAGCGCGGACGCCAGGCGAGCGTGCGCCGTCACCCGCGCCTCGGCGGGCCCGGAAGCGCCGAGCAGCGCGATCGCGCGGCGGCAACGCTCCTCGCTACCCTCCGCTGCGCGCGCCCCCGCCTCGAGCAGCGTGGCCGCCAGCTCCTCGCGGTACGACGCCACGCCGGGGCTCTCCGCGAGGAGGGCCTCGAAGCCCTCGATCGCCCGCGCGAACGCCGCCTGCGCCTCCGCCGGCTCCTCGCGCCGCTCGTGGATCATCCCCACGCGGCGCAAGGACCGCGCCGCCTCGAAGCGGAGCCGGGGGTTCGTCGCGTTGCACGCCGCGAAGGCGTCGTAGAACGCGAGCACGCTCTCGAGGACCTGGGCCTCACGCGCCTCGTTCTCCGGCGCGCGGTCGTCGGCGCCCTTCGGTGGCGGCCGGTCCGACCCCGCCACGGCGTCGAAGATCGACTCGAGCGCGGCCAGGGAGAGGCTCTGGTTTGCCTCGGCCTCCTCGCGGCGGCGCTCCTCCTGCCGTTGCGCCTCCGAGGCAGCGAGGTACGCCGCCCAGCCCGCCGCCGCCGCGGACAGGAGCGCGACGACTGCCGCCGCCAGCGCGGTCGCCAGGGCGCGGTTCCGGCGGCACCAGCGCCAGACGCGCTCCGCCGGGTTCGCCCGGCGCGCGAGCACCGGCAGGTCTCCGAGGAAGCGGGCGAGGTCCTCCGCGAAGTCCGCGGCCGTCGCATAGCGGTCCTTCGGGTCGCGGGCCACGGCCTTGAGGATCACCGTCTCGAGGTCGCGGGGAAGGCCCGGCGTCAGCCGCCGCGGGGGCGCCGGGCCCTCGTCGCGGATGGCCGCCATCACGCTTCCCGCGTCACGATCGGCGAACGCGGGCTTGCCGGCGACCGCCTCGTACAGCGTGAGTCCGAGGGCGTAGACGTCGCCGCGCTCGTCGGAGACCCCGGCGAAACGCTCGGGCGGCATGTAGCGGATGGTGCCGAGCAGGTCGCCCGTCGCCGTCAGGCCCTCCTCGCCGGCCAGCGTCTTGGCGAGCCCGAAGTCCGTGATCCGCACCGTCCCCCTCGCGTCCACGAGGAGGTTCGCGGGCTTGACGTCGCGGTGCAGCGTGCCCCGGTCGTGCGCGTGGGCGAGGCCGCGGGCGGCCTGTTCCGCGAGGCGGGCCGCGGCGCGCGGGTCGAGCGGTCCTCCGCGGAGGATCTCGTCGAGGCCCCGCCCCTCGACCCGCTCCATGACGTAGTAGGAGATGCCGTCCTGCTCGCCGACGCCGAACACGGGGACGATGTTCGGGTGGTGGAGGGCCGCCGCGGCCAGCGCCTCCCGGCGGAACCGCGCCTTCTGGCGTGGAGAGGCCAGCGCCTCCGCGGGAAGCACCTTCAGCGCCACGGTGCGCGACAGCGACTGCTGCACCGCCTCGTAGACGATCCCCATGCCGCCGCGGCCGATCTCGCGGACGATCCGGTAGTCCCCGAGGCGCTCCATCGCGAGTCCGCCACGCACCGCCCCGCCCGGCGTGGCGACCGTGCCCGACGGCTTCGCGCGCTCGAGGAAGAGCATCGCCGGGAAGACCTCCTCGATCTCCGCGGCCAGATCGGGGTGGCGTTCCATGTACTCGGTGATCGTTGGCCTGTCGCCGGCGCGATAGCGCGCGATGTACTCCTCGGCCAGCGCCTCCACCGGGTTTCGCTCGGGTTCGGTCACCGCGGTTCTCCCCCGGGCGCGAGCGCCTCGCGCAGCCGCTTCAGGGCCCGCACGTAGCGGTTGCTCGCCGCGGCCTTCGAGAGGGAGAGCACCGCAGCCGCCTCGCCGTTGGTCAGCTCCTCGAAGTGTCGGAGAGTGAGGATCTCGCGGTCGATCTCCTCCATGCCGTCGAGGGCTTCCCGCAGGCGCGCCACCTGCTCCGCCCCGGCGGCGCCCTGGCTCGGAGACGTGACGCTGTCCGCGAGGCCCGCGGCAATCGACGCGGACGTCGCCGGGGGACCCGCTGCCAGCCGCACCTCGCGACCCGCGTCCCGCCGGCCCGCGCCGAGGTGCCGGCGGTGCATCTCCGCGAGCTTCTGGGCGGCGAGGAACCGGAGCCAGAGGTACAGGGGCATTCCTGGTTCGCGCCGGTAGCCATCGAACCGGCGCCCGACGTCGAGCCAGGTCTCCTGCAGCACATCGGTGGGGTCGAGACGCCCGCGCAGGCGGTCGGCCATGCGGACCTGTATCATCCTCCGCAGGCGGCCGCCGTGGAGCGTGAAGAGCGCGGCGAGGGCCTCGCGGTCCCCGGCCAGTGCCCGGGACTCGAGCGCTCCGGCATCGGGTCGGTCGTCGCTCACCGGCACCTCCGTTCGCCGGTGTACGCCGGCGATCCGTCCGCAGTCAGGTCCATGGAGGTGAAACCATGCGCTTGCGCGCGAGTTTCGCTGCGGTGGCCGTCCTGCTCGGCGGGGCGGTCGCCTGTGGGCGGTCCGACGGCCACCCGCGCGCCGTCCCCACCCGCGCGCCGGCGGCGGCGTACGCCGGGTTCACGCTCTTCGCCCCGAATTTCACCACGACGACGTTCCTCGTCGACATGGACGGCCGGGTCGTCCACCGCTGGAGGAGCGACCATGAGCCGGGGCAGTCCGCCTACCTGCTGCCGAACGGGAACCTCCTCCGGACCGGCAACGTCGGGCCCGGGAACCGGACGTTCCATGGTGGCGGCGCCGGGGGCCGCGTGCAGGAGTACACCTGGGAGGGGAGCCTGGTGTGGGACTTCACGTACTCCAGCGACGAGCACCTCCTGCACCACGACGTCCGCCGCCTGCCCAACGGGAACACGCTGATGATCGCGTGGGAGCGGAAGACGGCGGACCAGTGCCGTGCGGCGGGCCGGGCCGAGGTGCTCTCGGCGAAAGGCGATCTGTGGTCCGACTTCGTGATCGAGGTGAGGCCCGTGGGGATGACGGGCGGCGAGATCGTGTGGGAGTGGCACGCTTTCGACCACCTCGTGCAGGAAGACGATGCGAAAAGTCCGAAGTATGGGAGGCTGGCCGAGCACCCTGGTCGGATCGACGCCAACCACCAGCGGTGGGCGGAGCAGACCCCGGACGCGGAGTGGGAACGCCTGCGTGGCCTCGGCTACGTCGGCGCGGCGGGGCCGCGGCTCGACCCCGACTGGCTGCACACGAACTCCGTCGACTACGACCCGATCCACGACCGGATCCTCCTGTCCGTCCTCGGCTTCAACGAGGTCTGGATCATCGACCACGGAACGACCACGGAGGAGGCGGCGGGGCCCGCCGGGGACCTGCTCTGGCGCTGGGGCAACCCGAAGGCCTGCGGCCTCGGGACCTCCGCGGACCGTCGTCTCTTCGCGCAGCACGACGCGTCCTTCATCCCGGCGGGTTGCCCGGGGGCGGGGAATGTGCTCGTGTTCAACAACGGGCGCGGGCGTCCCGGCGGCGACGCGTCCTCCGTGGAGGAGATCGTCCTCCCGCTCGATGGGGATGGCCGGTTCGTCCGCGATAGCGGCAAGCCGTTCGGACCGGATGCGCCGGTCTGGACCTTCGCCGCGGAGGGCTTCTACTCCGACCACATCTCCGGGGCCCAGCGCCTGCCGAACGGCAACACCCTCGTGTGTTCCGGCGACCAGGGCTGGATCTTCGAGGTGACGCCGGACGGGGCGCTGGTGTGGGAGCACAAGTACGTGTCCGCCGAGCCGAGGCCGGAGCGCCGGCCGCCGCCCCCCGGATCCGGCGGCCCGAAGGGCGGTCCCCCCGGTCGCCCGCCGGAGAACCCGAGCTGCATCTTCCGCGCCTACCGCTATGGCGTGGACTTCCCTGCCTTCATCGGGAAGGAACTGTCGACGACGGAGTGACCCATGACCTTCCGCGTGCTCGCGCTCCTTGCCGTTGCGATCGCCCTTCTGCCCGCCGCCCTGCCGGCGGAGGAGGCCCCGGCGCGGGGGAACCGCCCCGTCCTGGTGCTGCTCCCGGGCGGCGAGTTCGAGATGGGCGACCATCACGACCTCGGAGGCCGCGAGCACCCGAGTGACGAGGTCCCCCTGCACGTTGTCCGCGTGGCGCCTTTCGCCATATCGGCCACGGAGACGACGAACGCCGAGTATGTCGCCTTCCTGAACGCGGCGCTGGCGCAGGGCGCCGTCGCCGTCCGCGACGGCCTCGTCGTCGCGAAGGGGGCGGACATCGTCCTCTGCGACACGCGCGCCTCCGACCCGGCAAGCCGGATCGCCTTCGACGGCCGGTCGTTCTCCGTGCCCGACGGCTTCGGCCGACACCCGGCGACCGGCCTTCGCTGGCACGGGGCGGCGGCCTACACGAACTGGCTGTCGGAGGCGGAGGGCCTCCCCCCGGTCTACGACGCGCGGACCTTCGCCGGCGACCTGTCCCGGCCCGCGTACCGCCTGCCCACGGAGGCGGAGTGGGAGTACGCGGCGCTCGGCGGGAAGTACCCGCCGTACCCCGTCTACCCGTGGGGGAACGAGGTCGACCCGTATCGGGCGAACCTGCCGCGCTCCAGGGACCCCTTCGAGGCGGGACCGGCGCCGCACACGACGCCCGTGGGCTTCTTCGACGGCTCGCTGAGGAAGAAGGCCGACTTCGGCTGGCCGTCGGCGGTGGAGACGTACCAGACGAAGAACGGGGCGAACGGCTTCGGGCTCTTCGACATGGCCGGGAACGTCTGGGAGTGGTGCCACGACTGGTACGGGCGCGACGCCTACGCCTCCGCGACGCGCGAGGACCCGGCGGGGCCCGCCCAGGGCACCCCCATGCCGGACGGCGTCCGGTATCACGTGCTCCGCGGCGGGAACTGGATGAACGGGGACGACGGGCACTCGCGCGTGAGCAACCGCAACTGCGGCTACTACCGCGGCCCGGGCGACCCGAACCACTCCTACTACCACGTCGGCTTCCGCGTCGTCCTCTCCGGGGCGGCGAAGCCCGGGACCGCGCGGTCCGCGCCGGCCGCGCCGCCGGCCCGGCCGCCGGTCCCCGCCGCCCCGACCGCCGCGGCGCGCACCGTGGGACTCCTCCTCTCCACGCCGGGCGCGGCCCCGGGCTACACGCTCTTCGCCCCCAAGCACAACACCGAGACGTATCTCATGGACAACGCCGGCCGCGTCGTCCGGCGCTGGAAGAGCGACTACGAGCCGGGCCAGTCCGTCTATCTGCTGCCGAACGGCCACCTGCTGCACTGCTGCTTCACCAAGGCCCCCGGGTTCATCGGCGGCGGCGAGGGCGGGCGGCTCGAGGAGTTCGACTGGGACGGGAACCTCGTCTGGGAGTTCACCTACTCGGACGACCGGCATCTCTCCCACCACGACATAGAGCCGCTGCCGAACGGGAACATCCTGCTGCTGGCCGTGGAGAAGAGGACCGCCGAGGAGTGCGCGGCGGCGGGTATCGACCCCTCCCTTCTGCGCGACGGCGTCCTGTACCCCGACACGGTCATCGAGGTGGAGAAGACCGGCCGCTCGGGGGGGAAGATCGTCTGGGAGTGGCGCGTGTGGGACCACCTCGTCCAGGACCGCGACCCGACGAAGGCGAACTACGGCGACCCCGCGGAGCATCCCGGGCGCATGGACGTCGGCGCACGCGGCGGGCGGCCGTTCCCGGCGTTCATGAACCACATGAACTCCATCGACTACCACCCGGAGTTCGACCAGATCCTGCTCTCCGTTCGCGGCAGCCACGAGGTCTGGGTCATCGACCACTCGACGACGACCGAGGAGGCGGCGGGCCGGTCGGGCGGCCGGCAGGGAAAGGGCGGCGACCTCCTTTACCGCTGGGGAAACCCCGTGCAGTACCGCGCGGGGACCGAGCGCGACCAGGCGCTGTTCGACCAGCACGACGCCCGCTGGATCGATCCCGGCCTCCCCGGCGCGGGGAACATCCTCATCTTCAACAACGGGAACGCGCGCGGCTACTCCTCGGTCGTGGAGATCGAGCCGCCGGTGGACCGGAAGGGGCGCTATGCGCGGGCGGCGGGGCGGGCGTTCGGCCCCGAGAGGCTTGTCTGGGAGTACGCCGCGAAGGAGCGGAAGTCGTTCTACTCCGAGGCCATCTCCGGAGCGGCGCGACTTCCCGGCGGCACCACGCTGATCTGCGACGGCGTCCACGGGCTGTTCTTCGAGGTGACCCCGAAGGGAGAGACGGTGTGGGAGTACGTGAATCCCGTGGTGCGGGAGGGGCCGCTGGCCGACGGAGAGACCCCGGGCCTCGACCAGCGCGGGCACCAGTGGAACGCGGTGTTCAAGATCGACCGCTATCCTCCCGACTTCGCCGGCTTCTCCGGGAAGACGCTGACGCCCGGCGACTCGCTCGTGCGCCCGGCCTCCGTGCCGCCGGCCCCGCCGCGCGAGGAGCCCCGCCGCGGGCCCCCGCCCCGCGGCGGGAAGGCGGGTGGCGACCGCCCGCCTCGCGAGGGGGGAGAAGGTGGCGACCGCCCGCCTCGCGGAGGAGGGGAGGGTGGCGACCGCCCGCCGCCGCGCGACGATCGCGGCGAAGGCCCCGGCGCGAGGGACAGCGGGCCCCGCCGGCCGTGGCTGGCGGTCCACTTCACCGAACTCGACGCCGACGGCGACGGGGTGCTCCTCCTCGCCGCCGCGCTGGCCCACGCCCGCGAGGTCTTCGCGGCCTTCGACAGGGACCACGACGGTCGGATCGGCGCCGCGGAGCGCTCCGCCGGCCCGCCGCCCCTCGCCATGGGTGGCTTCGTCGACCGGCACTTCGCCGAAGTGGACGCCGACAGCAGCGGGGAGGTCTCGGAGGCGGAGGTCCTCGACGCGATGCGGCGGATGTTCTCGGGGGCGGATCGCGACGGGGACGGTGTGCTGGCGGAGGCGGACGTCGAGGACGGGGAGGCCGCCCGCCCGGAGGCCCGCGGCCCGGTCGGGGAGTTCCGCACCGACGTCCCGGACCTCCCGTTCGACGCGATCCTCGGGCGGCCCACGGCGACCTCGATCGTCCTGTCGCTGCGGTTCCGCGAGGACGTCTCCGGCCACGTGGAGATCGCCGGGGGCGGGGCGGGTGTCGCCGCCCGAACTTCTACGCTGCGCTTCGCCAGGGACGTCGCGCTCGAGGTCCCGCTCACGGGGCTGGACCCGGGGACCCGCTACGAGTGGAGATTCCGGGGCGATGGGGGGAAGGAGGGGCCGGGGGGCGCTTTCCGCACGGCGCCGCCGGCCGGCACGGCCTTCACCTTCGCGGTGCAGGCCGATTCGCACCTCGACGGGAACACGGATCCCGCGCTCTACTCCCGATCGCTCCTGCGCGCCCTCGCCGACGCCCCGGACTTCCTCATCGACCTCGGCGACACGTTCATGACCGACAAGCGCTCCGACCATCGGGACGCGGCGCCCCAGTACCTGGCCCAGCGCCACTACCTCGGGCTCCTCTGCCGCAGCGCGCCGCTGTTCCTGGTGCCGGGCAACCACGACGGGGAGGGGGGCGGGGAGCGTGGAGCCGAGCGGACGGCCTGGGCCGCGGGAATGCGCGCAAGGCACTTCCCGTCACCGGCGACGCCGTGGGCGCTGACCTGGGGAGACGCGCTGCTCGTCGGGCTCGACCCCTATGCGGCCTCCGAGCGGGGCCGGGGGGCCGGCCGCGATCCCTGGGGCATCACGCTCGGCGACGATCAGTACCAGTGGCTGGAGAGGACGCTGGCCGGCGCCAGCGCCAGACACAAGTTCGTGTTCATCCACAACCTGCCGGCGGGGAGGGGCGGCGCGGAGGCCTCGGTGTTCTACGAATGGGGCGGTCGGAACGCCGACGGGACGGAGGGGTTCGCGGCGCGACGTCCCGGCTGGGGGATGCCCGTCCACGACCTCCTCGTGCGGCATGGCGTCTCCGCCGTGTTCCACGGGCACGACCACCTCTATGCGAAGCAGGAGCGGGGTGGCCTCGTGTACCAGTGCGTGCCCCAGCCCGGGCGGCCGCGGGCCGAGGCCGGCCGCCTCGCCGCGGAGTACGGCTACGCATCCGGCGAGATCGTGTCGGGTTCCGGGTACCTGCGGGTGCGCGTGGACGGGCGGGCGGCGGCGGTGGAGTTCGTGCGTGCGGAGGACGGTACCGTGGCGGCGGCCTACGCCCTCCCGGGCGTGGCGGCACGATGACCAGGCGGCGCACGGCGGTCCCGTGCCTTCTGGCGGCGCTTCTCGTCTTCGCGGCGCCGGCGGAGCCCCGCGGCGGCGGTCGGGAGTCCGGGCGCGCCGTGGGTCTCGACGCGGCGGAGCGGGCGAAGGAGACCGTCATCCTCGGCCGGCCCACGGCGACCTCCGTCACCGTGAGCCTGCTCTCGTCACGGGACCTCGAGGTCTGCTACGAGTTCGGGGCCGCCCCGGGACGTTTCGACCGCCGCACGGACATCCGCCGGGTGTTCGCCGGAGAGCCGGACGAGGCCGTGCTCGGCAGGCTTCCGCCGGACACGGTCTGCTCCTACCGCCTGCTCGTGCGCCCCCCGGGGGAGGGCCCGTTCGTGGCGGGGGAAGCGCGGACCTTCGCGACGCAGCGCGCGCCCGGGCGCGCGTTCACGTTCACGGTGCAGACGGACTCCCACCTCGGCACGGCGAAGCACTGCGACCCGGACCTGTACCGGCGGATGCTCGCCAACGCCGCCGCCGACCGGCCGGATCTCCACTTCGACCTCGGGGACACTTTCCGTGCCACGAAGCTGGCTGCGCCGGACGCGGAAGCGGTGGCGGCGCTCCACACCGACCAGCGCCACTACTTCGGGCTCCTGTGCTCCTCCGCGCCGCTCTTCCTCGTGCTCGGGAACCACGAGGCCGAGTGCGGGTGGCTTGCCGATGGTGGGGCGGAGAGCCTCCCCATCCTCGCGGCGCGGTCGCGGCGGCGCCACTACCCCAACCCCCTCCCCGATGGCTTCTTCTCCGGGAACTCCCGCGCGGAACCGCACGTGGGGCGGCGAGGGAACTACTACGCCTTCACCTGGGGCGACGCGCTCTTCGTGGCGCTCGACCCGTGGTGGATGACGGCGGGGGCTCGGGAGGGGGGAGAGCACGGGCCCGCCGACGGCTGGGCCTTTACCATCGGGGAGGAGCAGTACCGGTGGCTGGCGAAGGCGCTCTCCGGGAGCCGGGCGCGGCTGAAGTTCGTCTTCACGCACCACGTCGTGGGCTCCTGCCGCGGGGGCGTCGAGTGCGCCCGGACCTTCGAGTGGGGCGGCCTCGGCCGCGGCGGAGAGCGGGAGTTCGCGGCGCGGCGCCCGGGCTGGGAGGCGCCGATCCACGACCTCCTCGCCCGTCACGGCGTCTCTGTCGTGTTCCAGGGCCACGACCACCTCTTTGCCCGGCAGGACCTCGACGGCGTCGTGTACCAGACGTGCCCGATGCCGGCGGATCCCACGTACTCGACGTACAACGCGGAGGCCTACCGGACCGGCGATCTCCGCCCGAACTCCGGCCACCTGCGGGTGCGCGTGGCGCCGGAGAAGGTGTCGGTGGAGTACGTGCTCGCCGTGCGCCCTGTCGACGAGACGGTGGACCGGCGCAACGGCGGCGTGGCGTTCGCCTACGAAGTCCTCCCGCGACCGGCCCGCTGAGCGGGCGGGCCTTGACCCGCGACGCCCGCGCACCTACTCTCGGGGCGTCACGCAGGCGGTCTTCCGATCGGACCCCGGGAGGGTGAGCATGGCGAAGTGCGGACTGTCCGTCGCGGCGCTGGCCCTCGTCGTCGCGGCGTGCGGCGGCGGGGCCGCGACCCCGCAGGAGACGTTCGAGGCGCTGCGGAAGTGTGCCGAGGACAAGGACTACGGCGGCATCTACGACCTGATGAGCCCCGCCGGGAAGAAGGGGATCGAGGAGGAGTTCGCCGGGGCGAAGAAGCGGTGGGAGGGGACTCCGCCCGAGCTGAGGGCCGACCTGGTGAAGGTCTCCATCGACCCCACGAGCTGCGCGGACGCCCGCGAATTCTTCTGCCGGGGGCTCGAGCGGGAGTCGGGGAGAGTCGCGGAACTGGCGACGGCCGTCGTCACGGAGACGAAGGTGGAGGGGGATCGCGCCCGGGTGCTCTTCAAGTCCGGTGACCGTGCCGACGACATGAAGATGGAGAAAGTCAACGGCAAGTGGTTACTCTCCTTCGAGTAGCCGTCGGTGTCGCCTTGACGCACGTGGCGGGGCCGTCTAGGCTAAGGGTCTGACCCTCCCCTCTGGCGAAGTGAACGGAAGGAGACTCGACATGGCGAAGTACGGACTCTGTCTTCTGGCGCTGGCCCTCGTGTTCACCGCATGCGGCGGCGGCAGCGCGGGAGCGACCCCCAAGGCGACGTTCGAGGCGATGAAGGCCGCCGGCGAGAAGAAGGACGGCGGGGCGCTGTACGACCTGCTGAGCCCGGACGCCCAGAAGAAGGTCGCGGCGCAGTTGGATCAGATGAAGGCCACGCCGGTCGACCAGATGCAGGCCGAGGTGAAGAAGCAGATGGAAGAGCAGTTCGGCATGACCTTCGACGAGATGAAGAAGATGTCCGCCCGGGACTTCATGGCGAAGATGTTCGCCAAGATGTCCGACGAGGATCTGAAGGAGGTCAAGGACACCGTGTTCGTCTCCGAGAAGATCGACGGCGACAAGGCCGTCGTCACGACGAAGCAGGGCGACACGGAAGACACGCTGCAGATGGTGAAGATCGACGGCAAGTGGTTCCTGGCGGACTTCGACTAGTCCTGGTCTCTGCCGCCGTCGGTCCGCGCGCCCCGTCCGGGCCTTTCCGGGCGGGGCGCGTTTTCGTGTATGGTGAGCGTATGACCCGCATCGGATGGCCGTGCCTCGCCCTGTTCCCCGTCCTCCTCCTCGCCACCTGTGGCGGCGACGCCGGCACTTCGCCCGAGGCCACCTTCGCGGCGGCCCAGAAGGCCACGGCGGAGCAGAGGTGGGGCGACCTCTACGACCTGCTCGACATCGAGATGGTCGACCGCAAGAAGATGGAGATGGAGCCCCTGCGCAGTGCGGACGAGCAGATTCGCAAGGAGCTCTGCGCCGACCTCGGCATCACGCCCGACGAGGCGAAGAGCCTCTCCGTGCGCGAGTACTTCATCCTCGTCACGAAACTCCAGGCGGAGGCGAGGCCGGAGACGCTGGCGAACCTGGCGAACGCCTCGGTTGTCGGCGTGAAGCGCGACGGCGAGCGCGCGACGCTCACCTACAAGACCGGCGAGGGCCGCGAGGAGACCATGGTCTTCGCCCGCCGCGAGAACCGCTGGCTCATTGCCCGCTGGTAACCCCTTCGATCGGTGCCTTCGATCGGTGCCAGGTCAGATTCTGAGGACTTGGCGCTGGCACGCCGGCTGCCCCGCTCTCGCCAGGTCCTGCGAATCTGACCTGGCACCGGTGTGAGGGGGCGAGTCCTGCGAATTTGACCTGGCACCGGTGTGAGGGGTCAGAAGGCGGTGTTGCGCAGGAGGTTGCGGAAGAGGCTGTCGACCACACGGCGCAGGTAGCGGGACAGGCCGCAGAACAGGAACGGCGGCCACAGGAAGTGGATGATCTGCGCCGTCTGCACGGCCTGGGCCCGCACGCTCTCGCTGTCGCTCGACAGCACGTGGCGGGGGATGAGGTAGCCCACGAGGATGAGCACCGCCGGCGTCAGGACGTAGACGCACACCGCCGAGGCGGTCCGCATCCACGCCGCCGGAAGCCCCTGCACGCGGAACGCGGCGGACGTCGCCCCCGCGGCGTCCCGCAGCTCCACGGCGAAACGCATCGCCCGGGGGGAGTCCGCGGGGCGCCCGACCAGGGCCAGCGCCCCCGCGACCCGCGAATCGGCCACCTCCGTCAGGAGGACCGGGCCGAAACCCGCGAGCCCGCCGCGCAGCGCCCGCACGAGGCGGTTCTGGACGTCCGCCGGCGACGCCGGCACGTCCACCTCGCCGGACACCGCGGGGTCCCGGCCCGCCTCCAACCCCCGGAACGTGCGCCGGTGGAAGAGGATCCCGACGAGCCAGGTGACGACGCCCGCGGCGAACGCGAGAGTGAAGACCAGCCGGGCCGTCTCCGGGCTCATGACCCCACCTCTCTCCGATACCGCAACCGGCCGCGCCGTTCGGCGGGCAGCCCGATGCAGTCGTTCAGGGTCTCGGCGATGGCGCGTGCCGTGTCCATCGGCCACGACCCGCCGCCCGCCTCCTGCTCGCGGTCGGCGCCCTCGATCGAGAGGAGCACGGTCCCGCGTCCCGCCCCCGAAGCCTCCACGTCCGCCTGCCGCAGGGCGGCGAGGGGGCAGATCTCGCGCCAGCGCCCGAAGACGCGCTCCGTCACGCGCTCCCCCCGCCGGTCCACGGCGAGCTCGCAGCCGCGGAAGTAGAGCCACGCGCCGAGGGCGAAGCCGACGACCGCGGGCAGCGCCGCCGCGGCGATCCCGGGCAGGCCCGGTCCAAGGGCCCCCGCCGCCGCGCCGAACGCGAGGCCCCCGAGGAGCACGCCCGTCGCCGCCGCCAGGTAGGGCCGCTTCCGCCAGACGATGCGCGCCGGCGGCGCCCGCCGCCGGCCCTCGGCATCTTCTACCGCCCCGGTCTTCATTTGCCGCCTCCGATCCGCATAATACAGCCCCATGGAGACCACGCGGCTCATCTACGTGCTGGTCCCCACCTACCGGGTGATACGGGGGGTGCCGGTCGTGCACCTCTACGGGACGACCGAGCGGGGGGAGTCCGTCCTCGCCGTGGACGACCGGCCCCGGCCGTGCTTCTTCGTGCCCGCGGCCCACGCGAAGGCCGCCGAGGAGATCGCCGATCCCCTCGGCGTCGAGCCGTCCACGGGCCTCCTCGACCTCCTCGATCGCCCCGTGGCGCGCCTCACCTTCCGCGAGCCGGCCCTCGTGCCGCCGGCCCGGGAGGCGCTGGCCGCCGCCGGCATCCCGTGCCTGGAGTCCGACGTCCGCTACGCCTACCGGTACATGATCGACGCGGGTGTCCGGGGGGCGGCGGAGATCCGCGGGGACGCCGAGCCCGGCCGCCACACGGCCCTCGTGTTCCGCCGGCCCGCCTTCCGGCCGGCGCGGTTCAAGCCCACCCTCCGGATCCTGTCGATCGACCTCGAGACGGACCCCGGCGGCAAGACCCTCTTCTCCGCCGCCCTCGCGGGAAGCGGGATCGAGGAGGTGCTCATCGTCTCGCCCCGGCCCGTGGCCGGGGCCGTCGCGGTGCCCGACGAGCGGGCCCTGCTCGCCGGCCTCGAGGCGAGGGTCCGCAGCGCCGACCCCGACGTCATCACCGGCTGGAACGTCGTGGGGTTCGACCTCAAGGTGCTCGACCGCCGGGCGAAGGAGCTCTCCGTGCCCCTGCGCCTCGGCCGGGGGGACGACGGACTGCGGTTCGATGACGACCAGGGCTTCGCCCGGCAGGAGCGCGCGTACCTTCCGGGGCGGCAGGTCCTCGACGGGATCGCCGCCGTCCGCGACACCGGCCTCTCCGTGGAGGACTTCCGCCTCGAGACGGTGGCCGCGGAGGTGCTCGGGCGCACGAAGCTGGCCACCGGTGCGGGCCGGGCCGCGAAGATCGCCCGGGCCTTCACGGAGGACCCGGAGTGGCTGGCGCGCTACAACCTCGAGGACGCCCGCCTGGTGCTCGAGATCCTCGCGAAGACGAACGCCCTCGACCTCGCCCTCGAGCGCAGCCTCCTGACCGGGATGCCCCTCGACCGGGTCGGCGCGTCCGTGGCGACGTTCGACTTCCTGTACCTCGGCGAGCTCCACAGGCGGGGTCGGGTGGCGCCCTCCGGCGGGGAGCGGGAGTCCCTCGGCGAAGTCGTGGGGGGGACGGTCCTCGACTCCCGCGCGGGGCTCTTCCCCTGGGTGGCGGTCTTCGACTTCCGGAGCCTCTACCCCTCGATCATCCGCACGTTCGGCATCGACCCCTATGCTTTCGCCGGGACCGGCGACCCGGCGCCACAATTCGTTCGGAGTCCTAACGGTGCTCTCTTCCGGCGGGGCGAGGGCATCCTGCCCGAGGTCCTCGAGGAGTTGTTCGACCGGCGCGAGAGGGCCCGGGCGGAGGGCGACCAGGCCCTGTCCACCGCCATCAAGATACTGATGAACTCGTTCTACGGCGTTCTGGGCACGCCCACGTGCCGGTTCGCCGAAGCGGCCATCGCCAACGCGATCACGTCCTTCGGCGGCGAGATACTTCGGAGAACGAAGGAACTGGTGGAGAAGTCGGGCCTCCCCGTGCTCTACGGCGACACGGATTCCCTGTTCGTCCGCACGGGCGCCGGCGACCTGGGCGGGGCGCGGAGCGCCGCGGAGCGGATCCGCGCTGCCGTCGAGGAGGATCTCGGGCGTTGGACCGTCTCGGCGCACAGCGTGCCGTCGCGGCTCACGCTCTCCCTGCAGTGGATCTTCCGGCGCCTGTTCCTGCCGGCCCTCCGGGGGACGACCGAGGGCAGCAAGAAGCGGTACGCGGGGCTCGTGGACCGGGAGGGGGAGAGCGAGCTGGTGGTGGTCGGCCTGGAGGCCGTCCGGCGAGACTGGCCGGCTGCGGGGCGGGAGTTCCAGCGGGGTCTCCTGCGGCTCGTGCTCGAGGGCCGGGACGCGGAGGCATTCGTGCGGGACACCATCCGGCGGCTGCGCGCGGGCTCGCTCGACGCGGGCCTCGTGTACCGCAAGGTGCTCCGGAAGAGCCCGGAGGAGTACGGGCGGTCCCTGCCACCGCACGTGCGGGCCGCGATGCTCGAGGGGCGGGAGCGTGGCGGGGCCGTGCGGTACGTGATGACGCGGGAGGGGCCGGCGCCGGTGGCCGCGGGCGGCCCCCTGCCGAAGGGCATCGACTACGGGCACTACGTGAGCAAGGTCTTTGCCCCGCTCGCCGATGCCGTGCTCCCCTTCGTGGGCCGGTCCTTCGCGGAGACAGGGGGCGACGACAACCAGCTGCGCCTGTTCTAGGGCCCGCCCTTCTCACCGCATCGTGCGGGCTCCACCCTTTGGGCCAGGCCCGTCGTGGGTCATCAGGGCCTGACCATGCACGCCGGGCCCGACAG
>JADHED010001950.1_pt1 | contig 15672 bp, 16 predicted proteins | sample 8952041 | NCBI WGS metagenome assembly JADHED01 (sample SAMN16124423, study PRJNA663239) | bioreactor sludge metagenome | isolation source: sludge (control) | place: India:Bengaluru | collected 2018-09-08
CCAGATACCTGAATCCGGCTCTGGGCGGTCTCTTGCTGGGAGTCCTCGGTTTTTTTCTCCCCGAGGTCTTCAGGGGAGGCTACGAATGGATACAGTCCGCCATTAACGGCCAGATAGCAATCGGCCTCATGGTTGCCCTCGTCTTCGGCAAGATCATCGCCACATCTTTCACGATAAGTTCAGGCGGAAGCGGCGGCGTTTTTGCGCCTTCCCTCTTTATCGGTTCGATGCTCGGCGGGGTCTGCGGAAATGTCTGCCACCGGATCTTTCCGAAGATCATCAACGAGCCGGCTGCGTTCATTCTTGTCGGAATGGGGGGTTTCTTCGCCGGCGTCGCGAAAACGCCGATAGCGGCACTTATCATGGTCGCTGAAATGACCGGCGGGTACAGCCTGATCCTGCCCATGATGATCGTTTCGTCATTGAGCTACCTTCTTCTCGGCAGGGTCTCCCTGTACGAGAAGCAGGTGGACACCCGGCTCGATTCCCCGGCGCATATGGGGGAATACGCGGTCGATATCATGGAGCATCTTAGGGTGAAAGACGCCGTCCTCCCGGGAAAGAAGGTCGAGACCTTTCCCGATGACATGGGGTTCGAAAAGATGCTCAATTCGATGATAGGCTCATCTCAGCAGGACTTTCCCGTGGTAGACAGGGACAACAACCTTGTCGGGATGATCTCCATGGCAGACCTCCGTACGGCGATGGCCGACCCCTCCCTTCACAGGCTCCTGATCGCAAAGGACATTGCCACTGCCGGCGTCATGGCCGTTACCATGGACGATAACCTCAATACGGCTTTAAAGGCCATGGCCGACGTAAATGTCCGGGAGCTTCCGGTCGTCGCGAAGGAAGACCCGCGAAAGATCATCTCGATCGTGAGCAGGAAAGATATCACCCGCGCATACCACCAGGAGATCGTGCAAACAAGAACGCGAAGATAGGCTTTATTTATCCCGATGGAACGGCCATGCCATAAGGCCCCCTTCCATGACCTTCACATTTCTCCAACCGTTCGCTTCGAGAACGCGGGCCGCCTCGTACCCCCGCAGCGATATTTTGCAGTAACATATTATCCCGGCGTCTTTATCCTCAGGAAGCTCGTTGAGCCTTTTTCGCAGCATTCCGAGGGGGATAAGCGTCTCGCCTATGCCCAGACGCATCTCTTCGTATTCATCGGGGCCCCGGACATCGAGGAAGAACATCTTTTCCCTGTTGTCTATCTTTTCCTTTACCTCCGCGCACGAGATGCCCTGCATGAAACCGCGCATCTTGTTCTGAATGATGTGCGCGGATGCGATCCCGTGATCGATGGCCAGCGAGAACGGCGGGGCGTAGGGAAGGTCGGCATTCACCATATCGTCGACTGTCAGCGATCCTTTAACGGCCATTGCCCACTGGGCGATCTGCTTGCTGACGTCTCCGAGGCCTATGCATTGCGCACCCAGTATACGGCCCGATGGTTTTTCCACGACGAGCTTTGACACCAGCATTTTCCCCTGCATGAAACCGGGTTTATCAGGGCTCGCGTTGATGACGGTCTCGATATCCGCAAACCCGGCAGCACGCGCCGCCTTTTCGGACAACCCCGTAGACCCTGCCGTGCAGTCGAAAACCTTGCATATGCCCGTCTGGATCGTGCCCGGGAATGTTGCGCGGTTGCTCGTTGCGGCATTTTCCCCCGCTACCCTGCCTTCGAGGTTCGCAAGGTCGCCATACGGGGCGTGGATCTTCTTTCCCGTTATCAGGTTCGTGACTTCAATGCAGTCTCCGGCGGCGTATATATCAGGATCGGACGTCTGCATATACTGATCCACGGCAATGCCTCCCGTCTCGCCGATCGCAATTCCCGCCTCCCGGGCGAGCCGGACATTCGGGTTCACCCCTATGGCGACGACCGCCAGTTCGCACGGCAGCTCGGTGCCGTTCTCGAGCTTGACACCCGTCAGCCTGCCGTCCTCGCCGAGGAACGCGGCCAGCCCGTTGTTCGTGATGACGTTGGCGTTCCTGCTCTTTACATGGTTTTCGACCAGCTTTGCCAGCTCCCAGTCGAGAAACGTCAGGAGCTGAGGCAAGAGCTCGATTATTGTGATCTCGATCCCCGCGAGCTCGAGCGCCTCGCTCGTCTCTATGCCGATCAGACCCCCTCCGACAATAACGGCCTTTTTTATCTGCCGCTCGTCCCTTACACGCCTCAAATAGTCGGCATCCTGCATGGACTGGAGGGTTGTTATGCCGGACAGTTCAACACCCGGGACCCGGGGATACCGGGGGGTCGAGCCCGTAGCCAGAACAAGCTTGTCATAACTGATAGTCTCTATGACGTTGGCGACAATGTTCCGGCATACCACCGCCTTGTTCTGCCTGTCGATCTGGACCGCTTCCGTCCGGGTCTTCGCGACGATACCTTTTGCGTTGATGTAAAATTTCGGGTCTCTCGTTATGCCGGTCGGGGTCGAAAGGAGCATGTTCCTGTCATCGAAAACACCGCCGACATAATAGGGATACCCGCACGACGCCATGGACAGGTCCGCGTCTTTCTGGATTATCGTGATCTCCGCCTCTTCGTCCATCCTCCGGGCCCGTGCCGCAGCCTTGGGCCCCGCTGCCGAACCACCGACTACAACAATTCTTTTCCTGTCAGTCATGAGATCTTCCTTTCGTCGAAAATGTCTGATGCATTATATCTTCATGTACACCCGGGCCTTTACCCCGGCCCGCACTCTACTCCCGCCCGAAGGGCTTCGGCCTGTCTTCCTTTCCTGCGAACCAGCCTTCGCATGCATCCGGAAATGAATCGAAACGGGCAACGTAGGGCTTTATATCGATAAGAGGGGTTTTGTCGATGACATCGAGACCGCCCACCTCAAGCCTGTTCCCCTCCCTTTTTACAAGCCGGACAATATTGAGCCCGATATAATTCGGCCTAGCCGGGTGGCGGGATGCAAAGATGCCATGGACATCATCATCGAGAAGTGTGGGCCGGATGAGTTCGACGGGCCCCGCCCGGTCGAGATGGTAGACGAGGATGAGGTGGGAAAACATTTCGACATCATGGAGGCCTTCGGCATATTCCGGAAAAACCTCCACCCAGCCTGTCGTATCGGGCCTGAATATGCCCTGGATAGGCGCACTTTCCTTTGTTTTATAGGGAGAGTGAATAATTCCCACCGGATCGAAAGAATAACTTTTCTGCACCTGGTTTCACCGATATTTCAGCTAAAAAACTATCCTGTCCCCGTTTCCGAGGTACAGATCGCTTAACGAACCGTTCCTCGCACTGCCGCCTGCCACAGGATAACCGAGCCCGACCATTTTTTTGACAGCGCCAACCCCCGTGCAATGATTACATGCGATCTTCTTGAAACCGTATTTCCCCAGGTTCATGACCGTCTTTTCGCCTGCCGCATCGAGTGCGCCGACGGGCGCGATATGCAGGCCGCCATACAATCCGTACAAATTCTCTCCGCCCTGTATACGGTCCCTGGCGAAATCTGCAAACGCAGTGATATTCTGATGGCAGCATCCCGTGACGCAGACAATGCCCTTATCCTCTACGTTGAAAAAAAGGGACTGCTCTCCCTGCACACGGAAGGGAATATCGATGCTGAACGTAACAGAGGCGCAGCCGGGATACAATTGATAGATCACATCGGGATCATGCCGGATGAGCTTGCCCCTGTGAGGGACGGGGTTTCGGGCATGGCATGCCGGGAACTCACCGCCTGCCAGCAGCCTGTACCCTTCGTCATGAAGTGTGTTCGGGACCATGACTGTAATATCCGGGTCATACTTGAGCGTGGATGCTACACCGAAATAATGGTCGAAATGCTCATGCGTCACATAGAGGAATTCGATTTCGCGTTTTTTCAGCATCTCGTCGACGCCTTCACGTTCAAATGCCGCGTCCATATAGTCATTGTTCCAGCCCGAATCGAGAAGGAACCTGCGGCGGGCGCCGTCGGTCCCTTCGATCTCGATCAGGCTCGAATAGCCTGCGCTGTTCGTCTCGTCCCAGTCTACCGACCACTGGCTCACCTCGCGACCGCCTGCCCTCTCGACATTCTTGAGCCAGACGTTCTCATCCAGCCAGCCCGTCTCCGAGATGCACGTGATGGCCACACTCTTACAGCAACCGATATCCGCCTTTCCTTCCCTATCAGGCTGCATTATCTTTCCCCCGTCCTCCTGCCTATGTGTTGCGTTCGTATACATAGCGCGCCAGGTGGTTCATGATCGCCTTTTTTAAACCGGTCGCCCCAAGATTGGAGCAGTGGAGCTTATATTCGGGCAGGCCGCCAAGCGCCTTGACAATGTCCATGTCTTCGAGCATCATCGCTTCATCCAGGTCCTTGCCGATGACGAGCTCCGTCATGACGGACGCGCATGCGATAGACGCGGGGCATCCCCGGATCTGGTAGCGGACCGCGTCTATAATGTTATCTTCCACTTTAATATACACGCGAAGAAAATCTCCGCAGTTGGGGTCGCCCACCTCCCCGACACCATCATGGTTGTTGATGATGCCCACGTTCCGCGGGTTATGGAAATGGTCCATTACGATATCAGTGTACTCGTTCATGCAGAAAGGCTTCCTCCCGGTTCTTCGTTCGTTTTACCAGTCCGATCGCGCCCGTCCGTCTCGGTTGCCTGAAATTGGCCGTCCGGCGGACAGCCATGAGAGCCGTGTCCGGGCCAGCGACGACAGATCCTGAGATTATATCAATTCCGTGATAAAAAAGCACCGGGGTTGTCGGGCCGGGCAGCATTTTCATGCTGTCCCGCGCAGACGATGCAAGACCACAAAGCGTGCCTTCCGCGGCCGTCCCGGAGATGCCGCGCGTTACGTCCTTCCCCGGAGGATCAGCCGGAAGCGGAGAGATTATATCCTGTAAAATCACCATCCGTATTGTCCCGGAGCGGACGGAGCTTTACGCCGTCCGCTCCATGAACCGGCATGCCGCGCCTCTTAATGATCGCACGTATTGGCGCCGGTGACGAGCGTTCCTTTTATATAGTTCACAACTGCCTGGCGCGGGTCTTCTTCCTGGGCCCCCGTCACCACTTTCACACCCTGCTGGGCAAACAATTGCTGCGCCCGGCTTCCCATTCCTCCGGCAATAATGAACTTCACACCCTGCTGCGCGAGCCATGGCGGCAGGACCCCCGGTTCATGGGGCGGAGGCGTGACGTATGTTTCGTTCACGATCGTGCCGGCCGCATCGGCATCGATCAGGGCGAAGGCCTCACAATGGCCAAAATGCATGCAAAGCTTACCCTGGTTTGTCGGTACTGCAAATTTCACGATATCTCCCTGCGGTGAGATATCCCCCTGGCCCGCGCCACTACCGGGGGGTACGACAGTGTTTTCTCCATTGTCCGGTTTTGCCGCAGGCCGGGGGATATCGGCTGTGTCTGACGGGTACATGGCGATGATCTTGTCTACGATAGCATCAAAACGCTTTGCCGCCTCGGTATTGATGTATGCGAGCACGTATGGCTGTCCGCTGTCGCCGCTCTTGACGATCTCAGGGTCGAGCGGTACGGACCCGAGGAACGGAACGTTCATCCTGTCCGCCAATTCCTTGCCGCCTCCCTTTGAAAAGATATCGACCTCATTTCCGCAATGAGGACAGATAAAACCGCTCATGTTCTCGATGATCCCCGCGACGGGAAGCTCAAGCTGATTGCAGAAGGTTACACACTTGGCGACGTCGATCGTCGCCACCTGCTGCGGTGTCGTGACGATGACGGCGCTCGCCCTTTCCTTGATCAGCTGTGCCACCGAAAGCGGCTCGTCCCCTGTTCCGGGAGGCGCGTCGACAACCAGATAATCCAGTGTCCCCCACATGACATACTGGAGGAACTGTTTGATCACGTTGTATTTCAGCGGGCCCCGCCAAACCACGGGCTGGTCGTCGTGCTCGAGAAGAAGGCCCATCGATACCACGTGCAATTTGGGAAATGCTTCGATAGGGATTATCTCATTATCCTTCACGCCGACCTTCTGGCCGTTCAAGCCCAGCATCTTGGGTATGCTCGGCCCGTGGATATCGACGTCGAGAAGCCCCACCCTCTGGCCCTGCGCCGCAAGGCTCAGGGCAAGGTTTACCGCTACCGTGCTCTTTCCCACGCCGCCCTTGCCCGACAGTACCATAAGCGTCCGGCCTATCCTGCTCAGGTGCTCCTGCAGGATGAGGTCATCCATTTCACTATCCGGTGTTGTGTGTCCGCACTCTGCCATGTCATTACTCCTTTTTTAGTGATTTTATGTGCTCCGCTATCCCGATGATGGCATGGCTTGCGGGACTGCCGGGAGCATATTCTACGATCGCTTTTCCGTTGAGCTGCGCCTCCTAGATCTCTCTGTCGTAGTGGACCTCGCCGAACACCTGTACGCCGTTTGTCTTGCAATAATCTATTATCGACCCGGTGCAGTCCGGATTAATATCGCTCTTGTTGACGATAACCGCCGCCGGTACCTCGAAATGCCGGGCCAGCTGTACGATCCTGTCGAGGTCATGGATCCCGGATGCCGTCGGTTCGGTCACGGCGACAGCAAGCGATGTCCCTGTGATGGATGCTATAACAGGGCACCCAATGCCCGGAGGCCCATCGATAATGATCCGGGAAAGACCGGCGCTCACCGCCTTCTCTTTCGCTTCCGTTCTCACCATCGTGACAAGTTTCCCGGAATTCTCCTCTCCGGGCAAAAGCTCTGCGTAAACGAAGGGATCTCCTCTGGCTGTATCGCAGATAAAGCAATGGCCGGCAAGAGGGGTTGTGAACTTCACTGCACCCGCAGGGCAATAATAACGGCACGCCCCGCACCCTTCACATGATACGGGATCCACGATAAATTCTTCGGAGATCGCGCCGAAACGGCACACGTCCCTGCAAACGCCGCACCCGGTGCATTCCTCCGGCATTATTATCGCCTTTCCGCCCGCAAAGAACTCTTTCTGCTCACGGACACGCGGCGATAGAACAAGGGAAAGGTTTGCCGCGTCCACATCACAGTCGGCCATGGCCTTATTTTCAATCAAACAGGCGAGAGATGCAACGACGGATGTCTTGCCCGTCCCTCCCTTTCCGCTTACGATAACGATCTCATTCATAACCGGCCCTCCCGGACCCGGACATTGTACGAAGAAAGAAGCTCTTTCAGATTGAAGGCGAGAGACTCATACACGCCTCTATAACCGGGAATCGATTCGAGAATTATGTTCCCCCGTGAATAATGGCGGGCGACTTCGGCATCTTCGGGGATGACCGCAAGGACAGGGATATCATTTGCCTCGAGATAGCTCGTCAAGGGCAGGTAGCCCCCGTTATCCCTGTTGATGACGACTCCCGTGGGAATGTTGAGCCACTTCGCGACATCTATGGCTATCATCAGGTCGTGGAGGCCGAACGGCGTCGGCTCGGTCACCATGATAACGGCGTCGGAGCCGTTCAGGGCCGCCACGACGGGACATGACGTTCCCGGAGGGGCGTCCAGTATGTGAACGCGCTGCTCATTACGGTACTGTTTTACCTGTCTGATGAGGGGCACCGCCATTGCCTCGCCCACATTCAACACTCCATGGACAAAACCGATATTCTTCGCCCCTGTCCCTCTTTCGATGAGGCCGATATCCCGTTCACCCTCGATCAGGGCCCCGGCCGGGCACAGGGAGGTGCACAACCCGCAGCTATGGCATAAACCGGGAAAAATGAGCGTGTCCCCGGGAAGGTTGACGATCGCATGGTACGCGCAATGCGCCCCGCACTCACCGCAGCTGGTACATTTCTCCTGCTCCACGACGGGCACCATCACCTTCGATACACGGGATTCATCGATCCCGGGTTTGAGAAAGATGTGGCCGTTCGGTTCTTCAACATCGCAATCGAGGTATTGCACGGCGCGGCCCGTGTCGGCGAGAAGCCAGGCAAGGTTTACCGCGACCGTGGTTTTGCCCGTGCCGCCCTTTCCGCTTGCGACCGTTATGGTAACACCGTTCAGATCGGTCATGACGCCCTTACCATCTTCGTCCCGCAGTTCGGGCAGTTTTTCTCAAAACAGGGAATACCCCGCTCATGCGGCGCTCTTGTCCCGCAATTGGGGCATTCGCACTCGCCTCCTGCTCCGGGTCCCTGTCCGCCCGTCCGGCCCCTTCCCATGCCGACGCCGCCGGCACCCATGCCGCGTCCTTGTCCGCGGCCCATTCCGGGACCCTGGCCTGTGCCTTGATTGTTTTTACTCCTGTTGCCTGCCATGATAAACCTCCTGTTGCCTTTTACCAGTGGCCCTCGACATCCGCGCCTGCAAGTTTTGCAAGGCTCCCGTTCTTATAAGCCTCCAGGGCCTCACGAACGGTCATGTTCGCTGTCGTATACACGTCGATGCCTGCAGCCGACACAACGCGGAATGCGTTCGGTCCGAGGTGCCCGCTTATTACAATCTTTGCTCCCGCCTGGACAATGTTCTGCGCTGTCTGGATGCCTGCGCCCTGGGCCGCATTCATATTCTGGACGTTATCAACGGTCGCGTGGCTGCCGTCATCGAGATCGACCAGAACGATCTTCTTTGCCCTGCCGAAACGCTCATCCACCATTCCGTCAAGGGTCCCGTCAGTGCTTGTAACAGCTATCTTCATCTGTGCTCCTCCCTGAAAGTTCTCATTTTCCTGTATCTGCGACGCTGCGGCATCCCGGGCCGCGGTCTCGGCTGGAACACATCCCTCTCCCCAGTGTTTTCTAAAGCGGCATGGGCCATCTGCCTGGTCCCCGAACGCAACGTTGCCGCCGTCGATCCTCAATGCCTTGCCGTTGATTATGGCATCCGCGATCTTCTGGTGAGCGGCGTTGATCAGGCGGTGGAACGTCGGCTGGGACACTCCCATCCGGCCCGCCGCTTCTTCCTGGGGAAACCCGAGCAGGTTCTTCAGGCGCATGGCCTCGACCTCATCATGGCCTATAACGATCTCCTGTATGTCTCCCAGCGGGATCCCGGCCGGCTTGAAGAATATGGTTTTTGCCTGAAATCCTATCCGTCTTCTGCATGTTGGGCGAGGCATATGTCCGGTCTCTCCTGCGTCTTTCGTTCTTCGCTATATGAATATATATTCATATCACCCCGTTGTCAACGGGAAAATGAATATTTATTCATAATTATATTTGATTCAAATGGCCTTCGACAATTCACAGAGGGAACGAAAGGAACGACAGTCTGCGGCGTTCCTGCTTCCTCGCGGCGATACCCGTCGCGCACAAAAACGCCCTATCCTTCCGTCACAATCTCGTATTCCGGCACACCTTCGGTTGATCTCAACCGCACCCTGACACGCCTGCCCGAGAGCAGAAGATCATCGCATGCACCCCTGAGTGACCCAAAATCCGCTGACTCCAGAAAAAGCCTCAACAACTCCAGCGTATCCTCAAGTTCCCTGTCTTCCTCCCGGGCCCTGAGAAGGATCGCCAGGACCCTCTCATACTCGTTTTTTGCCACTGTTTCGATACAGTGTGACAGATTGGGTTCGAGAGTTATTTCCATCGCACCGCCCCAAGCTCCTTCTTCGCTGCCTGCCGTATTCCTCTACCGCCACGGTGATACCGGCGGCACGCCCGAAGGCGCATTCCGAAAGCTACGCTCGTTTCATTCCCTCGGGCATCAGGACAGCCACGACCTCACCGTTTGCACAGATCCTGCCATCCGCTATAACATCAACTGAAACGGTCACCTTGCGTCTCCCCGCGTCCTTTACCCTGCCCCGGGCCACGAGTTCGACGCCAAGCGGGGTGGGCAAAAGATAGTTCACCTTCAGGGAAGCCGTCACAAACCTGAGTTTTGGCTCGGAGCCCATGTCCCGTCCCTCGCGCCGATACGTCGCCGCCGCCGCGGTCCCTGTCCCGTGACAGTCGATAAGCGATGCGATGATCCCGCCGTAAACGAAACCCGGCGCCGCAATATGGTAGGGCCTCGGCGTGAACCTTGCCACCGATTCCTCACCGTCCCAGTAGCTCTTGATGTGAAGCCCGTCCGGGTTCAGCCGTCCGCATCCGTAGCAATGGCTGAGATCATCCGCATAGCAATCCTGAAATGATATTCTCTCCATGACATGTACCTCCTGACGTCAAGATTTTTATATAGCATACCCGGACGGGATTTGCCACGGCAGCCGGGCCCTCTTTGACAACTCTCATAAAAATCTGGTATGGAATTCACCGGGTTTATCGAACACAAACGGGAACCTGAATACTTTCGAGAGGAGCACGCTATGAATTACCAGTACATTTCAACCCGGGTCCGTGACGACCACATCTGCGAGATAACGCTCAACCGTCCCGACAATATGAATACCTTCAACACCCCGATGTCGCAGGAACTCGACGAGGCCCTCCGCCTCGCCGATAAAGACGACGCCATTCGCGTGATCCTGCTCAAAGGGGCCGGCAAAACTTTTTGCGCCGGGATCGACGTCAGTGAATTTCCGGGAAAGACCGCGATGGAATACAACGAGTGGATAGGGATGATGGGCAGACCGATGGTGACCATGCACGACATGCGCAAGCCTGTCATTGCACAGGTGCAGGGAATTGCAGCGGCTATCGGCGCAGGCCTCGTCGCCGCGGCGGACCTTGCTATCGCCTCGGAAAAAGCGCGGTTCGGCCTGACGGCTATCAATGTCGGCCTCAACTGCATCGGCCCCGCCGTCCCCGTCAGCCGCTCGGTGGGAAGGAAAAAAACCCTCGAGCTCCTTCTCTTCGGCGATCTCATTGATGCCGCTGAGGCCCATCGCATCGGGCTCGTCAATCGGATCGTAAAGAACGAGGAACTGGACAGCGAGACAAACGCATGGGCTGCACGGCTCGCGCAAAAAAGCCCCCTCGCGGTGGAAACGGCAAAGAAGGCATTTTACACGGCGGCCGACATGGAGTACCACAAGGCTTTTGAGCATATGACAAGCGCGCTTTCCCGTCTGTGCACCACCGAAGATGTATCGGAGGGCATCAACGCTTTCTTTAAAAAGAAAGATCCGGAGTGGAAGAGGCGGTAGCGGGGAATTTTCCGTTCCGCGTTCTACGTTCCACGTTCCACGTTCCGGGTTGCACAGAGGGGGGTGACAGCCGGGAAGGGATGCATGGGGGCCCTCTGGCGGGCTATCATCTGTTGCGTGTTCGGCCGTCCCGGGGCGGGACTTCGAGTTCGAGGTCTTTTATTTTGCGGTAAAGTGTGCTGGCGTCGATCCCGAGCTCACGGGCCGCGCGTTTCCTGTTCCCGCCGTATTTGCGCAGGGCCTCGACAATGAGCTGCTTTTCCATCTCCCGGATGTTGTTCGTGCCGGCATGGTCCGATGAAAAGCCGTGCGGCGGTCTCAGTTCGACGGGAAGGTGCTTGAGCTCTATGGTATCTGACCGGCACAGGACGAATGCCTGTTCGATTATGTTCTCGAGTTCCCGCACATTTCCCGGAAAGTCGTACGCCATCAGCGTGGCCGCCACGTCCGGCGAGATCCCCGAGATATTCCTGCCCTGAATGCGGTTGTACTTCCCGATGATGTGATCGATGAGAAGGGGGATGTCCTCCCTTCTCTCCTTGAGCGACGGAAGAAAGAGCCGGATCACCCGGATCCGGTAGTAAAGGTCCTCGCGGAATTTACCCTGCTCGACCAGTTTTGTCAGGTCCCTGTTCGTCGCGGCGATGACCCGCACATCTATCCTGACCGGCTCAATGGCCCCCAGAGGCTCCACCTGGCGCTCCTGGAGCACGCGCAGAAGGCGCACCTGCAAGGCCGGCGATATGTCCCCGATCTCGTCAAGAAAGATCGTTCCCCCGCTTGCGTACAGAAAACGTCCCATCTTGTCCCTTTTTGCATCCGTGAAGGCGCCGGCCTTATGGCCGAAAAACTCGCTTTCCAGCAGGGTGTCCGGCAGGGCCGCGCAATTCACCGCGACAAAGCGCTTCTTTCTCCGTGGCGAGAGATCGTGCACGGCCCGGGCCAAAAGCTCTTTTCCCGTACCGCTCGGCCCCTCGATCAGCACGGTGCTGCTGCTCTCCGCGATCGGCGGGAGTATCTCAAAGATGCTCTTCATTGCGGGGCTCGCACCGACCATGTCCTCGAATGTGTGCCGCTTGAGAAGCTCTTTTCGCAATTGTTCGACCTGGCTTAAGTCCTGAAATGTCTCCACTCCCCCGATCACCCTGCCGTCCCTGTCCTTGAGAATTGCGGTTGAGATACGGATGGGCACGGTAATTCCGTCATTGGTGACAATATGGGCAGTGACGTGCACGACCGGTTTTCCCGTCTCGAATGTTTTTCGCAGGGCGCAGTTGTTCTGACAGATATTTGCGTGGAAGACATCGGAACATGGGCGGTGCAGGGCGTCGTTCTTTCCAATTCCGGTTATACGCTCGGCGGCCCTGTTGAACGAAGTGATGCGCCAATCCGTATCAACCGTGAAAACCCCTTCGTTGATCGAGTCAAGTATGACGTCCTGCGGGTCGGCACGAAAACTATCTTTTATCTTTATACTCATGCATTTCGCCACTATACAAATATACAATATTGCAAAGTGCTATCAAATGTCAACGGCCGCGTTGCGCGCGTTATACGCAACATCTTGAATATGCTGTATCCAGCTCCCTGTTGACTGTATGGCACAGATGTTGCTAAAAAGTATCTATGCTCATCGGAATTACGAACTGGAACGGCTCGGTCTCGCCGGTGTTCGATGTCGCGGACGAGCTCTGGATCGTTGACACCCTGAGCGTCGCCGGGGCGAAGAGGAAAAGGGCCCTCCTGAAAAGGACCGGCCCGTTTGAAAAGGCCCGGGAAATCAAGGAGCAGGGTGTTGACCTGCTGGTATGCGGTGCGATCTCCCGTCGTTTTGAGAATGCCCTTGCCAGCGCAGGTGTTCGCGTCCTGCCATTCATGTGCGGCAATATCGAGAACATCCTGAGCGACCTTCTCAACGGCAAGGCCGTGGACGACAGCTTCCTTATGCCCGGGGCCCAGGGAAGGCGCAGGCGCTCCCGGTTCAGGAACCGCGGGGCAAAAGATCGTACCGGAGGAGATTGACAGGCGGTCATAGAAGGGGTGCATGATGGAGATCAAGATACTTTTTGACAGCAGCAAGGAAGATATACGTTACATCGTCGGGTGGGGTGTCTCCTATCTTATCGACAACAGGGTCCTCTTTGACGCCGGCGAGAACGGGGAAATGCTCTCCCATAACATCGACCTCATGGGCATACGCCCGAAAAGCATTCAAAAGGTCGTCATCTCCCACGAACACTGGGACCATGTCGGCGGATTATGGCATTTGCTCGCGGTCAACCCCGGCATCCCCGTGTATGTCTGCCCCGATGTCAGCCGGGAATTCAAGGACAAGATCGTCGCCTCAGGGTCTGATGTGGTCGAGGTCAAGCCTTTCATGGAGATCGACAGGGACCTCTACACCACGGGAGAGACCATGGCGCTCTGCCGGTACGGCACGATCCCGGAGCAGGCCCTTGTACTCAGGACAGATAACGGGATCTCCCTCATAGCCGGTTGTGCACACAATGGAATAACCGGGATAGTCGAGGCTGCACGGGAGAAGTTTCACTCCCCGGTCCATCTTGTTCTTGGCGGCTTTCATACCCTTGACCTGTCAGCTGCCGCCGTGAGGTCCCTGGTACAGAGATTCAAGGAGATCGGCGTCAGGAAGATCTGCCCCACACACTGCACGGGGGACGAGGCGATCGCGGCGTTCCGCGATCTCTACGGGCCGGACTTTGTTGAAGCCGTTGTAGGCCGGACCCTCAGCGTCTAAGCGCCCGCAGGATGCCGGCATGAAAGGGCCCTGCCCTGTCTATTCGATCCCGGCCGCGGCGCATACGATCTCGGCTATGTCCTTGACGACGATCCTGTGCCCGGCCTCTTCTGCCTTCACCGAATCCTCCAGCATGACGAGGCATTTCGGACAGGCCACGGCCAGCACCTGTGAGCCTGCTTCAATGGCCTCACGGACCCGCCGACGGGAAGGGCTCGACTCGCTGCCCCCGAGAAGATCGATCTCAAAATTTCCGGCTCCCCCTCCGCAACACAGGGCGGCATCCCTGCTCTTTTGCATCTCAAGGAACCGGACCGATGGTATCGCGGCAAGAAGCCGTCTCGGGGCCTCATATTCGTCATTCCACCGGCCGAGAAAACACGGATCGTGGTATGTCACTGTTGCGCCGTAACCCCCTGAAACGTCGAGGGCCCCTTCGCGGACGGCCTTATAGAGCACCTGCGTGTAATGATAGACCTCGAATTCGCCGCCGAATTTGGGATACAGGTTCTTGAACGCATGGTATGCATGGGGTGAAAGCGTGACGATCTTTGTAACCCCGAGTTTCTTGCAATGCCCGATTGTCTCCTCTGCCAGGACCTCAAACAGGCCTTCCTCGCCGAGTTTATGCACTTCATTACCGTCACAGATCTCATCGTTGCCAAGAACGCCCACCGATAGCCCCGCCGCACGCAACGCGCGGCCGACGGCCCTCGCCGCACTCTGGGCCCTCGTGTCATACGAGCCCGTGCACCCGACGTAATACAGGAATTCGTGCCGGTCGTACTGCTCCAGCCCTTCGTCCTGCATCCAGGCGTTCCTCTTGTTCCGTGAGATCCCGTACGGATTTCCGTAAAGATCGACATTCTCGAGAAATTTCCTCACCGCCGGCGGGACCCTGCCCTGCTCCACCATTGCACTGCGCGCGGCAATGACCATATTCACGATGTCGACATTGAAGCTCAACGGGCACTTGATCTCGCAATTCCTGCACGTCGTGCACGAGTACAGTATCTCGGCGAGATGGTCGGACCAGTCCAGCTTCTCGTTCAGCCACGCCCGGGTCACCCACAGCCGTCCCCCGCATGAATACGGCTCCATGCGGAAACGGGCGTACGGCGGGCAATTGTTCACGTCTGCCCAGGTCGTCGGGAACTTGCAGTATCCGCATCTGAAGCAGCGATGTATGGTATCGCGAAATTTATAGCTGTCGATGAGCATTACAATCCCTCCCAGTTCCCGGGGTTCATTATCCCCTGCGGATCAAGGACGTCCTTCAGTCTTCTCATGAGTGCGCGCGTGTTGGGGTCGAGCTGCGCCATGATCAGCCGTTGACCGTAAAGTCCCGGCTTCCAGATGACCCCTCCAAGTTCCATCACGAGGTCATCCGTCTCATGGAGGGCCTCCCGGGCGTGCCCGATCGAAGCGGGATCGGCCCTGTTGAACGCGTATGTCCAGGCAAACATCATGGAGTGCCCTACCCCGACGATCCGGCCGGTGACCGTGTAGGGGATGCCGTGCCTTTCCGATATCTCACGCCCCCTGCGATAGCATTCCGGGTACTTCTCGACAGGCATGATACTGCCGACATATTCAAAACCCCCGCCTTTCTTGTAATCCGAGGTTTTCGAGATCTGGGGACGCTCGAGGCCCCGGATGAACCCCAGGTACCCGCCGGAGCCCCGCGCTATATAATCTCCCAGCGTATCATCCCAGATGAGCTCCTGTTTGAATTCAAGCTCCTTTTCCGAATCCGCGGAGATGTTCACGGTAAAATGCTGAAGCCCCATGCCGAAAGGAGGTATCGCACGGCTGAAGGCTATGACATCCTCCGCCATCTGGGTCCGGGTTATCTTGTGTATGATCTCCGGCACG
>JADHED010001951.1_pt1 | contig 15664 bp, 6 predicted proteins | sample 8952041 | NCBI WGS metagenome assembly JADHED01 (sample SAMN16124423, study PRJNA663239) | bioreactor sludge metagenome | isolation source: sludge (control) | place: India:Bengaluru | collected 2018-09-08
GGTCCACGCGCTCGAACGCGGCGCGGTCGAGGTGCGCGAACAGCTTCAGCGACTTCACGATGCGCTGGATCCGCTCGACCGCGAGCTCGTTCAGCGAGAGCATGTCGAGGATCGCCGGCAGGTCCTCGCGCAGGCGCGTCCGCAGCGCCTCCGCCGGGTCGGGAACCGCGGCACCGCGGTCGGCGGCGTCGCTGCCCGAGGCGTCGCCGCCGGCGGCGACGCCGGGCGCGGCCGACCGGGTCTCGAGCGCGCCGGCGACGGTCATCAGCCGCTCGAGCCCGCGCTTGAGCAGGTCCACGTTGGCGACGATCGTCCCGAGCGGCGTGTGCACCTCGTGCGCGATCCCGGCCGCGAGCCGGCCGATGGTGGCCATCTTCTCGGTCTGCAGCACGGCGGAGCGCGACGCGGTCAGCTCCTCGAGGTGGGACTGCAGCTCCGCGATGCGCGTCGTCAGCGCCTCGGCGTCCCGCATCATGTGGACTTCGACGGCGTAGCTGGTCGTGACGTCGCGCAGGATCTCGATCACGCCGTCGGCGCGGCCGTCCGGCCCGTGCGTCGGCACCGCGGTGACCTCGAAGTACGCGGTGCCGGGGACGCCGGGCTCGCCGCGGGCCAGGAACCAGCGTTCGACCCGGTCGTGCTTCAGCGCCTCGTGCAGCAGGCAGCCGGGGCAGGGGGCCGCGCGGCCGAAGAACACCTCGTGGCAGGGGCGGTCGCCGGCGCGGCCGTAGGTCTCGCGCGAGGCGCCGTTCTGCTCGTGCACGCGGAATGCCGCGTCGATCCGGGAGGCGGGCTCGGGGAGGATCTCGAACAGGCGGATCTTGCCGGCGCGCTCCCCCGGGCGGTCGCCCGCGGAGGCGCCGCCCGCGGAGGCGCCGCCCGCGGAGGCGTCGCCTGCGGGGCCGTCGCCCGCGGGGCCGTCGGTCACAGCAGCGTCCGCCAGATCCGCTCGCGCATCGCCTCGATCGACTGCCTGCGGTCGCCCAGGAGGCGCAGCAGGCGGGTGCGCTCGACGGCGTTGCGCAGCACGAGCAGGAGGCCCGCGTTGTCCCACGGCTTCTCGAGGTAGGCGTAGAGCCCTATCTCGTTGATCGAGCGGATCGCGGACTCCTTGTCGGCGTAGCCGGTGAGCAGGATCCGCGCGGCCTCGGGCTGGATCTCCTTGGCGCGGCCGAGGAACGCGAGCCCGTCCATCTGCGGCATCATGAAGTCCGAGACGATCGCGTCCACCTCTTCGCGGCGCAGGTACTCGAGCGCCTCGTGCGCGTCGTTGAAGCAGGTCCGGTCGAGCCGGCTCTCGAGCCGCAGCAGGTGGTCGAGCGTACGGGTGGCGAGCGGGTCGTCGTCGAGCACCAGGACCCGGCCGGTCGCGTCGGAAAGCATGGCGCAAGCCTACCGCGAAAGCGCGGCGCCCGTCCGGGCCGTTCGGGAGGCGGGCGGGACCGTCAGACCGTGCCTCCCGGTCGTCCACACTCCACCCTCCACCCTCCACCTTCCACCCTCCACCCTCCACCCGCCGTGCCCCTTCCCGTCAGTGATCGGGCGGCCGCGGAGGACGGCGCCGGTCGCAGAGCCCCACCAGCCGCCGTTCGAGGTCGCGGAAGTCCACCGGCTTGTGGACGAACCCCGCGATCCTCCCGCGCTCCGCGCCGACCCGCGACAGCACGTCGTCCTCGGAGTAGCCGCTCGTGACCAGCACCGGGACGTCCGGCCGCACCGTGCGGATTTCGCGCAGCACGTCGACCACGCCCATCCGCGGCATCGTGGCGTCGAGCAGGACCGCGCGGACCTCCACGCCGTTGGCGCGCAGCAGCCGCAGGCCCTCCTCGCCGTCCACCGCCGTGATGACTCGGAATCCCTTGCGCTCGAGGTACTTCCGCGTCGCGGAGCGGACGGGCTCCTCGTCGTCCACGACGAGCACGCAGGGGCGGCCCAGCGCGAGCGCGTCGGCCGCGCCGGCGCCCCCCGCCGGGGCCGCGGCGCCCCGCAGCGACGTCGTCCGCGCGGCGTCGGATCGCGCGGTGTCGGATCGCGCGGCGTCCGCCCGCGCGGCGTCCGCCCGCGCGGCGTCCGCCACCGCGGCCCCGGTCGCGGCGGCCTCCGCCGCGAGCGCGTGCCCCTTGACCGGCAGGAGCACGCAGACCGTCGTCCCCTCGCCGGGGCGGCTGTCGATGTGGATCGTGCCCGCGTGCCCGCGGACGATGCCCTGGACCGCGGCCATCCCGAGCCCCCGCCCGGGGAACTTCGTCGAGAAGAACGGCTCGAAGACCCGCCGCCGCGTGGCCTCGTCCATGCCGTGGCCGCTGTCCTCGACGACCAGGCGCACGTAGCGTCCCGGCGGCAGCGGCGTGCCGTCCGGGGCCTGCTCCTCGCCGCGGTCCACCCGCACCGCCTCCGAGCGCACGACGACGGTGCCGCCGCGCCCGCCGGTCGCCTCCGCCGCGTTGACCAGCAGGTTCAGCAGCACCTGCCGGATCTGCGTCGGGTCCACCGTCGCGACCGGCAGGTCGCGGGACAGCGCGAGCGTCACGGTGACGCCCTTCGGGATCCCGGCCCGCGCGAGTTCGACGGTGTCCTGCAGCAGCGCGTTCAGGTCCACCGGCTCGACGGACACGTGCGCGCGGCCGGAGTAGGCGAGCATCTGGTGCGCCAGTTCCGCCGCGCGCGTCGCGCTCTGCCGGATGCTCGCGAGCGCCGCGCGGAGCTGCGGGTCGTCCCCGGCGTCGAACAGCGCCAGCTCGACGTGACCGAGGATCCCGGTCAGCAGGTTGTTGAAGTCGTGCGCGACGCCGCCGGCGAGCACCGACAGGCTCTCGAGCTTCTCGGCGCGCGCGATCCGCTGCTCGAGCTCGGCCTGCTCGGTGACGTCCTGGATGATGCCGATCAGGCGCCGGTCGCCGGTGCGCGGGTTCGTCTCCACGCGCGCGCGGCGCAGGATCGTGCGCAGCTCTCCGTCGGGGCGGCGCACGCGGTAGCGGGTCTCGGCCGGGCCGTGGCCCTCGATGATCTGCCGCAGGCTCAGGCGCGCCTGCTCGCGGTCCCCGTCGACGATCCGGTCCCAGAGGTCCTCGATCGTGAGCGGGCGAGGGGGCGTGCCCTCGGCGCCCTGCGGGAGCCCGAGGATCCGGTACGCCTCGTCGGTCAGCGTGACCTGCGAGCCGGGCAGCTCCAGCTCGAAGCTGCCGACGTGGCCGATGCGCTGCGAGTCCGCGAGCAGCTCCCGGCTGCGGCGCAGCGCGCGCTCGGCCGCCGTCAGGTCGGTGACGTCCTGCACGACCGCCACCGCGCCCTTGACGCGCCCCTCGAGGCCGCGCAAGGGCACCGCCGCGAGCAGGGCCGCGCGCCGCGTCCCGTCGAAGGCCTCGATGTCGTAGAGCTCCGGCGGCACCGGTCGCTCGGTCTGCAGCGCGCGTGACGCCGGCCACTCGTCCGGCTCGACGAGGCGGCCCGTGGCGCGCGACCAGGCCCTGTACTGCCGGTAGTCCGAGACGCTCGCGGCGGGCACCACCCCGCCCCAGATCCGCTCGGCCTCGACGTTGGAGATCAGCAGGGCCCCTTGCGCATCGAAGAGGAACACGCCGACGGGCAAGGTCGCCAGCAACGTACGCAGCACCTGCTGCTCCTCCTCGACCTGGCCCGCGAGCCGCAGCCGCTCCGCCTCCGCGCGGCGCAGCCCGGTCAGGTCGGTCAGGTATTCGACGATGACCTCCTCCTCGCCGTCGCGATCGAGTAGCCAGGTGACCGCGAGCGCCAGCGGCTCGCCGTCGGCGCGGACGTGGCGCAGTTCGCCCTGCCACTCTCCGGCGCGCCGCAGGCTGGCGAGGATCTCTTCGATCGGCCGCGGGTACTCGGCGCGCAGAAGGGTCTCCGTAGTGCGGCCCAGGGCTTCCTCGGCGCGCCAGCCGTAGAGCCGCTCGCAGCCCCTGTTCCAGGAGAGGATGCGTCCCGCGGCGTCGCGCACGACGACCGGGATCTGCTCCGAGAGCCGGCCCGCGCGCGCGGCGAGCCGTTCGCTGCGCCGCAGATCCTCGGACGCGCGCGTGGTCCGTGCGACCGCCGAGCGGAACCCCGCGCAGAGCGCCGCCACGCCCAGGGCGACGACGACGTACACCGCCGAGGCGCGCAGCGCGGCCGGCGTGCTGGAGAACGCGCCGGCCGGCGCGACGAAGGCGTAGTCCGCGAGGAGCGCGCTCAGCGCGACGCAGAGGAGCCCGGGGCCGAGGCCGCCCAGCCAAGCGGCGAGCGCCACCCCCGCCAGCGGGAGCGGGAACGGCGCGAGGTCCGGCCGCGGCAGTGCGAGGTACTGCAGCGCGACGACGGCGAGCAGGATCGGCAGGACGAGCCCGTAGCGGGCCGGGGCCGAGGAGGGGAGCGGGCGCATGGCGGCGGCGGGGCCTCCCGCGCGGACGACGCGCCTCCGCATTGTGCGGGCCGCGCGGGCGGCGCGCCTCGTGCGAACGTCAGGGAGAGGACGCGGGCCGGCGAACCTCGGGCGACAGCGCGGGGCTAGACCAGCTCGCGGATGCGACGCACCAGTTGCGAGACGAGGCTGCGGGCCAGCTGCGGGTTCTCGATCCAGACGTCCTCGAAGCCGCCGCGGTCGATGCGCAGCGCGATCGTCTCCGAGGTCGCGCGCGCCGTGAAGGGCCGCGGGTCGTCCTCGAACAGGCCCCACGCGCCGACGGCCTCGCCCGTGCCGAGGCGCCCGAGGGTCCGCCCGTCCCGCTCCAGCTCCGCCGCCCCTTCGAGCAGCACGAACATGTCGCCCGGCGGATCGTCCTGCCGGCAGAGCTCCGTCCCCGCGGGCAGGACGACGGTGCGGGCCAGCGCCGCGACGAGCGACAGCTGCTCCGCCGGGACGCCGCGGAACAGGTCCAGCCCGCGCAGCGCGAGCACCTTCTCGACGAGGGTCATCGTTCCCTTGGGCGGCATACGTCCATCCCGCCGCGCGAGCAGCAGCGCGGCCGTGTCGCGCACCGCGCACTCGCCGTCCGACAGCGCGGCGCGCAGGGCGTCCTGCTCCCTCTCGGGGCAGAGCTCGCGCGCCGTCGCGAGGGTGCAGGCGCGGAGCCAGGGGTCGGGGTCGGCAAGCAGTTCGACGGCCGCCGTGCGGGCGTCGGCGACGGCGGCCTGGCGGGCCTGGCCGTCGGCCTCGAGCACCGGGAGCAGCTGCCGCCACGTGGCGCGCGGCTCGAGGTTGTCGAGCAGTTCGGCGGCGTTGGCGCGCAGCTCGGGGTCGTGCGCCGCGAGGCAGCGCCGGCAGAGCGCCATCTGCCGCGGCGGGTACCAGAGCGAGAGCACCCGGAAGATCCCGTCCCGGTGCCGCCGCAGCGCCTCGTCGAGCGAGGACGCGAGGAGCGCGACGGCGGCCGGCCGCGCCGCGCCGTCGGCCTCGATCCCGCGCAGCTGGGCCGCGTGCCGGCGGTACTGCGCGGCCTCGTCGAGGGCCAGCTCGAGGACGCGGCGGCGCTCGAGCACCGACCAGTCCCCGTTGCGGGTCCGCAGCCGGACCAGCGCGTCCGCGGCGAGCGCCGCGACCTCGCGCTCGCCCTGCTCGAGCAGCTGCACGAGCGCGGCGATCGCGCGCGGCGTGCCGATGCGCTCGAACACCGCCGGGATCGCGCGGCGCACGCCCCCCGCCTGCGCCGCGTCCCGCGCCGCGACGAGCAGGAGGGGGATGGCGTCGTCGCCGCGGGCCGCGAGCGCCTGCTTCGCGGCGCGGCGCAGCGCCGGGCGGCCGAGCAGCTCCACCAGTTCCGCGAGCAGCTCGGGCGTGCCGAGCGCGCCGGCGGAGCGGACCGCGGCGTGGGCCACCGCGCGGTCGGTGTCGCGCAGCAGCCCCGGGAGCATCGCCGAGAGGCCGGTGGACGGCGGCACGAGACCGATGGCGGTCGCCGCGGCCTCGCGCAGCGAGCCGGGGGAGGACGCCTCCGCGAGGCGCTCGACGACGCGTCGCGCGAACGGCGCGAAGTCGGGCCCGAGCCGGCGCAGCATCAGCGCGACCCACGCGCCGCGGGCGTCGCCGCCGGCGCGCGCGAGGATCCCGTCCACGATCCGCTGCCGCACGCGCGGATCCTCGGCGACCATCAGGTCCACGCACTCGGCGAGCAGCGCCTTGTCGTCGTCGCCGAACGTCTCCGAGATCCCCGAATCGAGCGCCGCCTCGTTGGGGTCGAGCAGGATCGCCAGGGCGCGGGCCTGCAGCTCCGGGCCGCCGGTGCTGACCACCCGGCGCACCGCGTCGCGGACGTCCCAGGAGGGGTTGTCCGCGACGAGCGCGAGCGCGGCGAGGACGCGTGGCTCGTCGCCCGAGAGCAGCGCCTCGCGCAGCGCGCCCAGCGTCTCGGAGCCGGCGAGCGCCTCGTGCCAGGAGCCGGCCTCGACGCGCCCCTCCGCGATCGAGCGGCCGAGCTCGCCGACGTACGACGCCGACGCGCGGCTCGCCGCCCAGATCCAGCCGACCAGCACGACCACGTTGATCAGCGCGAGCGTCCGCACGTCGAGCTGCAGGCCGCGCGCGAGCACCAGCAGCATGATGCCGGCGAAGCCGTCGCCCAGCCGGTCGATGAACATGTCGATCGCCGACTTGACGTGCACCTTGATGCTGCGGCTGACCGGCAGGTAGCAGAGCTCGCGCGACGAGCGGTCGATCGAGTGCTTGAGGACCGAGTCGCTCCCCTTGAGCAGGGTCGCCGCCGCGAGCGAGAGGGTCGGGATGAGCAGGGCGGTGGCGCCGAGCATCGCGACCGGCATGAACAGGATCGCGCCGCCGAGGCCGAGGCGGCGGAAGATCGTCCCCGCGAGCGCCAGCTGGAGCACCACCGCGATGGCGCCGACGCTGCCGTAGAAGGCCCCGAAGAAGGCCGTCAGCGCGTCCCCCGAGAGCCGCTGCGCCGCGATCGACTGGAACTGGAAGTCCGCGATCGCGGTGGCGAGCGCGGCCAGGAACACCATCGTCGAGAGCAGCCGCAGGTGCGGCGAGGCCGCGATGATCCGCAGGCTGTCGGGGAGGTGCCGCGGCTGCGAGAGGTCCTCGACGTGCGGCAGGGAGGGGCGGCGGTAGCCCCCGAGCACCACGACGAGGACCGCGGCGACCGCGAGCAGCGCGGCGAGGACCAGCAGCACGTTGACGGTGCCGATCCGCTGCGAGAGCGCGGACGCGAGCCAGCCGCCGAAGAGGCCGCCGAGGATGCCGCCGCCGCCGATCAGGCCGAAGGCGCGCTTCGCCTCGCGCGTCGTGAACAGCTCGTTGATGACGATCCAGGCCTGGGCGGGCGCCGCCACGCCGAAGATGCCGACCCAGACGTAGAGCAGCCCGTCCACCCAGCCCAGGCCGCGCCCGGACAGCCACCAGAAGCCGGCCAGGTTGGAGCCGAAGAAGAGCAGCGACGCCGCCGTCAGCGGCACGGGGCTGTAGCGCCGGGCCAGCCGCAGGTAGAGCGAGACGAAGAACAGGACGCCGATCGCGACGGCGACGATCCCGTAGGGGAGGCCGAGGGCGCCGAAGCGGTCGAGGAAGCGGCTGTCCCGGACCGCCTTGCCGCCGATGTAGCTCGCGATGACGAGCCCGAGGTAGATCGCGGCGAGCAGCGCCCGGCGCCCCTCGCCGGGGCGTAACGAGACCAGCTCGAGGGCGCGCACCTTGAACTTCATCGCGTTCGACGGCATGGGCTGCCGCCAGTCTAACAACTCGCGGCCGTTGGTAGAATCGGGGGATGAACCCGCCGACGAGCCTGTTTCCGGCCCCCTCCGAGGTCCCCGAGGGCGTCCGCATCGAGCCCTTCGACCAGCGCGAGATCCTCGTGGACGGCCGGCTGTGCCGTTTCGACGGCGACCTGCGCGAGGCGCGCTCGCCCGTCTGCACGGCCGGCGGCGGCGGGCCGGTCCTGGTCGGCCGGTTCCCCTCCATGACGACGGAGCAGGCGCTCGAGGCCCTGGCCGCGGCGGAGCGCGCCTTCGACCGCGGGCGCGGGGCCTGGCCGACCGCGCCGGTGGCCGAGCGGGTCCGCGCCGTGGAGGACTTCCTCTTCCGGATGCAGGAGCGGCGCGACGAGGTCGTGCGCCTGCTGATGTGGGAGGTCGGCAAGAGCCTCGCCGACTCGCGCGCCGAGTTCGACCGCACGGTGCAGTACGTGCGCGACACGATCGACGCGCTGAAGGACCTCGACCGCGTGTCGTCGCGCTTCCAGATCCACGAGGGGGTGATCGGGCAGATCCGCCGCGCGCCGCTCGGGGTCGTGCTCTGCATGGGGCCGTTCAACTACCCGCTCAACGAGACGTTCACGACGCTGATCCCCGCGCTGATCATGGGCAACGCGGTCGTGATCAAGCCGCCGCGCTTCGGCGTCCTGCTCTGGCACCCGCTGCTCGACGCGTTCCGCGCCGCGTTCCCGCCCGGCGTCGTCAACACGGTCTACGGCGAGGGGGCGGTCGTCGCGGCGCCGCTGATGGCGTCCGGGCGCGTGGACGTCCTGGCGTTCATCGGCAGCAGCCGCGTCGCGGACCTGCTGCGCGCCGCGCACCCGCGCCCGCACCGCCTGCGCGCGGTGCTCGGGCTCGACGCGAAGAACGCGGCGATCGTGCTGCGGGACGCCGACCTCGCGCTGGCGGTCAAGGAGTGCGTGACCGGGACGCTGTCGTTCAACGGCCAGCGCTGCACGGCGATCAAGATGATCTACGTCGAGCGCGCGGTCGCCGACGCGTTCCTCGAGGCGTTCGCGGCCGCGGTCGCCGCGCTGCCCGCCGGCATGCCGTGGCAGGAGGGCGTGAAGCTCACGCCGCTGCCCGAGCCGGGCAAGCCCGCGAAGCTGCGCGCGCTCGTGGACGACGCCTGCGCGCGCGGCGCGCGGGTCGTGAACCCGGGCGGGGGCGAGGTCGAGCAGACGTTCTTCCGGCCGGCGGTCGTGTACCCGGTCGACGCGTCCATGCGGCTCTTCCACGAGGAACAGTTCGGCCCGGTCGTCGCCATCGCGCCGTTCGACCGCGTCGAGGACGTGGTCGAGGCGCAGGTCGCGTCGAACTACGGCCAGCAGGTCAGCCTGTTCGGCCGCGACCCGGACCGGCTGGCGCCGCTGATCGACGTGATGGTCAACCAGGTCTGCCGGGTCAACCTCAACAGCCAGTGCCAGCGCGGGCCGGACACGTTCCCGTTCACCGGGCGCAAGGACTCCGCCGAGGGGACGCTGTCGGTGTCGGACGCGCTGCGCGTGTTCTCGATCCGCACGCTGGTCGCCGCGCGCGACGTCGCGGTCAACAAGGCGATCATCACGGAGATCGTGCGCGAGCGGAAGTCGGCGTTCCTGTCCACCGACTTCATCCTCTGACCGGCCGGACCGCGCGGTCGGCGCGTCCCGCGGGATCGTTGCGGCCCGCGGGATCGTCGCGTCCCACGCGATCGTCACGTCCCGCGCGATCGTCACGTCCCGCGGGACCCTCGCGCCCCGCGCGACCGTAGGGGCGGTGCCTCGCGCGCCGCAGGCGCGCGATGGTCCGCCCGGGTGGTGGCAGGATGTGGTCTCGATGCGGGGGATCCACCCCCGCGCCCCCGGGACTCGACGCGAACGCTCGGCCCTGCGGGCCCGCGCGTCCGCGTCGAGTGTTGGTTTGTGTCGGTTTCGGGGGATGCGCGTCGTGGATGTCGGCGTCGGGGATGTCGGCGTCGTGGATGTCGCGCGGCCGTTGCGGTGCCGCCGTCACGCTGACGCCGCCTCGGCGCGTCGTCTGCTCCGGCGGCGCGGGTGACGGCGCGGCGTTTCGGTCCCGCCGTCGTGCCGACGACGCGCCGCGCGGTCGCCGGGAGGGCTCCCGCGGGCCGGACAACTTTCGGAAGGTCACGCGGGCGCGCCAGACCCCGCCCTGACGCGTCTGGAGCTTCCGGAGCGCGGCTCACGCCGTCTTGCGCCGTTCCTCGAAAACGTCGATCGAGGCGCGCTCCCACGGGGCGCTGGGCGTGCGACGAGGGCGTCCGGGCGACCGTCCGAATGTTGTCCGCGGTGCCGGGGGACCCCTTTCGGCCCGCGGCTCGTCGGTCGTCGTGGGTCGCGTCCCGCTGCAGGAGGGTGGGGCAGAGCCCCACCCCCACACACTCCAAGGCGCGGGCGCGCGTCTCTAGTCGAGGACCACCTTCGCGGGCGCGCCGGGGGTCGTCGTCGCGGTGCCGGTGTAGGTCTTGCCGCCCGGCGCCGTGACGCGCAGCGTCCACGCGCCCGGCGGCACGTCGTCGAGGCGCGCCTTGCCGCGGAAGACCGGGATCTCCGGGACGGGGTCGCGCCACGCGTAGGCCACGGAGCGGAACGGCCGGCCGTCCGCGCCGGTCAGCGTCAGCTTCACGTCCTCGGCGGTCGCGTCCGCCAGCGCGGGCACCTCCACCTGCAGCGTGCAGGCCGGCTGCAGCGCGACGGTGTGCGCGCCGCCGGGCGCGCTCGCGGACACCCTCGTCGTCGCCGTGCCGTCGGTGGACGCGAGGACTTCCCACGTTCCCGCGGGCACGCCCGACACGCGCAGGCGCCCGCTCTCGCCGGTCGCCGGGTGGCCGCCGGCGATCACGCGGCCCGACGCGTCGAGCACGGAGACCGACACCTCGCCGTTGACGGGCTGACCCGACGGCTGGAGCACGACGAGCGTCATGCCCTCCGTCGCGTCCAGCAGGACCTCCACGCGCGAGAGGTCCTGCCCCTCGGCCACCGTGATCGTCGCGTCGCGCACGGCGTAGCCCGGCTTGCGCGCGTCCACGCGGTACGTGCCGGGCGCGACGTTCGCCAGCTCGAAGCGGCCGGCCGCGTCGGCGCTGACGGCGGGGCGCAGGAAGACGCCGCCCTCGCCCTCGGCGGCATCCGTGCGCGCGAGCGCCACCGAGACCCCCGCGAGCGGCGAGCGGTCCGCCGCGTCGAGCACGCGCCCGGCGACGCGCATCGTGGGCACGCGGAGGACGACGTCGCGATCGCCCTTCACCTCGAGCTTCTCGGTGTGCCGCAGCCCGCGGGTGAAGTCGTTGACCGAGATCTCGAGCGGTCCCGCCTCGACGCCGCGCAGGCGGAACCGCCCCTCGGAATCGGTGCGGGCCTGCGTGAACGCGCGGCCGCTCGCGAACACGAACGCGTCCACGACCGGCTCCGTCCCGACGACCACGCGGCCCGTCACGGTGAACCCCTTGCCGAAGTCGAGGTCGGCCGTCGCCTCGGCCTGGCCGGCCTCGATCGTGACCTCCGCGGTGGCCGTCCCGCCGTCCCGGTCCTGCGCGGAGACGTGCCACGTGCCCGGACCGGCGTTCTCGAGCCGGTAGCGCCCCTGCGCGTCCGGCGACGTGGACACCATGCCGACCGCGTCCTGGCCGAACGCGCGCACCGAGATGCCGGCCAGGGCGGACGGCTCGACGCCGCGGACGGTGCCGACGATCGCCGAGGGCGTGCGGAGCTGCAGCAGGACGCCGCCGACCGCGGCGCCCGCGACCTTCACCGTCGCCGGCTCGGACGACGCGTGACCGCTGCGTTGCGCGACGGCGCGGAACTCGCCGTCCATCACGTTGCGGAACGTGAACTCGCCGTTGGCGTCGGTCATGGTCTCCGGGCCGCCCCAGCTGCGCGCGCCCTGCTCGAGCTGGACCGTCGCGCGCGCGACCGGCGCGCCCGCCGCGTCGACGACGCGGCCGGACACGTCCACGCCGCCCGTGAACTGGAAGTCGGCGGCGTTCACGCCCGGGCGCAGCTCGAGGTCGCGGACGACGCGCGGCAGGTTGTCCCGGTTGGCCTCGACGCTCTGCAGGCCGGGCTTCAGGCCGTCGAGCCGGAACCGGCCGTCCCCGTCCGCGGCCGCCGCGAACGAGCGCATGCCGCGCGGCGCGCTCTCGTCCCGGACCGGCCCGATCGACGCGCCGACGGCCGGCGTGCCGTCGGGCAGCAGGACGCGGCCCTCGACCCACGCGGACGCCGCGAGGCGCACCTCGAGGCCGGTGAGGTCCTTGCCCGCGACCACGGTGAGGCCCGGAACCTCCTGGTCCTGGTACCCGCTCGCCTGCACGGTCAGCGAGACGCCGCCCGGCGGCACGTCCTCGAGCTCGAACGCGCCGCTCTCGTCGGTCTCGGCCCCGCTGACGGACTGGAACATGAACATCATCCCGCCGCCGCCGGCGCGCCGGTCACGACGCAGGAGGACCGACGCGCCGGGCACCGGGCGTCCCTCCGGGTCGAGCACGCGCCCGCCGATGCGCGAGGCGGCCGTCAGCGTGATCTTCAGCGGCGCGTCCGGGGGCACCACGAGCCCCGGGACGCCGCCCTCGCCGTAGCCCTCGCGCCGCGCCAACAGGTCCACGCGCTCGCCCCGGCGCCGGTCGCGGATGACGAACCGGCCGTCGGGCCCGGTCACGGCGTCCGGCTCGTTGTTGCCGCCGAACAGCCGCGCCGCGAACGCCAGCGGGTCGCCGCCCGCGAGCGCCGTGATCGACACGCCCTCCACGGGCTTGCCGGCCGCATCCACGACGAGGCCGTCGAAGGTGATGCCTGGCTCGAGCACGATCCGCCCGGTATCCGTCGTCGCGGCGCCGATCTCGACACGCGGCACGGTCGTCGGCGCGTAGCCCGCGCGCGTCGCGCCGACGTCGTAGGCCCCGGGCTCGAGGTCGGCGACCGCGAAGCGGCCCTCGCTGTCGCTGGCCGCGGTGCCGGCCGGCGGGGCCGGCGGGCCGCCGATGCGCATCATGCCGCCGGCGGCCTTGGGGCTCGGGCGGAAGACCACGTCGGCGCCGGGCACCGGGCGGCCGGCGCCATCCACGACGACGCCCGTGGCGGCGATCCCCTCGGCGAGCTCGACGACGACGCCCGTGAGCGGCTCGGCGGGGTTGAGCGCGCCGATCTCCCGCGTGCCGGGCGCGAAGCCGCGCGCGGCGACCTTCAGGTCGTACGGCGGCTCGGGGTCGATGCCGGCGATGCGGAACGAGCCGTCGGCGCGGGTCGTCGCGCGCGGGCCGAGCCGTCCGGTGCCGCCGAAGGAGAACGAGATCCGCACCACGTCCCCGGCGGCCTCGGCCGGCGCGAGGACGACCTGCGCGCCCGCGACGGGGCGGGCGGCGCGGTCGACGACGCGCCCCTCGACGCGCGCCGCCGGCTTCAGCGCGAACGTCGGCGGGATCCCCGGGACCACGCGGAGGTCGTCCAGCAGGTAGCCGCGCGCGACGGCGGCGAGGGTCTGCCGGCCGCGCGCCGGAAGCGCGATCGTGAACGCGCCCGCGTCGTCGGTGACGGCGGTGCGGCGGTCCGGCGTGGACACCAGCGCGCCGGCGACCGGCGCGCGCGAGGCGGCGTTGATCACACGGCCGGCGACGCTCGTCATCGGCGCCAGCGTGATCCGCTGCGGCGCGGGGGTCTTGCCCTGTGCGGCGGCCGCCGCCGTGACGGCGGCCTCCGCGGTCGCGCCCGACGCGGCGGCCGCCTCGACCTTCACCTCGCCCGCGCGCGGCACGCGCAGCTCGAGTCGGCCCGCGGCGTCGGCGAGGCCGATCACGAACGACGGGTTCGCGTGGCGCAGCAGCGCGCCCGCGGCCGGGGTCCCGTCCGCGTGCCGCAGCTCGACCGGCGCCGCGGCGCCGGGCTCGAGCGCGAGCGCGACGCGGGACGAGCGCACGCCGCGCTTCACGGCGAGCGCGAACCCGGGCGCGCCGGCCGCGAGGTCGAGCGCCCCCTTGCCCGCGCGCGCCAGCCGGGCCACGCCGTCGGGCCCGGTGACCGCCTGCTGCGGGGCGGGCGACCACGCCGCGACGCCGCGCGGGCCCGCGTCGGCGGGGCGCGCCTGGACCAGCACGCCCGCGAGCGGCCGGCCGCCGGCGGTCACCGTCACGGCGAGGCCCTCGTCGGACGCAAGTTCGACGTCCGGCAGGTCCTCGTCGTCCACGACGCTGAACGAGATGGTCCCGCGGGGGACGAACCCCTCCGCGGAGACGCGGACCCAGTAGACGCCGGGCGCGACGCCCTCGAGGGTGTAGGCGCCCCGCGCGTCGGTCCGCACGCGCGCCACGGCGCGGTCGGACGGCGTCGCGCCGGCGAGGATCTGCTTCGCCGCGGCGGCCGGGTCGCCGGCAGGGAGCAGCAGGACCTCCGCCTTCGCCAGCGGCGCGCCGCCGGGGCCGAGCACGCGGCCCGAGAGCGCCGCCGCGGCGGCGGGCGCGCCCGTGGGGACCGGTGCCGATGCCGGCGGCTCCGCGGCTCCGGCGACGGGCACCGACAGGACGGATACCGACAAGACGGACACCGACACGGACGAGAGAAGCGCGCAGAGAACCAGGGCGGCGGTCGAACGGAGCGTCATGGGAACCCCCTCCGGCCGGTATTAACGCCCGACCGCCTCCCGGGTTCCAGACCGTCCGTCGACGAGGACCCACGCCAGCAGGCCCGCGACCGCGCCGCCGAGGTGACCGGCGGGCGTCGCGCGCTCGTATCCCGCGACCGCGAACACGTAGCCCAGCACCTGGAGCAGGACCCAGAACAGCGCGTACGCGCTCGCCGGCAGGTTCAGCCACGTTCCCTGCCACGTGATCGGCCAGCGCAGCAGGACGCCGATCCGGCGCGTCCGGAAGCGCAGGGCGTAGTAGGCGACGACGCCCGCGAGGGCGCCGCTCGCGCCGACCACCGGCACGCCCGGCGCCGCCCACATCACGCCGACGAGCGCGCACGCCTGCGCGCCGGCCAGCAGCAGGAGATGGCGCCAGCGGCCCAGGTCCAGCTCGACGTCGTCTCCGAGCACGAGCAGGAACCAGAGGTTGCCGAGCAGGTGCAGCCAACCCCCGTGCACGAAGGCGGAGGTCACGAACCCGAGGCCGCCGCGACGCAGCGGGTCGTCCGGGTCGAACGCGAGCGCGTCCGCGAGAGCGCCGCCGCCGAGCCATGACACGACCGCCACGACGGCGCAGGCGCCGGCCAGCCCCCACGTCAGCCACGCCGGGCGCGGGTCGCACGTCCGGTCGTGTTCGACCGGCAGCCCGAGCAGCGCGGCGACGAGCTTCCAGTCCTCGTCCGGCAGACGGCCGGGGGCATCCTGCTCCGTCTTCGCGGCGGCCTCGGCGATCGCGCGCCCCGCACGGACGCGGTGGTTCGGCGGCACCGTCGCGAGCGGCCCGGCCCTCGCCGTCGCCGCGGCGCGCGGGGCCTCGATCTCGCCGGCGTCGAACCAGAGCAGGTGACACGTGCGGCACGCCTCGATCCGCGGCCCGTCACTCGTCGACGCGCCGGGGGAGACGGGAGCGGCGAGCGCGACCCGGACCATCGCCTGGGCGCACGCCGGACAGCGCCGGTCCGATTCCTCCCGCGCGGCGTGGACCCGCGGCCAGACCTGCGCGAGGGCGCGGTCCCCGTACGCGCGCCGCAGCACCGGGATCGTCATGCCGATCCCGCGGCACGCGTCGCAGGAGAGGACCTCGCCGTGGGCGCCCGGGCGCGGCGTCAGCGGGGCGCCGCACGAGGGGCAGGCGTTTCCCGGGGGACTCACGCCGCGATCATGGCACGAGCCGCGGGATGGCCGTCGGGCGCGAGCGCCTGCCGTCGGTGGGGGGGGGGGGGGGGGGCCCCCCCCCGGGGGGGGGGGCCCCCCCCCCCCCCCCCCGCCGCGGGGGGGGCCCCCCCCCCCCCCCCACGACGCAGGGCGGGGCACAGCCCCGCCCCCACGCACCGACGCGACGTGT
>JADHED010001952.1_pt1 | contig 15660 bp, 17 predicted proteins | sample 8952041 | NCBI WGS metagenome assembly JADHED01 (sample SAMN16124423, study PRJNA663239) | bioreactor sludge metagenome | isolation source: sludge (control) | place: India:Bengaluru | collected 2018-09-08
CTTCCAGGGCGGTGTAACCAAAGATTCGGGGAGCCGTGGCATAGGTCGGGTAAAGCACGCCTTCGTAAAAGGAAAGGAAGCCCGCCAGCGCGGTATTCTGCAAATCGGCGGCCAACAGGTAGGGGATCATCGCCCAGCGGGGCAATGCCGGACGTGACGGCCAGGGCTGGATCACCGGCCACCAGAACAGGAGCGCTGTTCCCAAAAAACACAGGTGTTCAAACTGGTGCCAGGAGGAGGAGCGCAGCGCGGTCTCGTAAAATGCGGGGACGTGCCAAAGCAGGTTGGAAAGAATGAACAGCGGCCCTGCAAAAAACGGATGCACCAGAAAGCGTCCGAAGCGATGAAGGCCCGGCGAAGTCAAAAATGGAGAGAGCCCCTCCCTGACGAATTTCTTGGGAAGTCCGGACAGCAGGGGGAGCAGGGGAAAGCCCAGCAGGAGGAGGGGAGGGGCCACCATGGTGAGCAACAGATGTTGAACCATGTGAACGATGAGCAGCCATCCGGCGAAGGCATCCAACGGAGACGCGAGGGCCACATAAATGACGCCCAGGCCGGCCAGGAACGAAAACAGACGCTCCACGGGAAACTTCGCCGGCACTTGAAGATGAAGTTTTCTCCATCCGAGAAAATAGAGGAGGGCCGTGACAGAAAGCCCCACCGCCGGGATCGGCTCGAATGCCCAGGAAAAAAGGGCCGACTCAGCGGGCGAGTTCACCACTTTGCCTGCCCGGAGAACATCAAGGACGGGGAACGATGAAAAAATGGCGGCATTTTCCCGTTTGTCCCTAGAGTGTTGTCGTCACATGCTCCGCGGCAAGGCGGAGAATGGCATCCGCCGCGCAGGCCGCACCGAAGCCGTTGTCGATGTTCACCACCGTCACGCGGCTTGCGCAGCTGGTCAGCATTCCGAGCAGGGCCGAGAGGCCGCCGAGATTGACCCCGTAGCCCACGCTGGTCGGAACGGCGATGACCGGGCGGTCTACCAACCCGGCAACGACACTGGGCAGGGCACCTTCCATTCCCGCAACGACAATGAGGACGCCACAGGAGCGCAGTCGGGATTCTTCCGCAAGCAGGCGGTGAAGCCCGGCGACACCGACATCCGTGATGCGTTCCATGCGCTGACCGAAGGACTCCAGGGTGACCGCCGCCTCATCGGCCACGGGGAGATCGGCTGTGCCCGCGCACACGATTCCCACGGTGTGTGGCGAGCGGGAAGCGGACGCGCGGCCGATGGTGATGCAGCGTGCCCGTTCGTGCCAGTTGGCTTCGGGAAAAACCCGGGCCACGGCATCAAAGTGTGTCCGGCTTGCGCGGGTTGCGAGCACCGGCTGCCCGGCTTCCCTCAGCGTCTTCGCGATTCCGGCGACATCCCCGGGAGTCTTTCCCTGGCAGAAAATGGTCTCCGCTCGCCCGCAACGTTCCGCCCGGTCGAGATCCACCCGAGCAATGTCAGGATTCATTCCCGAGATACAACCGCATCGGGATCATTCCGCTCTCGACGAAGCCGTGATTGAGATAAAATTTCCGTGATTCGCTCGGACGGTCGGTGAGCAGGGTGATCCGGAGGAAGTTCTTTTGTTTTGCAAAATCGAGCGCATGGCGGAGGAGGCTGGAACCGTATCCCTGGCCGCGGTGTTCCTGGCGGATGACCAAGTCTTCCAACAGCAGAACGAAGCCGCCTTCGGCTGTGCTGATGGTGATCAGAAGGTTGATCATCCCGATGATTTTTTGATGGTTGCGCAGGACGAAGATCCTTCCGCGGGAGGGTTGTTCGAGGATGAGGCGGAGTCCGCGAAGTTGCTTCTCCCTGTTGGGCGTGAAGTCTTCTTCCTGGGCGAAGAGGTCCATGAGCAATTCCGTCAATTCGGACAAATCATCCAATGTTGCGGGCTCGATGCGCAGTTCGCTCATACCGAATTCCTTATTTCATTCCGTCCCGTGAAGCAATCTGCGTTTTCCGGATCATGGGTGGTTGTGCGGAAGTGGAGAGGAAATGATGGTGACTTTGGCTCCTGTGCCGACAGTGTCGAACAATTCGATGACGTCGCGGGAGCGCATGCGGATGCATCCGTAGCTTGCGGGGGTTCCGATGTTGCGCTCTTCGGGGGTGCCGTGAATGTAGATGCAGCGTTCAAAGGCGTTTCGGTTGCGGAATTCGGTGCCGTCCAGCCAGAGAATCCGGGTGACGATGGGATCCCGTCCGGGGGCATCCACGGGGATGACCTCTCCGGGTGGCCTCCGGGATTTGAAGACGGCCCCGGCCGGGGCACCCGAACCGATCTTTCGTTTGACCCGGAGTGTTCCAAGCGGAGTGGCGTTGCTGCCCGGGCGGTCGCCGAGTCCAAACTTGGAAGTGGAGACCGGATATTCCACGAGAGGTTTTCCGTCCCGGAGCACAAGCATCTTTTGATCGGCTGTGCTGATGATCATCCGGTGGCGGGTATCTCCGCCGCAGCCGGAGAGGAGCAAAACGAGCCCTGCCGCGGCAAGCGTCCAAGTTTTCATATTTCGGCGACCGGCTCGCCGGGAGGAGGCACAAGCGAGCCCAATTGCTGAAGCCAGAAGGTGATGGACTTGGTTGCCACGTAGGCGAACCCGACAAGAAAGAGCAGGAGGAAGGGAACCGAAGTCCAGGAACCGGAAACGATGGCCGCCAAAGTGCAATATCCGAAGTAAAGGGCGAAAAGGACTTCCACTGCGGGAAGGAAGGACCGGATCGGCAGGTAGCGGACGGCTCGCTTTCTCGCCACCGGGGAGGACTGGCCGTATTTCGGAGTGCGCGTGAATTCCGACTGGCGCTTGAAGAGAGCTTCGAGGACACCCCGGGCATTGTTGACCGACATCCCGATCGCCAGAGCCAGGAGCATCGGCAGGAGGAGAAGATCGCGAACCCAGCCGACCGGTTTCAAATGGCTCTGCGCAACAATATAGAACGTGGCGATGGAGACCGTGGTGGCCAGGAAAATCGGGATGTCCACGAGCAGGGTCTGCATCCACCCGCCATGGACGGCGTGGCTCTGGGGAAGGATCAGGATGCACAGAAGAAGGAGGAGGAGGTAGCCGAAATTCGAGGTCAGATGCACTGTGGCTTCGAACTTGATGAGCAGGGGAAGCTTTTCCCGCCAGACCGCCGGGAGCAGCTTCATACAGGTCTGGATCGAGCCTTTTGTCCAACGGTGTTGCTGGGATTTGAATCCATTGATGTCCGCAGGCAGTTCGGCGGGCACCACCACATCCGGGAGAAAAAGGAACTTCCAGCCGCGGAGTTGCGCCCGGTAGCTGAGGTCGAGATCCTCTGTCAGCGTGTCATGGTGCCAACCCCCCGCTTCTTCGATGCAGGAGCGGCGCCACATGCCCGCCGTGCCGTTGAAATTGAAAAACCGTCCGCTTCGGTTCCGGGCTGTTTGCTCCAGGAGAAGATGACCGTCCAGGAACATCGCCTGCACGCGGGTGAGCAGGGAATGGTTGCGGTTGATGTGTCCCCAGCGTGTCTGCACCATGCCGATGGAGGGATCGCTGAAATGGTGGATGCATTTTTTCAGGACATCCGGCGGAGGGACAAAATCCGCGTCCAGAATGAAGACAAACTCTCCCGTGGCTTCACGGAGTCCCTCGGCAAGAGCCCCCGCTTTGAAGCCTTTGCGATTGATCCGGTGAAGGAGCGTGATATTGAAACCTTTCCCGCGCAGTTTCTCCACCTCTGCAGCGGCAATGTCGGTTGTCTCGTCGGTCGAGTCATCCAGCACCTGGATCTGGAGCCGGTCAACAGGGTAGTCCAGGCGTCCGACCGATTCCATGAGGCGGCGGATGACGTAGTATTCATTGAAGACCGGCAACTGGACGGTCACCATCGGCAGTTCCTGAAACTCCTCCCGGGGTTTGGGCACAACATTCCTGTGCTTCAAAAAAAGATAGATGATCGAATACCTGTGGATTCCGTATACCGACAACCCGATCAACACGACGAGGTAGCAGATACTCCACAGGGCGTTGTTGAAAACAGCGTCTAGAGAATCGGTTAAGGCCATTATTTTCCTTCCAGGAAAGCGGCGCAATCAAACCACCACCTCCAACGCCGTCAAGCGCAAAAAGCCGCATCGCCGGGGGGCTCGGGGAAGATGTCGCTGAAAACGAACAGAAAAGCATTGACCAATCAATATGTTGTGTTGAAGTGGCAAAATTAACCCCGTTCAAACACAATATGCGTTGCCCCAAGTGCGGCTCTTTGGAAGACAAGGTCATTGATTCCCGCCTTTCCAAAGACGGAGGCAGCATCCGTCGGCGGCGCGAATGCCTTCAGTGTGAGACGCGATACACCACCTACGAGCAATTGGAAAGGTTGGAGTTGCGGGCCATCAAACGGGACGGACGGCACGAACCTTTCGACAGCCGCAAACTCTTGGGGAGCATCACGAAAGCCTGTGAGAAAAGGCCCATCAGCATGGAGGAGATGGAGAGTGCCGTGGAGGACATCATCCATGATTTGGAAGCCGCCCAGGAGCGGGAAGTGCCCACGCGGACCATTGGAGCCAAAGTCATGGAGAAGCTGCATGGGCTCGACCCTGTGGCCTATGTGCGGTATGCCTCGGTTTATCGGCAATTTCAGGAAATCGGGGACTTCATCGAGGAGATCCAATCTTTTGAGAGACGTGCCGGAAAGACTCCGGCCCAACCGGAGTTGTTCAAGGCATGATCGCCCTGCGGGACAGCCTGCCTCTGGTCCGGTTCCATGATGGCAGCGTGATGAATTTCGAGCGGCGCTGGCTTTCCAGCGCCCTTGTCCGTGCGGCAGAAACAGCCGGCTACAAGAAGTGGTGGCTTGCCGACCATGTCACGGAAAGTGTCACGAGTTATCTGGAGCAGGACTTCAACGAGAACGTCGTGACCATTTGCCGCATTGAAAAAGCCGTGCAGTCGGTCCTGCAGGTCATCGGTTATTCCGATGTCGCGATCCATTTTCGCACCATGCCCCCGCCCGTGCGCATCTCGCTTGCGGAGATTGCCCGGGATGCCGGCGAGGGCTACGAACTTCTGTTTTTCGAACTTCTGCGCTCGCGTCTTCGTGGGGTGATTTTTTCTGAGACCCGGGAAGTCGAGCTGTGCGACCTGCACCGGTGCGTCAAGATCCTCCGCTCGGCGAAGAACTGGCGTCGGGATTGCTCCGGCCTGCGTGGTGAGATTGTGTCCTTCGTGCGCGGAGAGATCGACCTGAGCCACCGGGCGCAGGATCTCCAGCTCCAACTCTCATGACACTCTTTGAAAAAATCATCGCCCGTGAGATTCCCGCGGACATCGTTCACGAAGACGACCTGTGTCTGGCCTTCCGGGATATTGCCCCGCAGGCTCCCGTTCACATCCTGGTGGTTCCCAAGCGGGTCATTCCCCGCGTGGCGGAATCCGTTCCGGGAGACAACGAATTGCTCGGGCATCTCCTCCGGACCGGTGCCCGGCTTGCCGCCTCCGAAGGCATTGCGGAATCCGGTTTTCGGCTGGTGATCAACAACGGTCCCCATGGCGGTGAAACGGTTCCCCACCTCCATGTTCATTTGTTGGGGGGACGCCCGATGGCCTGGCCGCCGGGGTGAGTTGGTGCGGGTTCGCGACAAAGTGGCGTGATGCCCGACAGCGAGCCTCCCGGATGGAGTCATCTGCTCCGGGGGCAACGGAGAGAAAACAGAAAAATTGAAGAAAAAAAGTTGCAACTCCGGTCGGCCCCGTCATAATGACCGGCTCTTTTCAAGGAGTCTTAGCTCAATCGGTTAGAGCGCCGCCCTGTCACGGCGGAGGTTGCGGGTTCGAGCCCCGTAGACTCCGGATCTCTTTTTGGCTCTCCACCAAAAGGAGCTGGAATGGTGACTGTCAGCTGTTTCGTTCGCCTTCCACTGATATCGATCCCAGTGTGGTCTCTCCTTCGACTGGCGGCGCATGATCGCAATGAACACGCCAAATCACCGGTGCATCTCGATGTTTCTCTGAGGTGGCGCGGAAAGCGGAGCCTCCCATTTCAGACCCGTCAGTTGCTTTGCAACTCATTCGGTTCATTCTGTCCAAAGTTCTTCAATCCCGGATCCGGGCTCATAAAGGAAGTCGAGTCGGAAGGAAGAATCGGCGCGACAGCTATTGGATTTGAATCGCTTTCAAGCCCAGTGCTGATGCCGCCTGTATCTGGTGCCTGTCATGCGTATGGATTTCCGAGAATCCGTGATGGAGAGCGGTTATGAGATGCAGGCAATCCGCTGTCCGCAGGAAGATATTTGCGGGCAGGGTGGTGAACATCTTGACGCTTTGCTCCATGATCACACCATCGAGCGGCAGCCATGTCCAATATCCCCCGATATCATCTTTGGAAAACTGGCGCACGGACGCCAGAAAGTCGTCTTTTGTCCACTTACGCTCACGCAGGCGGCGATGGAACACTCCCATGAGTTCGGCGCGCGCGAGTTCCGACAAAGCCACCTGGTCTTCGCTGTCCAGACGGGCTTGTATCACGTCCGAATCATCTTCCGGCACATAGTATTTCGCCAAGGTGGAGGTGTCGCAGAAAAGCATGGCTTCTATCGGTTGCCCCGCACCACATCCAAATCATCAAGTGCGTCGTTCCCTCTGGTTTTTGCGAGAAGGGCTGCATATTCAGGCAGCAGAGTGCGTTGTCGGGGCTGTGAACGGCAAAGATGGGGCGCGGCCAGCACCGCCACCAATTTTCCGTGATCGGTGACGGCTACAGGCTTCCGATTCTTTCCGGCTTTGCGCACTTCCTCGCCGGTTTTCGCATGCACTCCTTGATCGTGATTGTCGCCATAGGTGTAACAGGGGCACTTTGTGATGAGGCCGTCAAAGCAGGGCAGATCGGGGCCGGATGCCGGGTGGCATTATTTCTCCCAACTTTGATACAGACCTTGCTGGCTTCTCTCAGGCGTTTTCGGGGTAAAGACCGAGGATGCCGGGCTCGGTGGCGGGGCAGATTCCGCGTTCGGAAATGAGTCCAGTGACAAGGCGGGCGGGGGTGACATCAAAACCGTAGTTGGCGGCGCGGCTGTCGGCCGGTGCGACGAGAACTTCCTGATGCCGGCCATCGCACAGGCCGTCCGCATATTTGACTTCCTCGGAACCACGTTCTTCGATGGGGATTTCTTTCAGCCCGTCGCGCATGGCCCAATCAAATGAGGAGGAGGGGAGGGCGACGTAGAAGGGAACCCGGTTGTCGCGGGCGGCAAGGGCTTTGAGATAGGTGCCGATTTTGTTGGCGACGTCGCCGATGCGGGTCGTGCGATCGGTGCCGACGAGGACAAGATCCACAAGGCCGTGTTGCATCAGGTGGCCGCCGGTGTTGTCTGCAATGAGGGTGTGGGGAACGCCGTGCTGGCCGAGTTCCCAGGCTGTGAGTTTGGCTCCCTGGCTGCGGGGACGGGTCTCGTCCACCCAGACATGCACGGGGATGCCGCGGTCATGGGCGGCATAGATCGGGGCGGTTGCGGAGCCATGATCGACGAAGGCCAGCCAGCCGGCGTTGCAATGGGTGAGGATGTTCACGGGGGAGTCCGGCCTGGCCCGGTGAATCTGCTCAATGAGCGGCAGGCCATGTTCTCCGATCCGACGGCAGGCCTCGGCGTCTTCATCCGCAATGTCCCGGGCTGTGCGAAAAGCGAGGGCGATTCTTTCTTCCGGTGTGGAAGCGGAGGCGAGGGCCTGTTCCTGGCGGTCCACCGCCCAGGCGAGATTCACGGCTGTGGGGCGGGTGGCTTTGAGAAGGCAGCCTGCTTCGTGCAGGAAGCGGCGGGGATTGTCGGAGGCTGAGGATTCTCTGGCGGCAAGGTACATGCCGAATCCGGCAGTGGCCCCGATGAGCCCGGCTCCGCGCACATGCATGTCTCGGATGGCGATGGCGGTCTGTGCAACAGTTTTCAAGTCCTCCACGATCCAGGCATGGGGGAGTGCGCGTTGATCAATGATCCGAATCGTGGAGGAATCCTCCGGGTGCGGCCAGATCGTGCGGGTTGGTTGTCCGTTGACGTTCATGGGGGGGATAAAAAAAGGGCGCTTTGTTTTCCAAAGCGCCCTTTTCCCGGAAGGCTTCAGATCGCGTTGCGTCCGATGCAGTTCAGATCCTCGAACGAGGCGATGAGACGCTTGGTGAAGGTGCTTTCCCCGGCACCGAGCCAGATGCGCGGGTCGTAGTATTTTTTGTTCGGGGCGTCCGGGCCAGCGGGGTTGCCGATCTGGCCCTGGAGGTAATCATGGTTTTTGGCCTCGTAGGCGCGAACTCCATCCCAGAACGCCCATTGGAGATCGGTGTCGAGGTTCATCTTGACGGCCCCGTAGCTGAGAGCCTCGCGGATTTCCTCGCGGGTGGAACCCGAACCGCCGTGGAAAACGAAATTCACCGGCTTGGGGGCGGTGCCGAAGGTTTTTTCGATATGTTCCTGGGAGTTTTTCAGAATCACCGGCTTGAGCTTGACGTTGCCGGGTTTGTAAACGCCGTGCACGTTGCCGAAGGCGGCCGCGATCGTGAAGTTCGGGCTGACTTTGCCGAGGGCTTCATAGGCCAGGGCGACTTCTCCGGGCTGGGTGTAGAGGCGGGATTCATCCACGTCGGAATTGTCCACACCGTCTTCCTCGCCACCGGTGACGCCGAGTTCGATCTCGAGGGTCATGCCCATCCGGCTCATGCGTTCGAGGTATTTCACGCAGGTGGCGATGTTTTCCTCGAGGGGTTCCTCGGAAAGGTCGAGCATGTGGGAGCTGAAGAGCGGTTTGCCGGTTTTGGCGAACTGCTCCTCGCTGGCGGCCAACATGCCGTCGACCCAGGGAAGGAGTTTCTTCGCGCAATGGTCGGTGTTCAGCACAACGGGAACACCGTAGGCCTTTGCCGCGGCATCCACGTAATGGGCGCCGGCGATGCCGCCGAGAATGGGACCGAGCTGGTTTTCCTTGCTGACTCCCTTGCCGATGAAAAACTGGGCGCCCCCGTTGGAGAACTGGATCATCATCGGCGAGTTGACCTCGCGGCCGGCGGCCAGCGCGGCATTGATCGAGTTCGTGCCAATGCAGTTCACGGCGGGAAGGGCGAATTCGTTCGCCTTCGCATAGTCGAGAACTTCCTTCACTTCGTCGCCGAACAGAACACCGGCCCGGAATTTTTTCTTTTCGCTCATAATTTTGGAATTGGTTTTTTGCCCACTGGTGGCGCAGATGCTCCTACCATAGAACCGGGTTTTGAACAGCAGGAATCATTCCGACATTCCGGGAAACATGACCTGCGTCAATCGCGCGGGAGAACGGCTTCGGGTCAGGGAATGCCGGACATTTTTCCAGCTTCGCGGAAACTGGAGTCCCGGTCCAGGAGCCCGGCGAGGTAGGAATCGCGGGCGGGGAGCGCGGGGAGGCGGGAAATATGGGCCGGTTCCTCCAGTCGGGAGAAAATCATTTTGGCGATTTTTGCCCGGGGAACGGATTTTTCTCCATAGCCGGACGGTTTGTTGCTGGACCAGAACCGGACGGATTCCACGCCGTCCTTTTCTTCCCGGCCGAGGAAAATGACGGAGTGCCCGCGCTCATTCCGGCCAACGGCGTCGGTCCAGAAGATCTTGAGGAAATCCCCGGGCCGGGCTTCTTCCAGGGAGGTGAAATTTCTGCCCAGGCCGAGTTCGTGGAACAGGCGCGGGGTTCCGGGGCCATTGGCATTCCAGCGTCCCCAGACACCTTCCCCGTCGGCCATCCGGGAGGGAAGCAATTCGGACCACAGAGAACGGTCGATCCGGAGAATTCCCCGTCGCTGGAGTTCCCCGAGGGTTTTGAGAAAAACAAGATAGGTGGCTCCGGAGCAATAGCTGGGGACGGCCCGGGAGGCCTGAATGCGGACATTCCCGGCATCGATGCAGGCGGCGGAGGAGAGGGCATCGTGGGCGGATGAAGTGGTCGCGTAGCCGCCGCCCTGCGGCATCGTCCGGATTTGTTGCAGCACAACATCATTGAAATTGTCCGCCTGTGCGGCGAGCGTGGCTGTCAGCAGAAAAACCAGAAACCGAATCATCATCCCGCAAACAACGTTTGTTTTCCCATGTTCGCAAGACGCTTTTTATCTCTGGCCCTTCTGGTGGCTTTGATCCTGTGCGGTGGGACGGCCTGGTGGGTGGTTGGCTGGATGGAAAAACGTCCGCTGGCTCCCTCCGGCGGGCTTTTTGTTCCCGGGGAGATTCTCATTCCCGGAACGCATTTCCTGCAGGCGGATCCGGGATGGGGAGGGGACCGTCTCGGTCCGACCGGAGATTCGCTGGCTTCCGCCGGGTGTGCCGTTACCTCCGCCGCGATGGTGTTGGCCGGGTATGGAATAGACACCGATCCGGGGCGTCTGAATGCTTTTTTGTCTTCGGTGGAGGGAGGGTATACCCGGCAGGGATGGCTTTATTGGGAGAAGGCTGCGGAGGTTGATCCCGCTTTTGCCTCCAGGCTTCTTCCCCACTACGAGGACAAGCCGTCGTATTTTCTCATCGACACCAATCTCCTCGAAGGAAATCCGGTGATCATCCGGCTCCGTTATGCCAGCGGCATCACCCATTTCATGGTGATCTGCGGGAAACGGGGATGGGACTACCTCGTGAGAGATCCGGGGGGCGGTGGAAAAAAAGGCGTGTATCCGCTCAAGGAATTCGGCGGACCCATCGAGGCTCTCCGTTTTTATCGCAAACCTTGAACCGGCTTCCGGTCCTTGCAATCCTCCGCCGGGCCGGTATTGTTCTCGCCCTTCGATTGAAACAGTTATGAGCAAAAGCATTTTGGATCCGTCCCGGTGGGAAGCCGTGGAGTTCAGCAATGACGAGGTCGCCCGTTACTCACGGCACCTGATCATGCCCGAGGTGACGCTGGAGGGGCAGAAGCGTCTCAAGGCGGCCAAGGTTCTGTGCATTGGCACCGGCGGGCTGGGTTCGCCGATCGGACTTTACCTGGCGGCGGCCGGCATCGGCACGCTGGGGCTTGTGGATTTCGATGTGGTGGATTACTCGAATCTCCAGCGCCAGATCCTTCACGGCACGAAAGATGTCGGCCGGAAGAAAATCAACAGTGCCCGCGAGCGGATCAAGGAGATCAATCCGAACGTTCAGGTCGAGCTTCACGATGCCTTTTTCACTTCCGAGAACGCGCGGGAGCTGGTGGAACCCTACGACATTGTCATTGATGGCACGGACAATTTCCCCACACGCTATCTTTCGAATGACATCTGTGTCTTTTTGAAGAAGCCGAACATCTATGGTTCGATCTTCCGTTTCGACGGCCAGTGTACGGTCTTCGCGCCCCATCTTGGCGGCCCCTGTTACCGTTGCCTCTACCCCGAGCCGCCGCCTCCGGGGATGGTGCCGAGCTGTGCCGAGGGCGGAGTGTTGGGCGTGCTGCCGGGAGTTATCGGTGTCATGCAGGCGATCGAAGCCATCAAGTTGATCGTCGGCATCGGCGACCCGTTGATCGGTCGGCTGGTGCATTTTGACGCGTTGAAGATGAAGGTCCGCGAGTTCAAGGTTCGCAAAGATCCGAAGTGCCCGGTGTGTTCGGAAAACCCGACGATCACCGAACTCATCGACTACGAGCAGTTCTGTGGCATTCCCCAGGCCAAGGAGGAACATGATGCCGAGCCGCCGGTGCCCGAGATTTCGGTGACCGATCTCAAGGCGCGCCTCGACCGCGGGGACAAGCTCGTTCTCGTGGACGTTCGCGAGGACTTCGAGTGGGACATCGCCCGGATTCCCGGATCCCGGTTGATTCCGCTCGGGGAACTGGCTTCCCGCATGAGCGAGCTCGATTCCACGGACGAAATGGTTTTCATCTGCAAGCTCGGACCGCGCAGCGAGACGGCCGTGCGGGAACTGCAAAAAGCGGGATTCACAAAGACCTTCAACCTCACGGGCGGGATCCGCGAGTGGGCGGAGAAGGTGGATCCTTCGATGCCGAAATACTAAGGGCAGGTTCATGGAGCAGGGCGTGCCCATTCCGGATATTCCTCGGGAGCTTCTTTGCTGCCCCATCACCCGGCAACCTCTCCGCCCGGCCACTGCCGGGGAGAGAGGGAAATGTGCCGCCCCGATGGAAGAGGCGTTGATCCGCGAAGACGGACGGGTTCTTTATCCAATCCGGAACGGAATTCCACTTCTCCTTCCCGACGCCGCGATCCCGTTTTCAGCGGAACAGTGACCCCTGGGTGGGGATTGAGGCTGAAAGAGGCAGGGAGTGATCAATTCGCCACTGGATCGGTGTTTGGATTGTGTCTGCTCCGGGTTGCCGGTTTTTTGTTGGGTCTTTGATGGCTCTGTGTTTGATTTCTCTGTTCCATGACCGAACTCGAACGCATCCGTCACTCCTGCGCCCACGTCCTTGCCACGGCGATTTTGAAGATCTGGCCCGAAGCCCAGTTTGCGGCGGGCCCTCCGGTGGAGAACGGATTTTACTACGATGTGGACCTGCCCCACCGGATTTCCCCGGAGGATTTCACGCGCATCGAGGAGGAAATGAAGCGCGAGATCAAGGCGAACCATGTCTTCGAGAGAGTCGAACTTTCCCGCGCCGAAGCGGTGGCGATGGCGGAACGGGGGGAACTTGCCGCTCTCGGACCCCGTGGAGAGGCGTCGAAGTTCAAACTCGACATCGTGCAGAACATTCCGGACGGCGAAGTAATCACGCTCTACCGCAATGGCGAATTCACCGACCTTTGCGCCGGCCCCCACGTCATGCGAACCGGCAATATCGGGGCCTTCAAGCTCACCCATGTCGCCAGCGCCTACTACAAAGGCGATGAGAAAAACCCCCAGCTCCAGCGCATTTACGGCACCGCCTTCAAGAACAAGACCGAGATGCAGGCCTACTTCACGATGCTGGAAGAGGCAAAAAAGCGCGACCACCGGAAGATCGGCGCCGAGATGGGACTCTTTGTGATCGATTCCGAATACGTCGGCCCGGGGATGCCGCTCTGGCTTCCAAAGGGGACCGTTCTTGTGGAGGAACTCGAAAAGCTCGCCAAGGAAACCGAGTTTGATGCCGGTTACGTCCGCGTGCGCACCCCGCACCTGGCCCGGGAAAAAATGTATCTCACATCCGGGCATCTTCCCTATTACGCGGAATCGATGTTCCCTCCGATGGAACTCGGTGAATTGGAAATGAAAAATGCGGAATCCGGGACGGAGGAGTCCGGCGGATCCGATCGCTATTACCTCAAGGCGATGAATTGTCCGCATCACCACCGGATCTTTGCCGCCGAGCCGCGCAGTTACCGCGACCTGCCGCTGCGCCTGGCGGAATACGGCTGCTGTTACCGTTACGAGCAGAGTGGGGAGCTGTTCGGCCTCATGCGCGTGCGCTCGCTCAACATGAATGACGCGCACATCTATTGTACGGAGGAACAATTTGCCGCGGAGTTTCGCGCGGTGAACGACATGTATCTGAAATACTTCAAGACCTTCGGATTGGAGAAATACCAGATGCGGTTCAGTACGCACGATCCCGAAAAACTCGGACAGAAGTTTGTCAACGAGCCGGAACTTTGGAAGAAGACCGAGGACATGGTCCGGGAAGTGTTGGTAAGCAGCGGCATCAACTTTGTTGAAGTGCCGAACGAAGCCGCCTTTTACGGTCCGAAGATCGACGTCCAGGTCTGGAGCGCAATCGGCCGGGAATTCACCATTGCCACCAATCAGGTGGATTTTGCCGTCCCCGCCAAATTCGGCCTTACCTACCGCGACCGGGACAACACGGACAAGACCCCGCTCTGCATCCACCGTGCCCCGTTGGGCACCCACGAGCGCTTTATCGGATTTCTCATCGAGCATTACGCCGGAAATTTCCCCCTCTGGCTTGCTCCCGAGCAGGTCCGCATCATTACCATTGGCGGGGAGGCCCCTTTGCTGGACTACGCGAAGCAGATCGAGAAGGAACTCCATGCCAACCAGGTCCGTGTCTGGTCGGACTTCGGCAGCGATCCGATGAAGGCAAAAATCGCCGAAGCCGAGAAGGCCCGCGTCCACACCATGCTCGTCATCGGCGAGCGTGACCGCGAGGCCGGCAATGTTTCGGTGCGCCTGCATGGCCGGGGCAATGTCGGTGCCAGACCGAAGGCGGAAGCTGTGGCGGAAATTCTCGAGGCGATCCGCGAAAGAAAATCCTGAGAGGCTGTCTGAAAAGGGATGCCGGGCCGATCACAAGGGAAAAGGGCGGGCGGCAAGGCGCGGTGACGGAGCGTATCCCCTGCGATCCGTGACGGAGCCGCAACACCGCCGGACGCCCTTTTCCTGCCGCAAGCCGTTGGACGGCCATTTTCAGACAGGCTCTGAATCAGGAGGCCAGAAGCAGCCGCGCGGATTCCTTGTTCTTCACGGCGACATCCATGCTGCCCGTGGCTTGGGCGATGACGATCGTGCCCGTGATGAGCGACAGGATCGGCTGGATGAACTTTTTGGAATCTTTCGGGCGGATTTGTCTCACCAGATCCGCCACGAATTTTTCCCCGTGGGCGAAGTGAGCGGCCAGTTTGCCCCGGATCTCCGGCTCATCGCGTTCCGGGCCGAATTCGGCCAGGGCTCGGATGAACGGGCATCCACGGAAATCCGGATGTTGGATGGAGGTAGACAGGGCGTCAAAAATGGCGAGAAGACGGGTCAGGGCGGGTTTCGATGCTTCTCCGGAAAAGTGGCACATCATTTGTTGCCAGGACTGTTCCTTGGCATCCAGATACTCCGCAACAAGCGCCGATTTGGAGGGGAAATGCCGGTAGAACGTCATCTTGGCGACCCCGCTTTCGGCAATGATGCGGTCGATTCCCACCGAATGGATGCCGTGTTCGTAAAACAGCTTGTCGGCCGTGCGGAGAATACGGTCCCGGGGACGAAGGGCCGGGAGCGCCGTCTCTTCCCCGCAGCCGGAAGGCCGGATTGTCTTTTTTCTCTCCATCATGGATGAGAGAATAACCGGAAGAGACAGATCTGTCTATTTCTTCTGTTGACAAAGGTAGACAGGTCTGTATCGTTCTTTGCGTTGCCTCGCATGAAGCGGGGCGGCGCCAAACAAACCAAACAAAAAAAATCATGAACTTTTCTCATCCCGATCTCACCGAACATCCTCCCCGTAGCGCACGCGCCAGGCTTGGCGGTTATGCCATCCTGCCGCGCTGCCTCGACAAGTGCCGGGCGACCCTTGCCGGAAAAAACGGCGAGTATCACTACGCCTGCCCTCTGGACCAGCGGTTTCTCCAATTCACCGGCATTGATCCCGAAGCCCTCAAGGCGGAAGTGGCGAAGGGGCTGGGGGACTTTGAAATCCTGACCTGGATCCAGGCCAACGCTCCTCTCAAGCGCACGGAATGGGAAATTGCCCAGTGGAGTTCCCATGCCGATCAGTCCGCTCCCTCGGATCATGGAACCCGCGAGTTCTTCAACGGTCTTGTCGCCGGAGCCGGCGCGGAGAAACGCGAAGACATCCGGGGATGGTTCGATTTGCTCGACGTGGACGATTTTGTGACCTTCGGCGGAAAGCCCTGAAGAAAACTGCAAGCAGCGCGGCAGAGGCGGAGGGGCTCCGCTTCTGCCCGCGCTGCCGCCCTGTTATGGAGAATGCCGCCTGTCGGAGACGGGGAGAGTCCTGTCCGGGGAACCAAAGCGGAGGCCTTTTTCTCCGGGTTCC
>JADHED010001927.1_pt1 | contig 15650 bp, 12 predicted proteins | sample 8952041 | NCBI WGS metagenome assembly JADHED01 (sample SAMN16124423, study PRJNA663239) | bioreactor sludge metagenome | isolation source: sludge (control) | place: India:Bengaluru | collected 2018-09-08
TCCGCCGCCTCCGCCCCCGCCGCCGCCTCCCCCGCCGCCTCCGCCTCCGCCGCCGCCCCCGCCGGCTCCGGCCTCGTGCGCGGTGACGGCCTCGGCCGCCGTGGCGCGTGGGGGGACGGCCATCACCATCGACGGGTCCGGCAGCCGCGCGGGCGGCTCCCCGGCCCGCACGTTGAAGGTGGAACTCGTGTCGCCGGCCGGTGCCACGGTGCCCTTCGAGCTGAACGGCCAGTCGCAGACCTCGCTCACGATCGACGCGCCGTTCGCGCCGGTCACGGTGCTGGTCCGGCGCCCGGCTCCTGGCACCTACACCATCCGCACCTCGTCGGAGGCCGAGAAGGCTGACGCCCCGGCGTCGACCTGCCAGGCCACGGTGCTGATCGACCGCGACGTGATCGAGGACCGGATGGGCTGGTTCGTCCAGGGCGCCGTGGGCAAGCAGCGCACGGAGCAGGAAGGCGAGCTCAACGGCATCGACACCGTGCTCGGCGGCTTCTGCGACCCGACGCTCGGCCTCAAGGTGGGCCCGGTGTTCAAGGTCGGGGAGAACTGGCGCGTGAGCCCGGCCGCGGGCGTGTCGATCAACTTCGACGAGAGCGAGCGCACGGCCATGTTCGCCGAGGTCGCCGCCGACTACTGGTTCGCCGACGAGAAGGCGTTCGTGGGCACCGGCATCGGCGTGTGGGACCTGTTCGACGGCGACAACGTCTCGCCCACCTGGCTGCTGAACTTCGGCCGCCAGATCCACGAGACCAACGCCGGCAAGCTGTTCTTCGTCGGCGAGGGCCGTCTGTTCCTCAACAAGATGGACGCCGTCGACAACAACTACCAGTTCTGGGGCGGCGTGCGGTTCATCTTCCGCTAGCGCGCACCTGAACCCGCGGTTGGCCGGCGCGGCCGGGGAAAACACCCCGGCCGCGCCGTTTCTTCGTACCGCGCGCGTTTTCCGCCACGCCCGGCCGCGGGGCGGGGTAACCTGTGGGGCCCGGCGTCGTCGCCGGGGCCGCCGACTCGCCGCCCGTGACTGCCGACCTGCTGCTCGACCTCGGCCTCGATGCCCTTGCCGACACCTGGCCGATGGTGCCGGTGCTCTTCGTGCTCTACATGGCGCTCGAGGTGATCGCGCGCAACCGCGGCGAGCGCCTGGCGGCCGTCGCGAGGCGCGTGGACGGCATCGGGCCGCTCCTCGGGGCGCTGCTCGGCGTCATCCCGCAGTGCGGCATGTCGGTGTTCGTCACCTCGATGTTCCTGTCGGGGCGCGTGACGCGCGGCACGCTGGTCGCCACCTACATCGCCACCTCGGACGAGGCGTTGCCGGTGCTGCTCGCCCACGGCCAGCAGGCTGGCCTCGTGGCGGCCATCGTCGGCGGCAAGCTCGTGCTGGGCACCCTCGCCGGCTTCGCGGTGGACGCGGTGCGCCCGCAGCCGGCGCGCCACGTCGAGCCGGCCGAGCTCCACGTCCACGACGGCGACGTGACGGCGCGGCCCTGCGGCGGCCACCACGCGACCGACTACCGGCGGCTCGCGGGGCACGCGCTCGGGCGCACGCTCAACATCTTCGCGTGGGTGTTCGCCTTCACCCTGGGGATCGGCATCGTGCTCGCCGCCACCGGCGGCGCGGGCTGGCTCGAGGGCGCGACGCGCCACCCCTACGCGGCGGTGGTGGCGGCGGGCGTCTTCGGCCTGATCCCGAACTGCGCGGCCTCGATTGCGATCGCCGAGGGCGCGCTGCGCGGGTTCCTGCCCTTCGGCGCGACGATGGCGGGGCTCTCGGCGGGGGCGGGCTACGGGCCGATCCTGCTGATGAAGGAGGCCTCGGCCCGCACGGCGGGCGGGCTGCTGCTGACCTGTCTGCTCATCTCGATCCTCGCCGGCGTCGTGCTGACGGCGGCCGGCGTCCGGCTGTAGCGCGGCGCGCTCCCGGCGCCGCCGCCTGGCCCGCGGGCATCCGCGACGGGCGGCGGAGCGCATCGCGGTCGGCGGCCTCGCGCCGGCCCCGGACGTGGCGAAGGAGGCCCTCGTGATCCTCGGCGTGTGCGAGCTGACGCTCTCGCTCCCTGTCGCCCATTCCCTCAAGGAGAAGCGCGGCGTCGTCAAGCCCCTCGTGGCGCAGCTGCGGCGCGAGTTCAACGTGTCGGTGGCGGAAGTGGAGGACCAGGACCGCTGGCAGTCGATCGTGCTGGCCGTGGCGATGGTCGCCTCCGATGGCGCCAACCTGCACGGCGCGCTCGAAGGCGTGGTGCGGTGGGTCGAGCGGACGCAGCCGCACCTCTACGTGGCGAACTGGGAGATCGAGATCCTTTGAGGCTTGCGGCTTGGGGCCTGGGGCCTGGGGCCTGGAGAGGGGCTGCGCAGGCCACTGGGCGCTCGGGGTGATACTTGCGCGGCTTGGGGCTTGCGGCTTGGGGCCTGGGGCCTGGAGAGGGGCTGCGCAGACCACTGGGCGCTCGGGGTGATACTTGCGCGGCTTGGGGCTTGCGGCTTGGGGCCTGGGGCCTGGAGAGGGGCTGCGCAGACCACTGGGCGCTCGGGGTGATTCTCGTGTGGCTTGGGGCTTGCGGCTTGGGGCCTGAGGCCTGGAGAGGGGCCGCGCAGACGAATTGGGCGCTCGAACGCACCGCATGACTGGCCCCCTCGTCTCCGTCCTGCTCCCCGCGCGCGACGCGGCGGCGACCATCGGCAGCGCCCTGCGCAGCGTGCAGCGGCAGGCGCTCGCCGACTGGGAGTGCGTGGTCGCCGACGACGGGTCGGCCGACGACACCGCGCGCGTGGTGGACGGGGTGGCGGCCGCCGACGCCCGCGTGCGCCGGCTGGCGTTGCCGCGGCTCGGTCTCGTCCCCGCCTTGAACGCCGGGCTCGCGGCCTGTGGCGGCACATTCGTGGCCCGCATGGATGCCGACGATCTCATGCACCGCGATCGGCTGGCGGCGCAGGTGGCCGCGCTGCGCGACGACCCCTCCCTCGACGTCGTCGGGTGCCACGTGCGGCTCTTCCCGCGCGCCGCGCTCACGCCGTATCGACGCGACTACGAGGCGTGGCTGAACGGCATCGGGGGCCCCGCCGACGTGGCGCGCGAGGCGCTGGTCGAGTGCCCCGTGGCGCATCCCACCTGGTGCGTCCGGGCGGACGTCGTTCGCGGGCTCGGCTACCGCGACGAGGGCTGGCCCGAGGACTACGACCTCCTGCTGCGGCTGCTGCGCGCGGGCGGGCAATTCGGGATGGTCGCCCGCCGGCTGCACGCGTGGCGCGACGGCCCGGCCCGCCTCTCGCGCACCGACCCGCGGTACGGGCTCGATCGCTTCACCGCGTGCAAGGCCGCGCACCTCGCGTCCACGCTGCTGGCGGATCGTGAGCACTACGTGCTCTGGGGGTACGGCGGCACGGGGCGCGCGTTGCGGCGCGCGCTGGCGCGGCTGGGCCGCCGCCCGTCGCACATCGTCGAGGTGAAGCGGTCGCGCATCGGGCAGCGCATCCACGGCGCGGAGGTCGTGCCCGTCGCGGCGCTGGAGGCCGTGCGGGGCGTCCCGATCGTCGTGTCGGTGGCGCGGTCCTGACCGCGCGCCGCGCTCCCGGGGGCGCGGGCCCCGCGCGGGGGCGAGGCACACCGCGCCGCGGGGGGGGGGGTGGGCCCGGGCGGGGGGGTGGTGGGGGGGGGGGGCGCCCCGCTGGTGGGGGGGGTGCCGCGGCCCGCCCCCCGCGCCGAGATCCGGGCGGCGCTGGCCCGGCTCGGGTTCGAGGAACTCCGCGACTACGTCTGCGCCGCGTGACCGCCAGCGGCCGGCGTCGTGGTATCGTCGGACGCACCAACGACCGTTGAGTGTGCACGATCCGCGAGGTGGTACCGATGGAGCGCCGCGACATCCAGGACCTGCTCGACCGGCACCAGGAGGCCTTCGCGCGCCGCGACGCCGCGGCGCTCGCCGCTCAGCACGACCCCGATGGCGTCTTCGAGAGCCCCGCGCACGGCGTGGTGCGCGGCCGCAGCGCGATCGAGGGCGTCTATCGCTATTGGTTCAACGCGTTCCCGGACTTGCGGCTGACGTGGGAGGACGCGGTGATCGACGGTGCGCGGGCCGCGGTGTTCTGGCGGTTCGAGGGCACGACCGACGGGGCGTTCTTCGGCGTCGAGAAGCCCGGGATTCGCGTGGTGATGGGCGGGGCCGCCGACTACCGCTTCGCCGGGGGCACGATCGCGTCGGTGCGCCACGTGTTCGACTTCACCGGGGCGCTGATCAAGGCCGGCGTGCTGAAGACGCGGCCGGAGTAGCGCTCGACAGGCGTGAGGGCCGGCTTCAGCGGGCCCCTGGCCGGGCCTGCGACCCTTCGCACGGGATCTGAACGACCTTGACCCGGGGTCTGAAGACCCCGGGCTACGTCAGATGGAGGGCCCGCGGCCTCCCCTCCGGATGTAGGCGCGGGTCTTCAGACCCGCGCGACGAGGATCGCCCCGGGGTCTGAAGATCCAGGCTACATCAGATGACACGCCCTGACACCCGGGGCCTCAAGACCCCGGGCTACATCAGGTGGGAGTTCGCGTCAGTCCCTCGTGAGCACCGTGCAGACCGACGCGCAGATGGGGCCGCCGATGTTGAAGGTGGCGGCCGCCTTCGGCGCCTTCACCTGCAGCGGCGCCGGCGCCTTGCCGAGCAGCTGCCACGCGCACCAGCCAACCATCGCGATGCCCGTGGCCCCGATCGGGTGGCCCTTGGCGATGAGGCCGCCCGACGAGTTGATGGCGCACTCGCCGTCCACGTTCGCCTTGCCCTCGGCCCAGTACTTCGCGCCGTGGCCTGGCGCGGCCTTGCCGATCACCTCGGTGGCGAGCGCCCCCATGACGGTGAAGCAGTCGTGCACCTCGGCCACGTTGACCTCGGCCGGCGTGACGCCGCTCATCGCGTAGGCCCTGCCCATGGCGTTCAGCGCGCCCTGGGGCCTCAGCACGTCGCGGCCCGCCTTCATCAGCGGGTCGGTGGCCTGGCCCCAGCCGGCCAGCCGCACGCAGTCGGCCTTCTTCAGTCCCAGCCTGTCGAGCCCGCGCTCGGTCGCCACGACGAGGCCGGCGTAGCCGTCGGTGATCTGGCTGCAGTCGTAGGTCTTCATCGGCAGGCCCTCGACGATGTAGCGGTTCGGGCCGGCGATGGTGACGGCGTCCTCGAGCGTGAGCGCGACGTTGCGCATCTGCGCGAAGGGGTTGTGGCGCGCGTTGGCGTACTCGGTGACGGCGATCGAGGCGAGGTCGCGCTCGGTGGCGCCGTAGGTGTCCATGTAGGCCTGCATCACCTCGGCGAACAGGTGCGGGAACACGAACACCTTGCCGGGCCGCTCGTCGGGGTGCGAGAAGTAGCCCAGCACCTGGCCGACCAGCTTGCCGTCGGCCTTGCCGTCGGGCCCGCGCATCTTCTCGTAGCCGAGGGCGAGGCCCACGTCGCCGTCGCCGGCCAGCAGCTTGTGCACCACCGAGAGGATGGCCTGGCCGCCCGAGGCGCAGGCGTTCTCCACCGACTCGATGGGCTTGCCGGCCAGCCCGGGCGTCATGGCGACGAGGCCGGCGAGCAGGCCCTGGAAGTTCAGCGAGAAGTTGCAGGTGGCGCCGATGGACGCCACGTCGATGGCGGCGGGATCGGCGCCGGCGGCGGCGCAGGTCTCGGTGACGGCCCGGCCGATGATGTCGGGCACCGGCACGTCCCCGAGCTTGCCGAAGGGTGACTGGTGGTAGGCGGCGATGTAGATGGGTGTGGGCATGATGAGGATCCTGGGCGGGCATCGGCCCGTCCCCCGACACTTTGGCAGACTTTGCCGCGGGGCGGCAACTCCCGCCCCGCGCGGGCGCTGGGGTCAGGGCGCTGGGGTCAGACCTTGAATTTCAACATCGCGGGGAGCCGCGGAATACGGGCTCGGGGCGAGGGGCCGGGGGGCGTCGGCTACGAAAACGGCCCGCGGGGGCGCGACACCTCCGCGCGGAGGCGTGCCTGCGTCGCCGAAGCGCGGGAGCGACGCCTTCGCGCGGAGGCGTGCCTGCGTCGCCGAAGCGCGGGAGCGAAGCCTTCGCGCGGAGGCGCGTCACGAACGCCCCGCCGGTTCCCCCTATACTCTTGGGACCACCGTCTCAGGAGACAGTCGAATGCGGGGCAGCATGACGAAGGCGATGCAGGTGTTCGCAGTGGCCGCCGGGCTGGGGATCGCGGCCACCACTCCCGCGGGGGCGCAGGCCCCGCGGACCATGACCGTGGCGGAGCTCGTGCGGGCGGTGAAGCCGGCCGTCGTCTACATCGCCACCTTCGACGCCAAGGGCCAGCAGGAGGGGCTCGGCAGCGGGTTCGTGGTGGACGCCAGCGGCGTGATCGTCACCAACCTCCACGTCATCCAGGGCGCAAAGGCGCTGTCGGTGAAGATGGCCGACGGCGAGGTCTACGACAAGGTGGACATCGTGGACTACGACGCGCGCCGCGACATCGCCGTCCTCAAGGTGCGGCCCTACGGCAAGCTGCCCACGCTGACGCTGGGCGACTCCGACCGCGTCGAGATCGGCGAGGAGGCGGTGGCCGTCGGCAACCCGAAGGGCATGGAGCACACCGTCAGCTCGGGCCTGATCTCGGCCATGCGCCAGGACGAAGGCTACAAGCTGATCCAGATCAGCGTGCCGATCTCGCCGGGCAGCTCCGGCGGGCCGCTTTTCGACCGGCAGGGCCGCGTCATCGGCATCACCACCGCGCAGCTGCGCGGCGAGGGCGTGCAGAACCTCAACTTCGCCGTCCCCATCAACTACGCGAAGCCGCTGATCGACCCGAAGGCGCCCACCATGACCCTCGCGCAGCTCAACGAGAAGGTGGGGCCGAAGCCCGGCGCCGCCTCAGGCGCCTCGAGCGGCGGTGGCGGTGGCGGCGGCAGCAACACGGCGGACGACCCGAACGGTTGGTACGCCAACGTGGCCCACGACCACGTCAGCGGCGACTTCACCGACTTCTGCGTCGGCCAGCTCTACTACCAGAACGGGCGGCTGGGGTTCCGCACCCTCAGCGGCATGCACGCCTTCGAGGTGCCGATCGAGGCCGTGAACAGGACCCGGCGCAACGCGATCACGGGCATCGAGTACCAGGCCTTCCACGTCAACCTCAAGACGGGCGCCAACTACAACTTCGCGGCGCTCAACGACGCGGGCCTGCCCGTCTCGCCCGACGAGGTGATCTTCCTGATCATGAAGGCGATGAACACGCGGCGATAGGGCCCATCCGCGGGTCCGAAGACCCGCGGCTACGGCCGGAGGAAAGCGACGACGTCGCAGGAAGCCTCGTAGCCTCGTAGCCCGGGGTCTTCAGACCCCGGGTCCTCTCACAGCCTGAACAGGTAGCTCACCTTCACGAAGAAGCCGTCCTCCACGCGCCGCAGGCCCGGCTCGGGGCGGCCGTGCGGCTCGCGCAGCGTGCTGCCGTAGCCGAGGAACACCACCGTGCCCGGCGTGGGCTGGTAGGAGAACAGCGCGTCCATGCGGAACCGCGCGGCGTGCTGCCGCAGCGCCGGCTCGTACGCACCGGTCGCCGGGTTGCGGATGGCGATGGGGAGGTTCGTGCGCGAGTCGTCGCGGAGCGCGTCGCGGAACTGCGCGTCGCGTTCGCCGACGAGGCGCAGGAAGATGGTGCGCGTCATCTGGTACTCGACCTTCACGCGCGGGATGCGGCGGATGCCGACGTACGACTGGTCGGTGCGGCGCTGGTAGCTCTGCACCTGGTACTGCGTGTCCACGCGCAGCCGCTCCGTTGGCCGCCACGCCAGCGTGGCCCGGCCGAAGAGGATGTCGGCCGAGGCCCACTCGAAGAAGTTCTCGTCCTTGCCCCACAGCACGAAGGTGTCGAGGCCCAGGCCCTTCCGCTGCGGCGTCGTGGCCGAGATCACGAAGTCGAGGTTCGGCAGGCGCGGCGTGCCCACGAAGGGCCGCAGCACCGGGGCGCCCCCCGCGGCGTCCACGATGGCGTAGTCGGCGTACAGGTCCGCGTCGTAGCCGAAGGTCTCCACCAGCACCGACCCGCCGAACTGCCACCCCCCGCGCAGCGTGACGTTGTTGTTCCAGTGCAGCTTGCGGTCCTGCGCGCCGCGCCCCGCCAGCAGGTCGTCGTGCTTCCACACCCCGTCGAACACCACGTCGCTGGTGAAGCGCTCGAGGCGCGAGCCCGCCCCGCCGTAGAACAGCGCCTGGTTGGTGAGCGTGACGTTGGCGACGCCCGCGCGGCTGATGAAGCCCGCCGCTGCGCGGAACTGCTCGTCGACGCCCCGCGCCACGTACCGGAAGCCGAAGCGCCGCCCGCTGCGCGACACCTGCACCTGCCACAGGGGCGCCACGATGGCCTCGCCCCCGGCCGTCGTCCGGCTGACGGCCGCCTGCGCCTGCACGGCGTAGATGTCGCGGAACACCAGGCGCGTGTCGGCGCCGAGCACGTGGTTGGTGTCGTCGCCGGCGGTGCGGTTCGAGTAGAGCAGGCCGAGCTTCGACTGCCCGCCGATGTCCTGCTGGACGCGCGCGATGGTGAAGACGGGGTGGTCCTCGCCGCTGCGCGAGAGCGCCGAGTCGTCCACCGCCGAGAGCAGGGCCACGCTGGTCGTGGCGCCGAGCTTGCCCGTGAGCTTGGCGGCGAAGTCCGGCGCGACGATGCGGCGGGTGTAGACGAGGTTGTTGGGCGTCGAGAACTGCTCGATGCCGTCGAGGAAGAACGGGCGCTTCTCGGCGAAGAAGACGGCCTGCCGCGGGTCGAACTGGAACTGGCCGGCGTCGGCCTCCACCTGCGAGAAGTCGGGGTTCACCGTGCCGTTGAGCGTGAGGTTGGCGGTGACGCCCCAGCGCACGTTCAGGCCGGCTTCGGGGCGGGCGGCGTCGTAGCGCCACCCGTCGGGGTCGTCCACCCCATTCACCTGCGAGGTGACCACGGGGTTGAGGTCGAGCACGAGTCCGCGGCGCAGCCCCGTGAGCCCCCGCAGCCGGCCCGACTGGGCGAGGAACGACGCGCCGTCGCGGCGCGCGGGCGCCCAACTGTCCTCGCGGCCGTCGGCGGCGCTGGTGCGCGTGACGTTGAAGCCCCAGTCCTGCGGATCGGTGGCCTGGTACCGCAGGCTCTTGAAGGGGACGCGGATCTCCACCTCGTAGCCCGTGTCCGTGAGCCGGCCGCGCGACTGGAACACGAAGTCGGGGCTGAGGTCCGGCGTCTCGCGGCCGCTCGCCAGGCCGTCGAACCCGCCCGACTGGGTGCGCGTGCCTTCCACGAGCGCGCCGTCGGCCTGCGCGCCGAGGGGGTTGACGATGAAGACCAGCGCCTGGCGGCTGTCGTTGAACGTGCCCAGGAAGATGGCCACCTGGTCGTCGGTGTCGAGCTTGTCGCGATCGGCGAGCGTCGCGCGGATGGCTGCGGGTTCGGCCTCGGCGCGGACGCCGACGTGCAGGGCCGTGGGCGAGTACCAGACGAGCACCTCGGTGTGGCGGTCGGCCGGGGCGCCATCCACCGGCGCGTACTTCGAGAAGCCCGCCAACTTGGCCGCGCGGTGCCAGGCGGGCTCGTCGAGCGCGCCGTCGATGGTGACCGTCTCGTCGATCCGCGGCGGCGTGACGTCGAGCTGGCGTTCGGTGCCGAGATGGGTGCCGGCGGGCGTGGGCGTGACGCCCTGGCCGGCCGCGGCCGTGCCAGCGGTGAGAAGCAGGAGGGCGGCGAGGCCGGCGAGTCGCGGGCTGGTGTGATGTCGCACGGGATCGGTGTCGGGATGGGGCCCGCGAGAAAATACACCCGACCCCGAATTCCCGTCGATGCCTGGGACGGCCTGGGGACGAAAAGTCGGGGTCGGGTCCGTTTCCCCTGGGGAGGCCGGGCGGCCGGTGCCGCCGGGGGAGGCCCCCACGTCCGTGGGGAGGCGACTGGTGTCAGCGCCGCGCCACCTTGGACGCGCGGTGTCGCAGCTCGTCGAGGATGCGCCCTTCCACCAGGAGGGCCGCCACGGTTTCGTACCGCCGGACGTCCTGGCTCTGGGGCGGCAACCGCAGGCCCGTGCGCTCGTAGTGGGCCGCCATCGACTCCTCGCCCTGCACGTCGCCGGCCTCGGCGATCTCCACGACGTGCCGCAGCTCGTGTCCGAGCGTCGCCACCAGGGCGTTGAGGCATCCTGGCGTCGCCACACGCACCCGGAGGATGCGCGTGGCGCCGGCGTGGCCCACGAACACGGTGGACCCGGCGCCGCGCAGGCGCGGACTGGTTTCCACGAACACGAGCACGTCGGCCGCCTGCACCGCGTCGGCGAGCGCGCGGAACGTCGCCGACCGGCGCCGGCCCTCGGCGAGCAGTCCGGCGGCGATGCTGTCGGCGTGGCGCAGGTGCGGCACGACCTCCGACCCATCCGCCGGCGTCGCGGCGGGCGTCAGCGCCTGCGGTCCCGCCGCCGCCACCGCCGTCGCCAGCAGCGCGCCCACCAGCGCAGCGCCCACCATTCCGCCGCACCGCACGCCTCGTCCCTCCGGTTGGCCCGTTCCTGAGCGGATAGGCGTGGGCCGGCGCGCGAGACGGCAGCGACGAGGCGGCCGCGGGCGAGTATTCTGCTGGGGAGTGGCTGGGCGGGCCCTGGGAAGTCCCTTGGCGGACGCTTGCCAGTTCCGCGGGCCGCTTTCCGCCTAGTGCAATGGTGGGCGTGGCGGCTGGGCCCGCTGGGGGCCCACGCTGCCAGCCGGCTCGGACGCGCCCTGGCGCAGGGAGGAACGCATGGACATCCGGTTCGGGCCGTTCCAGCTGGACCTGGCGGGACACCAGTTGCTGCGGGACGGGCAGCGGGTGCACGTGCCGCCGAAGGTCTACCACCTGCTGTGCGTGCTCGCCGAGGAGCGCCCGCGGGCGCTGTCGCGTCAGGAACTGCACGCCAGGCTGTGGCCGGGCGCCTTCGTCTCCGACGTCAACCTCGCCTGCCTCGTCGCGGAGCTGCGCACGGCGCTCGGCGACTGGCGGCGGCTGGTGCGCACCGTCCACGGCTTCGGCTACGCCTTCGAGCTCACCGACGCCCCCGCGCCGGGGACGCGCCGCGAGCCGCCCATCGCCATCGCCATCCTGCCCGCGCAGGCCCTCGACGCCGACCCGCTGACCGCCTCGGCCGCGGCCGAACTCACCGACGAACTGATCACGCGGCTGGGGGCGACGCCCGGCTTCGCCGTGCTGTCGCTCTGCGCGGCGCGCGCCATCGCCGCCGAGCCGCTCGACCTGCCCCGGCTCGCCCGGGAACGCCACGTGGCGTATGCCGTGGAGACCAGCGTGCGCCGTGACGCCGTGGGCATGCGCGTGAACGTGCGGCTGGTCGACGCCCCGTCGAGCCGGTCGTCGTGGAGCGAGCGCCTGCTGGCGGCCCCCGGCGAACTCGTCGAACTCCACGCCTCGCTCGCCGGCGCGCTGGTGGAGGCGGTGCGCGCCGCCCGCGCCGACGCCCGCGAGAACGGCAGGCGGGTGGACGCCGCCCCGCCTCCCGGGCCCGGGAGGTCGGACGACGAGGTGGCCGTCGGGCACGCCTGAGGCCAAAAGGCAGCCTTGGGCCTCGAGCCTTACGCCTTGCGGCCCCGAGTCCCCCTTCGCGGCCCTCCCGAAGTCCATCGTCGCTCGCTTGTGGACACCCGGCGATCCGCGAAGTGGGGTGACAAGGGCTGGAGGCCAAAGTCCTTCGACTCGCGCCCGTCATCGAGCCGCTCGCTCAGGGCAGGCCGCCCTTCGACTCGCGCCCGTCATCGAGCCGCTCGCTCAGGGCAGGCCGCCCTTCGACTCGCGCCCGTCATCGAGCCGCTCGCTCAGGGCAGGCCGCAAGGCGCAAGGCGCAAGGCGCTAGACGCTAGACGCTACCAGGGCATCACCGACAGCTTGCCGCGGTAGGTCATGCGGCACGGGTAGCCGTCGAGGGCGCCGCCGCTGAACGTGCCCTGGCCCACCAGCGTGGCCCGCCCGCGGGCGTCGAGCGGCTGCCCCCCCTCCTCCTTGGTCGAGAGCGTGATCACCAGGTCGCTGTCCTCCTCGTAGAAAGGCATGTCGAACAGGTGGTCGAAGTGCAGCACGATGGGGATGGCGAAATGCCCGTCGCGCGACAGCGTGCCGGGCTTCGCGCGGCGCAGCTTCACCGTGGTGGCGTTGGTCACCGACATCGGGCCGATCTTCGCCTGGTACTCCTGCGTCGCGATCGGCTCGAAGCCCACCAGTTCCACCTGGTCCCGCTTCGCCGAGAAGACGATGTCGCAGACGAGCGGGTAGTCGTCGAGCGGGACGTGCGCCGGGGCGCCGGGCAGGTCGAGCGAACACGCCCCTTCGAACACGGCCGCCAGCGGGGCCGGCGCGGACTTCTTCTTGGCCATGGCTCTAGCGTAGATCGGCTGGCTGCCCGGGTGCCCCCGGCCCCAAGCCCCAAGCCCCAGTGATACCCTGCCTAGTCGCGCGGCCAGGCCGCGCCAGGAGTTGCCTGCATGTCGCTCGATCAGCTGAACGCCACGCTCGTCCGGGAAGTTGAAGAACTGCAGCGCGAGGGGCGCGCCAAGGCCCCCGAGCGCATCGTCGAAGCCTTCGTGCCCGCCGAGGGCGCGCGCGGCCCGCGCTATCGCCTGCGCGGCAGCGACAACCTCTACCTGCGCATGAACGCCAACAGCTACCTGTCGCTGTCGAACCACCCGGCGGTGCTCGAGGCGGCCGACGCGGCGGCGCACGCGCTGGGGGCCGGCCCGGGCGCCGTCCGCTTCATCGACGGCACCTCGGTGCACCACGTGGCGCTCGAGGCGCGCATCGCCGCCTTCACCGGGCGGCCCGCGGCGCGCGCCTTCAACTCGGCCTACACCTCGATCCTCGGCCTCGGCATCACGCTGACGAGCGCCGACACGTACTGGATCGGCGACGCGCTGAACCACAACTGCATCATCCGCGCGATGCGCATCGCCAACGTGCCGCGCGAGCAGCGCGCCATCTTCCGGCACAACGACCTCGACGACCTGCGGCAGCAGCTCGAGGCGGTGCCGGCGGGCACGGGCCGCGTGGTGGTGATCTTCGACGGCATCTTCAGCATGCGCGGCGACCACGCGCCCCTCGCCGAGATCCAGGCGCTCGCCCGCGCCCACGACCACCGCTTCCGCGACGGCGTGGTCACGGTGATGGACGACAGCCACGGCCTCGGCGCCTACGGGGCGACGGGGCGCGGCACCGAGGAGCACTGCGGCGCAACGGTGGACGTGCTCGTCGGCACCTTCGGCAAGGCGTTCGGCGTGAATGGCGGGTTCGTGGCCGGCAGCCCCGAGCTGATCGAGGCGGTGCGGCAGAAGGCCGACACCTACATCTACACGAATCCGCTCGGGGCCGCCGACGCGGCCGCCGCCGTGACGGCCATCGACATCGCGGACGGGCCGGAGGGCCGCGGCCGGCTCGCCAACCTGAAGGCGCGCACGCAGCAGTTGCGCGAGGGACTCGCGGCGCTCGGCCTCGAGTCGATTCCCGGGCCGCACCCGGTGGTGCCCCTGCTCGTGCGCGACACCGAGAAGACGCGCGCGATCGTCCGCGGGCTCTTCGACCGCGGCATCCTCGCCGTCGGCCTCACGTTCCCGGTCGTGCCGAAGGGCGACGAGACGATCCGCTTCCAGGTGAACGCCGCGCACACCGAGGCCGACATCGACCAGGTGCTCGCGGCGCTGAAGGACCTGCGCTGAGGGAGACGCGCCGGACGTGTCCGCGGCGATGGGCCGGGCGTGCCCGGCCCACCCCGGGGGCTGAAGACCCCGGGCTACGTGATGTAGCCGCGGGTCTTCAGACCCGCGGGGATCCGCGGTCCGACACGCCGAAACTCCGGGGGGCGGACAGATCTGGCCCCTACTTGAGGATCGCCAGGGCGGCGGCGGCCACCTGGCCGTCCTGCGCCGACGTGGCGCCGCTGATGCCGATGGCGCCCACGATCTTCCCGTCGACGACGATGGGCACCCCGCCCTCGATCGGCACCACGCCGGGCAGGCTCAGCGTCACGACCCGCCCGCCCTGCGCGGCGTCTTCGAAGGCCTTGGTCGGCCGCTTGAAGCTGTTGGCCGTCCACGCCTTGCGCGTGGCCACGTCCACGCTCGCCACCTGGGTGTGGTCCATCCGCTCGAGGTAGACGAGGTGCCCGCCGGTGTCCACGATGGCGACGACGATGGTCCAGTTGTTCTTGCGGGCCTCGGCGATGGCCGACGCGGAGAGCGCCTTGGCCTGGTCGACGCCGACGTTCGAGCCGTAGGGCAGCGGGAGCTGCTGGCCGCGGGCGGGGACGGCCGCGGCGAGGGCGAGCGCGAGGCCGAGGGTGACGGCGGCAAGGGCACGGCTGATCATGATCGGGACGGGACTCCTTCGCGAAACCGGTCGCCGCGATCCTACCCGGGAACGTCGCGCGCCGATCGCATGGCCGGCATTGACGGGCCGCCCGGCGCGTCCGTAGGCTTGAGCGCATCGTGACCGTCCCGCTCGCCACCCTCAGCCCGGAGGCCCGGGCTCTCGCCGACCAACAGCGCGCCGCGCTCGCCGCCGTCGGCGCGGCGCTCGAACGCTTCGGCGCCCCGCCCGTCGAGCGCGAGACGCTGGCCCGCACCGTGGCGCAGCTCGACGAGCTGTTCCTGCTGGTGGTGGCCGGCGAGTTCAACGCCGGCAAGAGCGCCTTCGTCAACGCGCTGCTCGACACCGACGCGCTGGCCGAGGGGGTGACGCCCACCACGGCGCGCATCACGGTCGTGCGCCACGGCGAGGCGGCCGCCCCCTGGGTGCGGGCCGATGGCACCGTCGAGGTGCGCGTGCCCGCCGCCCGCCTGCGCGACCTCCACGTGGTGGACACGCCCGGCACCAACGCCGTGCTGCGCGAGCACGAGGCGGTGACCACGCACTTCGTGCCGCGTGCCGACCTCGTCCTCTTCGTCACCTCGGCCGACCGGCCGTTCACCGAGAGCGAGCGCGCCTTCCTCGGCGGCATCCGCGACTGGGGCAAGCAGGTGGTGCTCGTCGTGAACAAGGTGGACATCCTCGACGGCCCGGCGCAGGTGCGCGAGGTCGTCGCGTTCGTCACCGATGGCGTGCAGCGCCTGCTCGGCATGTCGCCGCCGGTGTTCCCCGTGAGCGCGCGGGCGGCCAGGCGCGGGCGGGCCGGCGACGCCGCGGCGTGGGAGGCGAGCGGGTTCGCGCCCCTCGAGCGACACCTGGCCTCGGCGCTCGACGACCGCGGGCGGCTGCGGATGAAGCTGCGCAGCCCGGTGGGGGTGGGGCGCCGGCTGGCGGGCGACCTGCTGCGGGAGAGCGAGGCGCGCCTGGCGCTGCTCGCGGCCGACCGGGCCACGGTGGACGAGGTGGAGCGCGGCATCGCGCAGTACGGCGCCGACATGCACCGCGACTTCTCGTTCCGCTGGTCGGACATCGAGAAGCTGCTCGTGGAGATGGAGCGCCGCGGGCACGACCACTTCGACGAGACGATCCGCCTCGTGCGCGTCCGCGATCTGCTGGACCGCGAGCGCGTGCGCGCGGGCTTCGAGCGCGACGTCGTGGGCGACACGCCGCAGCGCATCGAGCGCAAGGTGGAGGCGCTGATCGACTGGCTCGTCGAGTCGGACTTCCGCCAGTGGCAGGCGGTGCACGACCGGCTGGCGGAGGGGCGGGCCGCGCACCGCGAGC
>JADHED010001954.1_pt1 | contig 15637 bp, 16 predicted proteins | sample 8952041 | NCBI WGS metagenome assembly JADHED01 (sample SAMN16124423, study PRJNA663239) | bioreactor sludge metagenome | isolation source: sludge (control) | place: India:Bengaluru | collected 2018-09-08
CCCCACTGCTGCCTCCCGTAGGAGTCTGGGCCGTGTCTCAGTCCCAGTGTGGCCGTCCGCCCTCTCAGGCCGGCTACCGATCGTCGCCTTGGTGAGCCATTACCCCACCAACTAGCTAATCGGACGCGGACCCCTCTTCAAGCGCCAGGCCTTGCGGTCCCCAGCTTTGATTGCCAAGTGTTCAACCTCGGAATGTCATGCGGTATTAGCGTCCCTTTCGGAACGTTATCCCCCACTCGAAGGCAGGTCATCCACGCGTTACTCACCCGTTTGCCACTCTACTCAGGGCCGAAGCCCCTTTCGCGTTCGACTTGCATGTGTTAGGCACGCCGCCAGCGTTCATTCTGAGCCAGGATCAAACTCTCAAGTTAAAGTGCTCGCCAAGAACAGCCCCTTGCAGGGCCGCCTTGGCAATCCCCTAACGCGAGAGCCAATTGGCTCCATTGCGTTGTCGGTTGTCTTGTGTGCGGACACTGCCGGAATCCTTGCGGTTTCCGACGCGCCCAGCTGTCACTCGACGGGTTGGTGCGTTTCGCGTTCTATCTAGTTTTCAAAGAACCGGCGGCCTCTCCGGTCGCCGTCCCCCGTGTTTTGGGGAACCTTCCAAGCATCTCATCGCCCCAGGTCCGTGTCAACCCCTTTTTTCGTTGCCCGCCAACTTTCTTGCGTCGGCTGCTCTTGCCAAGGCAACGCCCTGCCTCATCGGTCGTTCCCGATTCCCGGCTGGGTGGGGTGCGCGCCTGGGGCGCGCCGTGACCGGCTGACGGTTGCCAGCCAGTCGCCGCGGGCGTCGGTGGAAGACCATGTCGCCCGCGCGGAAAACAGAGATTACGATCGCTCCTCCAGCCCTGTCAACAAGATCTTTCTCCCGCGATCCCCTCTCACTCCTCCTTCACCATCGCCGCGCGCCGGCTCCGCGCCCTCCCATCTCATCGCGCGGCGTCGGCGCCGAGCTCCGGGCCGGTCTCGAGCGCGTTGTAGACCACCGTCAGCGCGCACGCCACGAGCACCGCCGACATGCCCAGCAGGGCGTTCATCATCGGCGGCGCCGTCAACGCGAGCCGCAGGATCACCGTCGCGGCCGCGAACCCGGAGTTCCTGAACACCACGCGATACGTGGAGCTGTAGCGCAGCGAGATCAGCACGATCAGGACGTCCGAGAAGATCAGCACCGTGTAGAACACCTCGAAGAACGGGTACCCCGCGCCGTGCGCCACCAGGTGCCACAGGTCGTCGATCCCGATCAGCAGGAACACCACCAGGAGCAGCAGCGCGATCGCCTTCTTCGCCGCGACGAAGTTCGCGCGCTCGTCGGCGCTGGTGATCGGGTGGTGCCGCTGCAGCCGGTAGTAGACGACCAGCAGCGCGAAGATGCCGACGGCGCCGGCGATGTCGCTCGCCATGTGCGCCAGCGACTCGCTCACCTGGCTCCACTGGATCGGCTCGTCGAACCGCGTGAATTCCTTGAAGGTCTGGCGGAGGAGGATCAGCGAGAAGATCTCGAACTGGATGCCGAGCGACCGCGCCACCGAGGCCGCCAGGCCGAACACCAGCCCCACCACCTCGACGATGAGCAACAGCGTGAAGGCCACGTCCACGGCGTGGAAGTGGTTCAGCGGCACGAGCGCCGCCACCCAGTCCGGCAGCCACTGCTGACGCCGGCCCTCGATGGCCGCGAGGCTCAGGAGATAGGCGAGGATGATGAGCGTGCCGGCGGCGCGCTGCTGGTGCACGCTGTCCCAGCGCGCCGCGAGCGCGTCGAACAGCGTCGTCGTCCTGCCGAGCAGCCCCTGCACCATGGGCACGCGCCTCCGGGACGCCGGAGGCAAGGATACCGCGTTTGTGCCGCGTTGCGGCATCCCGTCTCCGCCGCCGCGCCGCCCCCCGTGGCCCGCGTTATCCTGTCGCCTCCATGACCCTCGACGAACAACTCGCTTACCTCACCAAGGGCTGCGTCGACATCGTCCGGCTCGCCGAACTCAAGGCCAAGCTCGAACGCGCGGCCGCCACCCGCCGCCCGCTCACCGTGAAGGTGGGGTTCGACCCGACGGCCCCCGACCTGCACCTGGGGCACACCGTGCTGCTGCGCAAGATGCGGCACTTCCAGGACCTGGGCCACCGCGTGGTCTTCGTCATCGGCGACTTCACCGGCATGATCGGCGACCCCACCGGCCGGTCGAAGACGCGCCCCCCGCTCTCGCCGGAGGACATCGCGCGCAACGCCGACACCTACCGCGCCCAGGTGTTCAAGGTGCTGCACCCCGAGGCGACGGTCGTCGACTTCAACAGCCGGTGGCTGGGGGCGTTCCCGAGCGACGGCTGGATCCGCCTGGCGTCCCGCTACAACGTCGCGCAGATGCTCGAGCGGCGCGACTTCCGCCAACGCTACGAGGCGGGCCAGCCCATCGCGCTGCACGAGTTCCTGTACCCGCTCGCGCAGGCCTACGACTCGGTGGCGCTCGAGGCCGACGTGGAACTCGGGGGCACCGACCAGCTGTTCAACCTCAACGTGGGACGCGACATCATGCCGGGCTACGGGCTCGAGCCGCAGGTGGTGATGACCGTGCCGCTGCTGGTCGGCCTCGACGGCGTCGAGAAGATGTCGAAGAGCCTGGGCAACTACGTCGGCGTGAACGAGCCGGCCGCCGTCATGATGCGCAAGCTCGTGGAGGAGTTCCGCGGCGGCGACGAGGTGCTGTGGACCTACTTCACGCTGCTCACCGACCTGATGCCGGCCGAGGTCGACGAACGGCGGCGGCGGATGCAGGCGGGCGAGGTGTCGCCTTCGGAGGTGCGCTACGAGCTGGCCCGGCTGATCGTGGGGGGGCTGCACGGCCCGGAGGCGGCCGCCGACGCCGAGGCGGCCGTGCGGGCCAGGCATCGCGCGCGGGAGGAGGGGGCCCTCGACGGCGACGCCGACCTGCCCTCCGCGCACGTGGCGCCGGGTCCCGACGGCGCGATCGGCCTGCCGCAGGCCATCGCGCAGCTGAAGTTCGCGCCCTCCGCCAGCGAGGCCTCGAGGCAGGTGAAGGGGGGCGGCGTGAAGATCGACGGCGAGCGGGTCACCGACCTGCGGTGGACGCCGCCGCGTCGGCCGGCCACCTACCTGCTGGCGGTCGGCGCGCGCAAGCTCGCTCGCCTGCACGTGGACTGACCCGGGAGGCCGAGCCGGCACGCGCAGGCGCGCGCTCGCATGGCCTCAGTCGGGCGCGGGCGGGGGGACCGGCGCGATGAAGCGCCGCCCCTCGATCCGCCAGCCGCCATCGAGCACGGTGGCGATCGCCTCGGGGTAGATGCGGTGCTCCTGCACGAGGATGCGCGCCGCCAGCGTCTCCTCGGTGTCGTCCTCGCGCACCGGCACGCTCGCCTGGCGGACGATCGGCCCGGCGTCGAGCTCGGCGTCCACGAGGTGCACGGTGGCGCCCGCCACCTTGACCCCGTGCTGCCACGCCTGGCGCTGCGCGTGGAGGCCGGGAAACGCGGGCAGCAGCGAGGGATGCACGTTGAGGATGGAGTGGCGATAGGCGTCGACGAGGGTCGGGCCGAGCAGCCGCATGAAGCCGGCGAGGCACACCAGGTCCACGTCGTGCGCCCGCAGGGCGGCCAGCAGCGCGGCGTCGAAGGCCGCCCGCGTGGGGAAGTCGCGGTGGTCGATGGTCAGCGTCGCGACGCCCGCCGCCCGCGCGCGCTCCAAGGCCGCCGCGCCGGCGACGTTCGAGACGACGAGCGCGACGGTGGCGCGCAGCCGGCGCTCCTGCACCGCGTCGAGGATGGCCTGCAGGTTGCTGCCGCGTCCCGACACCAGGACGCCCAGTCGCCGGCCGCGGGGGGCCGGCTCACCAGGCATACCGCACCTCCCTGGCGCCGGGCTCGGTGCGGCCGATCACGGCCGGGTCGTGGCCGCGCAGCGCGTCGAGCATCGCGGGCGCGTCCGCCTCGGCGCACACGGCAATCATGCCGATGCCCATGTTGAACGTGCGGTACATGTCGTCACGGGGCACCTGCCCCCGCGCGGCCAGCAGGGCGAACAGGGGCGGCACCGCCCACGCGCGCGCGTCCACGCGCGCCGCGACGCCATCGGGGAGGATGCGGGGCAGGTTGTCCGTGATGCCGCCGCCGGTGACGTGCGCCAGGCCCTTGACGAGCGGCCCACCGCTCCCGCCGGCCGACGAACGGCCGAGCAGTGGACCGATCGCCGGCAGGTAGGAACGGTGCGTGGCGAGCAGGGCCTCGCCGACGGTGGTGCCCAGGTCGGGCACCAGGGTGTCCACGTCCCACGCCAGCCGCTCGAAGACGATCTTCCGCGCGAGCGAGTACCCGTTGGTGTGCAGGCCTGACGAGGGCAGGCCCACCAGCACGTCGCCCGGCACGATGCCCCGCCCATCGATCACGGCATCTCGCGCGACGCGCCCCACGACGAACCCGGCGAGATCGTACTCGCCGTCGGCGTAGAAGCCGGGCATCTCGGCGGTCTCCCCGCCGAGCAGCGCACAGCCGTTGGCGCGGCACCCGCGCGCGATGCCCTCGACCACGGCCACCGCCACGTCGGGCGTGAGCCGCCCGGTGGCCAGGTAGTCGAGGAAGAAGAGCGGCGTGGCGCCCTGAACGAGGATGTCGTTGACGCAGTGGTTCACCAGGTCCTCGCCCACCGTGTCGTGGCGCCGCGCGAGGAAGGCCACCTTCAGCTTGGTGCCCACGCCGTCGGCGCTCGCCACCAGCGTGGTGGCGTCCCGGCCGGACGGGTCGAGCGCGAAGAGCCCGCCGAAGGAACCCAGGTCCGACAGCACGCCGGGCGTGCGCGTGCCGGCCGCCAGCGCCTTGATGCGCCGCACCACCTCGTGTCCGGCGTCGATGTCGACGCCGCTGGCTCGATAGTCCATGTCCTCACCTGTCGCCGGCGCCGGTGGCCCGTCCCACCGGCTCGCGGTCGGGCCCCGGGGCGTCGGCCGGCCCGGCCTCCTGGGGCGGGTGCAGGCGCAGCGGCAACTGCAGGTAGGCGTCCCGGTCGGCGGGGAACGCCACCGGGTAGTGCCCCGTGTAACACGACGTGCAGTACGCGCCGCGCTGGTCGTCCATCGACGCGAGCAGGCCTTCGAGGCTGAGGTAGGCGAGCGTGTCGGCGCCCAGGTACCGGCGCACCTCGTCGAGGGTGTGGGTGGCGGCGATCAGCTCGGTGCGCCGCGGCGTGTCCACCCCGTAGAAGCAGGGCGAGATGGTGGGCGGACAACTGATCCGCATGTGGACCTCCCGCGCGCCGGCCGCCCGCACCATCTTCACGATCTTCCGGCTCGTCGTCCCGCGGACGATGGAGTCGTCGAGCAGGACGACGCGCTGGCCCTCGAGGATGTCGCGCACGGGATTGAGCTTCACGCGGACGCCGAAGTGGCGGATGGCCTGCTGGGGCTCGATGAAGGTCCGTCCGACGTAGTGGTTGCGGATCAGCCCCATGCGGAAGGGGAGCCCCGCCTCCTCCGCGTAGCCCAGGGCGGCGCACACGCCGGAGTCGGGGACGGGGACGACGACGTCGGCCGGCACGGCCGTCTCCCGCGCCAGCTGCTGCCCGAAGCGTGTCCGGGCCTCGTTCACGCTGCGGCCGAAGACGCGGCTGTCGGGCCGCGCGAAGTAGACGTGCTCGAAGATGCAGTGCGCCAGGCGCTGGGGCGTCGGGGGCGTCAACGTGACCAGCCCCTGATCGGAGACGACCACGACCTCGCCGGGCTCGATGTCGCGCTCGTAGGTGGCGCCGATCAGGTCGAGGGCGCACGTCTCCGAGCAGACGATGTAGGCGCTGCCGAGCCGGCCCAGCGCGAGGGGCCGGAAGCCGTGCGGGTCGCGCGCCGCGATGAGCCGGTCCCGCGTCATCAGCAGGATGGAATAGGCCCCGGTCACCTGCGCGAGCGACTCGACGGCGGCCTGCTCGACGCCGCGGGCCTGCGAGCGGGCGTAGAGGTGGAGCACCACCTCGGTGTCGCTGGTCGTCTGGAAGATGGAGCCGCGGGCGACCAGGTCGCGCCGCAGCTCGCCGGCGTTCACGAGGTTGCCGTTGTGGCAGACGGCGATCTGGCCGTGCGCGCAGTCGATCAGCAGCGGCTGCGCGTTCTGCAGCTCGCTCTCGCCCGAGGTGGAGTATCGGACGTGGCCGATGGCCGCGTGGCCCGACAGCGTCGCGAGGGTGGCCTGGTCGAACACGTCGGCCACGTAGCCCATGCCACGGTGGGCCCGCAGGCGGCCGCCGTCGGCGGTGGCGATGCCGGCGCTCTCCTGGCCGCGGTGCTGGAGGGCGTAGAGCCCGAGGTAGGCCAGGTTCGGCGCCTCCGGATGCCCGAAGATACCGAAGACCCCGCACTCCTCGCGGAACTTGTCGAACATCGGGTCCCCACGTCGGCGGTCGCGCCGCCGTTGGTCGTTGGCCGAGCGCTCAGGGCCGTCCGGCCCGCGAGCGGGACCGGAACCACAAGGCGATGGCGATGTCCACGACGCCGACGGCCGTCAGCGCGCCCACCACCAGGTCCTTCGCGCTCGGGTCCACCGGGAAGACGCCCAGGTTGACGAGCAGCCCGATCATCAGCAGCGTGGAGGCCGAGACGAGCAGGGCGCGGGCGATGACGGCGTTGCGATCGGGTGCGGTCGCCATGGGTCACTGGCTCACGGGCGCGCGCCCGAGGGCGCGGTCGATGATTTCCGGGACGTTGCGCAACTGGTGCTGCAGGTCGAACACGCGCGCGACGTCGGCCGGCGTCAGCACGCCCATCACGTCGGCGTCGGCGAGCAGCAACGGCTCGAAGTCGACGCCACGCTCGACCGCCAGCATCGCGTTGCGCTGCACCCACGCGTAGGCCTGCTCGCGCTGCACGCCGCGCCGCGCGAGCTCCAGCAGGACCGTGCCCGAGGACACCACCCCGCGCGACCGGCGGAGGTTCTCGCGCATGCGCTCGGGGTACACCACCATGCCCTCGACGATGCGCGTGAAGCGCCGCAGGACGTGGTCGAGGGCGAGGAAGGCGTCGGGCAGGATCACGCGTTCCACGGAGGAGTGCGAGATGTCGCGCTCGTGCCACAGCGCGACGTTCTCGAGGGCCGCCATGGCGTGGCCCCGCACCAGCCGGGCCAGGCCGCACACCTGCTCGCACCCGATGGGGTTGCGCTTGTGGGGCATGGCCGACGAGCCCTTCTGCCCCTTGCCGAACGGCTCCTCCACCTCGCCGATCTCGGTCTTCTGGAGCCCGCGGATCTCGAGCGCGAACTTCTCGATCGTCGCGGCGCAGATCGCGAGGGCGCAGAGCAGGTCGGCATGGCGGTCGCGCTGCACGATCTGCGACGACACCGGCGCGGGCAGCAGGCCCAGGCGCTCGCACACCCGCGCCTCGATCGCCGGGTCCAGGTGCGCGAAGGTGCCGACGGCCCCCGAGATCTTGCCGACGCGCACGCCCTCGCGGGCCCGCTCCACGCGCTGCCGGCTGCGCTGCAGGTCGGCGTACCACAACGCCAGCTTCAGCCCGAAGGTCATCGGCTCGGCGTGCACCCCGTGGGTCCGGCCGATCATGACGGTGTGGCGGTGCTCGTCGGCGCGCGCGCGGACGGCGGCGGCGAGGGCGTCGAGGCGACGCAGGACGAGGTCGCAGGCCTCCACCATCTGCAGCGCGAGCGCCGTGTCGACCACGTCCGACGAGGTGAGCCCGAAGTGCAGCCACCTGGCGGACGGGCCCACGCGCTCGGCCACGGCCGTGGTGAAGGCGATGAGGTCGTGCTGGGTGACCTGCTCGATCTCGTCGATGCGGGCGATGTCGAAGCCGCCGCGCTCGCGGATGTCGGCGGCCGCCTCGGGGGGCACGATGCCGGCCTCGGCCATGGCCTCGGCCGCGGCGATCTCCACGCGCAGCCAGCCCTGGAACCGGGCCTCCTCGCTCCAGATGGCCGCCATCTCCGGGTGGGTGTAGCGGCGAATCACGCCACGTCTCCTGCCCGGCGTCCCGGGCGCGGACGGCCGACGCGCCCAGCGCGCGGCCGGTCCCTCATGCCAGGCGCAGGCGCGATCCGTCGATCGCGTCCTCGACGCCCTCGCCGATCACGGTGCCCGCGAGCGTGCCGTCGCGGAACAGGTCGCGCGCGACCCGGTGCACGTCGCCGGCGGTGACGGCCTCGATGCTCGCCAGCGTCTCGTCGAACGAGTAGTAGCGGTCGAAGTAGATGTCCTGCCGGGCCAGGTGCGTCATGCGGCTCGAGGTGCTCTCGAGGCTGAGCATCAGGTTGCCCTTCAGGTGGTCCTTGGCGCGGCGGAGTTCGGTGTCGGGCACCGGCGAGGCAGCGAGCCCCCGCAGCTCCTCGACGACGAGGTCCACCACCTGCGGCACGTTCTCGCCGGCGCAGCCGGCGTAGACGCTGAGGAGGCCGGCGTCGCGGTACATGGCGAGGCCACTGAACACCGCGTAGGCCAGCCCGCGGCGCTCCCGGATGTTCTGGAACAGGCGGGAGCTCATCGAGCCGCCGAGGATCGTGTTCAGCACGTAGGCGGTGAACCGATCGCGGTGCATCTGCGCGTAGGCCTGCGTCCCCAGGCACACGTGGCTCTGCTCGAGGTCCTTGGACCGCAGCAGCAGGCCGGGCGTGGGCGTGGGCGGCGACTCCACGTAGGGCTCCCCCGCCGCGGGCACCGCGGCGAACCGCGCGGCCACGAGGTCGCGCAGGCGCCGGTGGTCGAGGTTGCCGGCGGCCGTGACGATGAAGCTGGGCGCGACGTAGGCGCCGGCGAAGTAGCCGCGCAGCGTCGCGGGGTCGAGCGCCTCCACCGTGTCGGGCGTGCCCAGGATGGGGCGCCCCAGCGGGTGGCGGTCCCAGTACCGCTGGGTGAACAACTCGTGGACGAGATCGTCGGGGGTGTCCTCGACCATCTTGATCTCCTCGAGGATCACCTTCTTCTCGCGCTCGATGTCGGCCGCCGCGAAGGCGGGGCTCGTCACCAGGTCGCCGAGCAGGTCGACGGCGAGCGGCAGGTGCTCGTCGAGCACCTTGATGTAGTAGCCGGCGTACTCCTTCGACGTGAACGCGTCGAGCTGGCCGCCAATCGAGTCCACCTCCTGCGCGATCGCCTCCGCGGACCGCGAGGTGGTGCCCTTGAAGAGCATGTGCTCGACGAAATGGGCGATGCCGGCGTGCGCGTCGGGCTCGTGCCGCGACCCGCGCGTGAGCCAGACGCCAATCGACACGGAGCGGACGTGCGGCATGGCCTCCGTGGCGAGACGCAGGCCGTGATCGAGGACTTCGCGAGTGATCATGCAGCAGGGGGCGGTGGCGGCCTCGCGCCGACATCGCGGCGCACGCGTCCGGAACCGCAGATCATAGCATGGCGCCCCGGGCCGGCCGGACGTGCGTGATACAGTGGCAGCCTGCCGGACGCACCCATGACAGACGGTCCTGCCGGGCCCCGCGGCGCCTGGGAACTCACCGACCTCGACCTGCCGGGCCTGCAACGACAGATCGCCAGCCTCGGCGCCGAGCCCTACCACGCCGGCCAGGTGTTCGCGTGGGTCTACAAGCGCGGCGTGACCGACCCGGCGGCGATGACCGACCTCTCCCGCGCGCTGCGCGATCGCCTCGCGCAGGCCTGCACCATCTCGACGCCCGAGGTGGCGCGGCGGGACGTGTCCGTGGACGGCACGACGAAGTACCTCCTCCGGCTCGCCGACGACCGCCACGTGGAGGCCGTCTACATCCCCGACACGCCGAAGCAGACCTTCTGCATCTCGACGCAGGCCGGCTGCGCCATGCGGTGCGCGTTCTGCCTCACGGGCAAGATGGGGCTGCTGCGCAACCTCCGGCCGGGCGAGATCGTCGGCCAGGTACGCGTGCTCGCGCGCGATCTCGACCTGCTCGCCGCCCCCTTCAACATCGTCCTGATGGGGATGGGCGAGCCGCTGCACAACTACGACCACACGATGGCCGCGCTGCGCATCCTGGCCGATCCCGCCGGCTTCGGCCTGCCGGCCCGCCGGGTCACGCTCTCGACGGTGGGCGTGCTGCCCGGCCTCGATCGGCTCGCCGCCGAGCCCTACATGCCGAACCTCGCCGTGTCGCTGCACGCCACCACCGAGGACCTGCGCGACCGCCTGGTGCCGGTCAACCGCAAGTACGGGCTGGCCGACCTCGTCGCCGCCTGCGCGCGCTTCCCCGTGAAGCGCCGCGATCGCATCACCTTCGAGTACGTGCTGCTGGCGGGCGTCAACGACACCGACGCTGACGCGCGGCGGCTGGTCGCGCTGATCGCGCCGGTGCGGGCCAAGGTGAACCTCATCCCGTTCAACGAGGCGGCCGGCCTGCCGTTCTCCCGGCCGAGCGACGCCCGGATCGACGCGTTCGCGCGGGAACTGGCCGAGCGCGGCGTCCGGGTGTCCGTGCGCAAGAGCCGCGGGCGCGACATCCGGGCGGCCTGCGGCCAGTTGCTCGTCGAGGGCGGACGCCCCTCCCCGGCCCAGCGGATGGCGACGTTGATGGAGTAGGCCGGCCTCAGCCGGCGAACACGAGGCGGCGGAACACCTCGGGGTCGTGGAAGCTCGGCCCGCGCGGCACCGCCCAGGCAGCGTAGACGACGTCGCGCTCCGGCTCGGCGGGACCGTGGGGCCGCTTGATGCGGAACACGTTGAAGCGCCACCCGTCGCCGGCGGCCGGCGGCACGCGCCGCGCGGCGTCGGCCGAGAGCGTCGCGGCGCCCGCGAAGGGCAGGGCCGCGCACATCGTCCAGCCGCCCGGCCCCTCGGCCGCGCCGGGCCGGTGCACCCTGCTCACGAGCCCGGCCCAGTCCCACACCGGGTCTGAAGAGAGCGCCGGCCAGGGCGTCCGCACGCGCAGGTCGCAGACGACGTTGGCGGGGTTCACCTCGACCTCGGCGTAGTCGCGCCCGTCACCGGCGGGATCGAGGAAGATCTCCACGACCTCCTCCTCCCACAACGCGTCGTCGCGCCGCTCCAGCGTCCACCACGGCGCGTCGTCCGCGCAGTCGAACCTCACCCACAGGGCCTCGACCGTCCAGACCGCCCGGAAGCGCGTGCGATAGCGGTCGTCCCCCCACTCGACGACCGCCGCGGCCTGCCAGCCGGCGGCCGCGGGGCTGAGCAGGGCGTCGCCCCCCGCCTCCACCCGCGCGACGAGATAGGTGGCGGGCGCGGGCGGGTCCGTGGGGTGCACGAAGAGCCTGGGCATGGAGGGCCTCGACGTGGCGCTCGGGACGCGGGTGCGTGGTCAGCGAGCGGGAGGGTCGAACGGCAGCGCGCGCCGCCCGATGTCGCGCCGGACGTGCGCGCCGGCGAACCGGATGCGATCGACGGCCGCGTAGGCGCGCGACCGGGCGCCCTCGTAGGTGGCGGCGCGACCGACAACGGCGAGCACCCGGCCGCCGTCGGTGACGAGAAGGCCGTCCCGCCGCGCGGTGCCGGCATGGAGCACCCGGACGCCTGGCGCGTCGGCCGCGGCGTCGAGGCCCTCGATGGCCAGGCCCCGCTCGAACGCGCCGGGGTAGCCGCCGGAGGCCATCACGACGCCGACGGTCCGGTCCGGGGACGACGTCAACGTCCCGGCGCACCCAGCCAACTCGCCGGCGGCCGCCCGCGCGAGCACGGCCGCGAGGTCCCCTTCGAGCAGCGGCAGCACGACCTGCGCCTCGGGGTCGCCGAACCGCACGTTGAACTCCACCACCTTCGGACCGTCGGGGCCGAGCATCAGGCCGACGTAGAGGAAGCCGACGTAGGGACAGCCCTCGGCGCGCATCCCCGCGAGGGTCGGTTCGACGATGTCACGCAGGACGCGGCGCTGCATGGCCTCGTCGACGAGGGGGCTCGGGGCGAAGGCCCCCATGCCGCCCGTGTTGGGCCCCCGGTCCTCGTCGAAGGCGCGCTTGTGGTCCTGGGCCGTGCCGGCGGCCACCGCGCGGAGGCCGTCGCACACGGCGAAGAACGACGCCTCGGTGCCCGGCAGGAACTCCTCGATCACCAGCGCGCGGCCCGCCTCGCCGAACGCTCCGCCCACCAGGGCCGCCTCGACGGCACGCTGGGCGTCCAGGGCCGTGTCGGCGACCACCACGCCCTTGCCGGCCGCCAACCCGTCGGCCTTGACGACCACGGGCGCCCCGAAGGCCTCGAGGGCCTGCCGCGCCTCGTCGAGGGAGCGGCACGCGCGGTGCCGGGCGGTGGGGATGCCGTGGCGCTGCATGAAAGCCTTGGCGAAGACCTTGCTGGTTTCGAGGCGCGCCGCGGCGCGGGTGGGCCCGAAGCAGGCGATGCCCTCGGTCGCGAGGCGGTCGGCCACGCCGGCCGCGAGCGGGGCCTCGGGGCCGGGCACGACGAGGTCGATGCGAAGGCGGCGGCAGGCGGCGACGACGGCGTCGAGGTCGGTCGGGGCGAGGTCGGGGAGGCGCTGCTCGGTGGCGATCCCGGGGTTGCCCGGGGCACACCACAGGCGGTCGACCGACGGGTCGCTTCCCAGGCGGACCGCCAGGGCGTGCTCACGCCCGCCGGATCCGAGAACGAGGACGTTCATGGGAGGAAGGGAGACGGCGGCCGGGCCGGGCCAGCCGCCAGGCCAGCGCCCGACAGGTCCGCCGGGCTGCGGCCGACAGAGTGTGATAGCCTAGCACATTCGGCTGCCCGGAACGGACCGGGCAGGCAGTCAGCGTGGCCAGGTGAGGGGGTGAATCAGCGTGGCCGAAGTGAAGGTCCAGGAGGGTGAGTCCATCGAGAGCGCCCTGCGCCGCTTCAAGCGCAAGGTGCAGCAGGAGGACATCATCAAGGACATCAAGAAGCACTCCTTCTACCTGAAGCCCGGCGACAAGCGGCGGGCGAAGCAGGCGCTGGCGCGCAAGCGCAGCCGCAAGAAGCAGCGGCGGGAAATGGAGTAGCCCGCCAGGCGGGCCCCGTATGAACCTGCAGGACCGGACGCTGCGGTGCTCCTCGTGCGGCGAGGAGTTCGTGTGGACGGCCGGCGAGCAGGCCTTCTACGCGGAGCACCAGCTGTCGCACGAGCCGCGGCACTGTCGCGCGTGCAAGGCGCGGCGGGCGGCGCGGGCGGTGCAGAAGCCGGCCAAGCCGGCGACCTCGGCCACCGAGGCCGTGTGCTCCCAGTGTGGACGCCCGACGACGGTGCCGTTCAGGCCCGCGTCGGGCCGTCCAGTGTTCTGTCGCCAGTGCTTCCAGCACCGGCGGGCGGTCCCCGGCCGGTGAGGGCGACGCGGCCGCGCACGCACGCGGTGGCCGCATTGACGCTCGAAAAACGGTCGTGTTAGTGTGTCGCCGGTCGGCAGACCGGCCAGCCAACACGCAGCACCCACCCGCGTCACCGACGCGTGGCACGCCAAGGAGTCCGCAATGCAGATCGATGAACGCGTCGTCGGCGACGTGACGATCCTCGACTTGAAGGGCAAGATGACGCTCGGCGAGGGCGACGAATTGCTCAAGGACAGGATCAACAGCCTCGTCGGCCAGGGGAAGAAGAAGCTCCTGCTCAACCTCGAGGGCGTACCGTACATCGACAGCGCGGGCCTCGGCGAAGTGGTGCGCACCTACACGACGGTGAGCCGCCAGGGCGGCAAGCTGAAGCTGCTCAACCTCACCAAGCGCATCCAGGATCTGCTGTCGATCACGAAGTTGCTGACGGTCTTCGAGACCTACGACTCGGAAGAAGAGGCGGTCAAGAGCTTCGCCGCCTAGCCGCGGGGCGCCCCGCCGCCCGTCGGCGCCCCACGCATGGCGCGTCCCGTCGTCGTCCAGCACGCTGAACCCGGCGCCCCGTCCCCTGGCGGGGCGCCGCGGTCGTTTTTGCGGAACCTCCTGATTGCGCTTCGTCCCGGCCAGTGGACGAAGAACCTCGTCGTGTTCGCCGGCCTGATGTTCGGCCGGCAGTTGCTGAACGTCGAGGCGCTGGCGGCGACGCTGGCGGCCTTCGGCGTGTTCTGCGGCCTGTCGGGCGTCGTCTACCTGGTGAACGACGTCGCCGACCGGGAGCAGGACCGCCTGCACCCGAAGAAGCGGTACCGGCCGATTGCGAGCGGGGCGCTGCCGGTGCGTGCCGCGCTGGCGGCGGCCGTGGTGATCGCGGCCGTCGCGCTGGCGGTCGCGTGGACCATCGGCCGTCCGTTCGCCACCGTGGCGGTGGCCTACCTGGCGCTGCTGACGCTGTACTCCGGGCCGCTCAAGCGCGTGGTGATCCTCGACGTGCTGACGATCGCGATCGGCTTCGTGCTGCGGGCGGCCGGGGGCGCCGTGGCCATCGGCGTGCCGATCAGCCACTGGCTGCTCGTGTGCACCATCCTGCTCGCGCTGTTCCTGGCGCTCGCCAAGCGGCGGCAGGAGATCACGATGCTGGCCGACGGGGCCGCCAGCCACCGGGCGATCCTCAGCGAGTACAGCCCGGCCCTGCTCGACCAGATGATCGCCATCGTCACCGCGTCGACGCTGATGGCCTACGCGCTCTACACGGTGAGCACCGAGACGGTGGCGAAGTTCGGCACCGACCGGCTGCTGTTCACCTTCCCGTTCCCGCTCTACGGCATCTTCCGCTACCTCTACCTGGTGCACCAGCGCCAGGGAGGCGGGAGCCCTGCCGAGTTGCTGTTGAAGGATCGTCCGCTGCTGGCCTGCGTCGCGTCGTGGGCGCTGGCCGTGGCGGCCATCATCTACGGACCGTTCTAGCACCGAACGGCTCGGCGGCCCGCGCGGGCGAGCCGGAGCTGCACTGCAATGGCCGATTTCACCCTGCGTTCCGATCAGATCGACGTCGAGCAGATCATGCGGCAGATCCGCGCGCGCATCAAAGAGAAGCGCGGCGTCGACTACACAGAGGAGGAGATCCGCGAGCTCGCCAACGTGAAGCTCGAGCGGTTCCTCGATCCCCGTGCGCTGCGGGCCGACCTGGTCAAGCACTTCCGCCGGCAGCACGCCGCGCAGCCGCTGCCCGCGCTGCCGCCCGTGCCGCCGCTCGAGAACTACGCGTTCGACGCCGACACGATCTACAAGTCGCACCGCGGGCCGCTGCGGTGGGTCCGCCGGCTGCTGAACCCGCTGCTCAAGCTGTTCTTCAACCCGAACCCGCTGATCCACGCGCTGCACCTGCAGGGGCGGATGAACGCCCAGCTCGTCGAGCACCTCGACGTGCTGCACCGCCAGCTGGACGTCGAGGTGAACCGCCGCTTCATGGGCCGCGACGAGGTCGATGCGCTGCACTACGAGGTGATCACGAACCTCGTCCTGGAGCTCACGCGGCTGGGCATCGAGAACCGCAACCTGAAGATGCGCGTGGAGTCGCTGTCGACGCGCCTCGACTTCGACGAGCGGCGCGCGCGCGCGCTCGAGGGCGTGGTCCAGTACCGGCCCGGCGCGCTCACGCCCCCCGTCGCCGAGCCCGGCGCGGGGGGCCCGCGCGGCGGGGCATGTCCTTGTTTTTATGGGCCGTGACGCCGCGCTGGAAAGGTCTTTCCATGTCTGAAATTCAGCCTGAAGCGCCCCCCTCCGGCGGTGTGCGCCATCCCTGGCGCTGGCTGTGATTACTTGCCGGTGCTCTCGATCATCGGCGGCGGGGCCAATTCACGGAACAGGCGCGGGCTGTAATGCTGCTGGCGGAATTGCGCGATGGCCTCGGCATACTTGCCGGCGCTGGC